>ERZ1106951.3164-NODE-3164-length-12128-cov-8.792181_pt1 | contig 12128 bp, 9 predicted proteins | sample MGYA00403676_ERZ1106951 | MGnify/ENA primary metagenome ERZ1106951 (study PRJEB35170, sample SAMEA104062398) | human gut metagenome | biome: human gut; feature: human-associated habitat; material: faeces | place: Denmark | collected 2012-04-23 ...
CTCCCTGTCTGTATATACAAATATATTCAGACAAGAAGGATTCTATGCATCACCCGTTAGTTTTCTAAAAGCATCATGCGGACATCTCTTGTAATCACATCCTGATAACTAAAACTTACTGTTTTATTCTGGTCATTACCTTCCGTATTCTCTAGTTCTACCAAAAAGATATTCGGATATGTCTGTTTGATCACGCCCTCTGCTGTCACAAATTTATGTCGTCCTCTGTTTGCACTAATCTTGATTTTGCTGCCAATCTGATTCTTAATTGACTGCCGTACTCTGTTAAGATCTAATTGTGTCATAAATTCACCTCTTTTATATACAGAATATTCTGGAAATTCTGTATAATGATTTTACTATTATAACATTTTGCCCAGTTTTTGTCAAATTTATGCATACAATATACTTTGCGTTTGTTTTAAATTTAAACTAAAAATCGAGGAATTCCATCTTTGAATTCCCCGATTTTACTTGTCTTATTAACAATCAACGTCAAAACGATCAATCTCTAAGATTATTTGCTCTTAGTTGTTTTGCTTGAAGATGTTGCTGTTGTAGTTGACTCAGATGTTGCTGCTGTAGATGCTGTAGTAGCTTTATATTTAAATTTAACTTCTTTCCACAGATCCTGATCTACAGATTTTGTATCATCCCAGTCTTTGTCAGCTGATTTTGTCCACTTCTTGTAAATTTTCTCATATGCTGCCTGCTGTTTTTCCTGCAGTAATGTGGATTTATTTGTTGCAGCTGCTGTTTTGTCATTTGGATTTAACATCTTGATGATCACGTATGCATCGTCTAATTCTACAATTCCACTTACCTGATTCTTCTTGAGTTTAGATGCCGCTGTTTCGAATTTATCTCCTAATGCTGATTTCCCTTTTGTATAGGACTCTTCATTGTCAGAGTTTACGCTGAATTTCTTAGCTACAGAACTTACACTCTGGCCTTTCTTGATCATCTTTAATGCTGATTTTGCTTTCTTTAACTGATCTTTCTTCTCAGCCGCTGTCATATCTTTTTCTTTTCCTGTCTTGCTGTCTGTTGTCTTTGTTGTGAAAACAAGTTTGTAGACTTTGACAGTTTTAGCTTCATCATCAGATACTGTTACATTTGCTTTCTTGGTGATCGCCTGCATCACTTTACTTGCAATTGTGCTTTCTTCGTAAAGTTTCTGGATCGTATCTTTATCAGCTTCTGTCTTCTTCATGACTTTCTTACCTGTTTCGTCTTTTGCGAAGGCATTTACGCTTTCTTTGATCTGTTTCTTCTCAGCTTTTGTTAATTTGACATTATAGTCATCTGCATGTGCTACTAAAACTTTGATCTGTTTTAACTGACTGATAACGCTGTCTTTTACTGACTTCTGCATTGTGATCTTCTTACCTTTGCTGTCTGTTCCGACCTGCATAGACCACATGCTGTCTCCAAAGTATGCTCCGTACTGTGCTTCTGCCTGATACTGCATGATTCTTGCATATACATGAGCTTCCTGGAATGTTACTTTCTGTCCTGCATATTCAAATAATGTCTTCTCATTCTTACTCTTACATCCTGTAAATAAAGAAAGAGTTAACGCAAGAACTGCAGTTAAACATAGCAACTTCTTTGCTAATTTCTTCATTTCATTTTCTCCTTCACATTTGAATTATATTCAGTTTATATCTTGCGATATTATAGCATAAAACTATCGGATTATCAATGAATTGAGAGAGTTCACACAATGTTCAATCTTTTCCAACTGTTTTACTTTCTTTGTTTTTGAAAGATCTAATACAAATGTTGGATTCTTTCCTGCCTGAAAGGATAATTCGTGTTTGTACTCTTCTAATACTTCTGGTATTTTTTCTACATCTACTGCTGCATCTGGCTTCATTTCAAATGAGATTTTTTCTCCTTTTTGTTTCACATCTGTCATGTAGGCATGATGAGCTAATGCTTTTAAATATGCAACATATAAAAGATTATAGACTGCCTTTGGCATTTCCCCAAAACGATCGATCAACTCGTCTGTCATATCTTCCATCTCATCTTTTGATTCAATTGAAGAAATTCGTTTGTATAATTCCAGTTTCTGATATTCATTGTATACATAAGTTGCTGGTATAAATGCACTGATGTCAAGATCGAGGGTCGTATCAAATTCCTCCTCTTCATGAAGTTCTCCTTTTAATTTAAGGACTGCTTCATTTAACATTTTGCAATAAAGATCATATCCAACAGCTTCCATATGGCCAGACTGTGCCTGTCCGAGAAGATTTCCTGCCCCACGGATTTCAAGATCTCTCATTGCAATCTTGTATCCAGAACCCAAATCTGTAAATTCTCGAATTGCCTGAAGACGTTTTTCTGCTGTTTCTTTTAGCAATGTGTTCTTCTTATACATTAAAAATGCAAATGCATTTCGGTTAGATCTTCCGACACGTCCCCTTAACTGGTATAACTGAGATAATCCAAGCTGGTTTGCATCGTGAATGATCATTGTATTAACATTCGGAATATCAAGTCCTGTCTCGATGATCGTTGTAGAAACTAAAACATCGATCTCATGATTCATAAATCCCATCATGATCTCTTCAAGTTCCTTCTCCTTCATCTGTCCATGAGCAAATGCAACTTTAGCATCTGGCAGCAATTTCTGAAGTTCTGCGGTAACTTCTGCAATGTTATTAACACGATTATACACGTAATATACCTGTCCACCGCGAGTCATTTCGCGATAAACTGCTTCTTTCACCAGTTCTTCATTATATTCCATTACATAAGTCTGTATTGCTCTTCGATCATGTGGCGGTTCTTCTAATACACTCATATCACGGATTCCGATCAGACTCATATGCAGTGTTCTTGGAATCGGTGTTGCTGATAAGGAAAGAACATCGACATCTTTTTTCATTGTCTTGATCTTCTCTTTATGAGTAACTCCAAACCGCTGTTCTTCGTCAATAACGAGAAGCCCAAGATTCTTATACTGCATGTCTTTTGAAAGCAGGCGATGTGTTCCGATCACAACATCTATAGTCCCACTTTTCAAACCTTCGATCGTCTCTCTCTGTTCTTTTGGAGTACAAAATCTTGACATCATACGAACTGTGATCGGATAATTATGAAATCTCTGGGCAAATGTATTGTAATGCTGTTGCGCAAGAATGGTTGTCGGCACAAGGTAGGCCACTTGTTTTCCATTATCTACTGCTTTAAATGCTGCACGAATCGCTACTTCTGTCTTTCCATAACCAACATCTCCACAGATCAGACGGTCCATGATCTTTTTGCTTTCCATATCACGTTTCGTATCATCAATTGCATTTAACTGATCTTGTGTTTCATCGTATGGGAATAATTCTTCAAATTCTTTCTGCCATACAGAGTCCTTATCATAGACATATCCTTCTTTTGCCTGTCTTATAGCATATAGTTGTACAAGTTCTTCCGCAATATCTTTAACCTGTCCTTTAACACGGGTCTTTGTCTTCTTCCATTCATTACCGCCTAATTTATGAAGCTTTGGCTTTCTGGCATTCGCGCTTGCATATTTTGCAATCTGATCTAAGGCTGATGCAAGAATAAATAAATTATCTCCACCCTGATATTCAATACTGATATAATCTTTTTCAACCCCATCCGTTGTGATCTTTTCGATTCCACGATAAATACCGACTCCGTGTTTTTCATGAACAACATAATCCCCGATATTGATATCCGCAAAACTGTGAATTTTTTTTCCCAGCTTTTTCTTTTCTTTTTTTCTACGCTGTTTTTCTTTTCTTCCTTTAAAAATATCTCCTTCAGAAATCAACACCCATTTGACTGCTGGATACTCAATTCCTGTAAGAAGCTTTCCTGCTGTCACAACAATCTGTCCTGCTTCTACTTCATGTGTCAGTTCTTTATCATAGGTAACAACCAATCCATTTTCTCTCAGATCATCACTTAAACGTTTGGCTCTTGTAACAGATGGAGATGCAACAACAATCTTATAACCTTTTTCCTGATATTTTGTAAGATCTTTGACCAGTTCTTCAAAACTATTGTTGTAGGACTGTATCGATTTTGTCTCCATAAATAAAGTTTTTGATACAACAAAATCATTGATCTCTGTGGAAATAACAGAGTAACTGATGATCGGATGTTTCTCAATCTGATATAAAATACTTTCATAATCTGTCACGGTATGTGCCTGTTTTGGAAGCAGATATCCACCTTCCAGTCGACTTTTCATACTTTCTGAATATTCAAGATAAAATGCATCTGCTCTTTCTCTGATATGTTTTGGTTCATCAAAATAGATCAGACTTTCTTTTGGAAAATAATCCAAGATACATTCTGTATTGTCATAAAAATAAGGAAGATATCCTTCGACTCCAATCAGCATATGAAGTTCTCTTAACTCCTCGCGGACACGATTCATTTCTTTTTTTAAACGTAACTGCTGATCTGTCTTTTTCTCTTTCTTGAATTTCTGAATTAATTTTTCGTAATCTTCTTCCATCTGGCGAAGACCATGATCGATTCTTGGCTGATTCAAAATGATCTCGGATGCCGGATAGATCGTAAGCGTCTCTACTTCTTCGATCGATCTCTGACTTTCTTTATCAAAGCTACGGATAGAATCAATTTCATCTCCCCAAAGTTCAATTCGATATGGACTTTCCTGAGTATAAGGAAAAATATCGATAATACCTCCACGAACCGCAAACTCTCCAGGCGCCTCAACAAATGGTGCTTTTTCATAGCCTCTAGCAACAAATTCTTCAGCAATTGCTGCTTCTTCTAATGTTTCTCCTGTTTTGAAAGTCATTTTGTGATTCTTGATATCGCTTAATGGAACAACCTGATCCATCACCGCATCAATCGTCATAACAAATATTCCACATTTATCATCAAGGATCTTTTTGATCGCCAGCATACGATCTCTTGCAATCGCATTTCCATGAACGTCTGCTGTATAAAATAATGGATCTTTTGCTGGAATATACTGTGCTTTTTCTCCAAAGAAATGACTTGCTTCCACCCACTGTCTTGCCTTATTTTCATCTGGCACAATAATGATCTTAAATTGTTTTTTCTTTTTATTTCCGATCAGACTTGTAAGATGCCATTTAGCCGTATCCGTACATCCTGACACCAGAATAGGACCTCTGTAGTCTTCAATTCCATCTTTTAGCTGTCTATATACCGGATCATCTTTTAATATATGTTTTAACACTTTTTATCCCTGCTTTTTCTTATTGTGGCGATTCATCGCTTCTGTGATGTCGCCCATAACGATCAGCTGTACGGCATCGTACACTTCATCAAAACGTTCCGCAAAAATTGCCTGTTCCTGTTTTGTAAAATGTCCTAACACATAATCTGCCAGATCGTATCCTTTTGGTTTCTCTCCGACACCAATCTTCACTCTTGGAAAATCCATGCTTCCTAAATGATTGATAATACTTTTTAATCCATTATGGCCACCGGCACTTCCTTTTCTTCGGATGCGTAATCTGCCGACATCAAGATCTATATCGTCATGAATGATAATAAAATCTTCTGGTTCTAATTTATAAAAATCCATGATCGGACGTAGACTTTCCCCGCTTAAGTTCATAAATGTCTGTGGTTTTACAAGAAGAACTTTCTCTCCTCCCATATAACCTGTTCCAATCAATGCCTTATATTTCCCTGTATTTATATTTATGCCTTCTTTGTCTGCAATATAATCAAGGGCTTCAAATCCAATATTGTGTCTTGTATTATCATATTTCTTTCCTGGATTTCCCAGTCCAACGATTACTTTCATAAAATGCTTCTCCTTTTCTTAAATCAAAGTCATTTTGTCACACTGACAAACACCCGGAAATCCTTAGATTCCCGGGTTATCTTTTTCTTTATTTAGCTATAGTATATCCCAATTTGCTGTTGTCAGCAAGATATTTATAATGTTTCAAAAAACTGTCTTGTTTTATTTACTTTATTCATTAAACTGTCAAACTGCTCTGGTGTCAATGACTGTGGTCCGTCACATAGTGCTTTTGCTGGATTATTATGAACTTCTACCATAAGTCCGTCTGCTCCTGCTGCGATCGCTGCTAATGACAGTGGTTCTACCATCTCTCGGATTCCTGTTGCGTGAGATGGGTCAACCATTACTGGAAGATGTGATTTCTTCTTGATAACAGGAATGGCAGACAGATCTAAAGTATTTCTTGTTGCTGTCTCATATGTTCTGATTCCTCTTTCACAAAGGATTACATTTTCATTTCCTCCTGCCATAATATATTCTGCACTCATAAGCCACTCTTCAATTGTTGCTGCAAGTCCGCGTTTCAAAAGGATTGGTTTGTCAATCTTTCCTAATTCTTTTAATAATTCAAAGTTCTGCATATTTCTTGCCCCAACCTGAATCAGGTCAACATCCTCGAATAATGGAAGGTGACTCGCATCCATGATTTCTGTGACAACTGGAAGTCCTGTTGCTTTCTTTGCTTCTAATAATAATTTTAATCCGTCACCATGGAGTCCCTGGAAAGAGTATGGAGAAGTTCTTGGTTTGAAAGCTCCTCCTCTTAAAAGCCCTGCACCGGAATTTTTCACATCATTTGCTACTTCTGTGATCTGTTCTTTTGTCTCTATGGAACATGGACCTGCGATTACCTGAAAATTTCCTCCTCCGACTTTTACTCCACTTACATCGACAATTGTATCATTTGGATGGAATTTTCTGTTGGCTTTCTTGTATGGTTCCTGAATACGCTGTACATTTTCAACAATGCTGTTTGCCATAATGTGACGCATATCTACAATAGAAGTATCTCCTACTAATCCCAGGATTCTTGTATTCACACCTTCAGATTCATGAATTCCTAATCCCTGGTCTGTCATCTCTTTCTTTAATGCATTGATCTGTGCCTCTTCCGCCTGTTTCTTTAAAATAATAATCATGTTCTTTGTCCTTTCCCGGCTATGCAATATGTGTGTTCCATACAAAGTGTGCAGCTTTTTTCTACGGTACCTTTAGAAAAAGAAAAGGCATGCACTCTGTTGCAAGAATGCATGCCTTAAATATTTTACTTTGTCTGTTTAAAGTGACATAAGCTTTGGCGATGATTCATTGCAACAAAAATAGTCAGGATAAAAATAATAACCCTGAAAGCTAAAGTAATAGAATGTGCAATTGTTCATCTTACTTGTTGTCATCTTTGTTCTCCTTATTTTGATGTTTTTACGATACATTAATTTTGATATTGTGTCAATAGATTTATAGATGTTTTTTATAAAATTCATAAATTATTTTTATTATTCGGTCTTGCATGAATTCCTACTGAAGTCTGTACTACAAAATCAAATTGCTTCATGACTTCCTTACAGTAGGACGGCTTACTTTATAGCTCTCACAATATTTTGTTTATAACTATTTATAAATTCTTTAGAATTGTTCATACTTTATATATTGAATGCCTCACAGATTTTGCTATACTTAAAACATAGTTTTTCATATATATTTTTTAATCCTCTCTTTTCAGAAAAGCAACCGCTCATTTTATTGAGCGGTCTTTTTATTTTTCAGAAATTAGTGTATGATAGGCTTTGGTTGTTTGTATACAATCAAATTTTTAAAGAAGGAGTCACTATTTTATTATGAATACTTTTCAAAAATTCATCCAATACTATAAACCTTACAAAAAAGTCTTCATTTTTGATCTGATCTGTGCAGCATTTATCAGCCTTGTTGATCTTGCTTATCCACAGATCCTTCGTTCACTTACAAAAACTTTATTTCTTAAAGATGCTTCTACGATCCTTAAAACACTTCCTGTGATTGGCGGTATCTTATTTATCTGCTATGTTTTTCAGGCTTTTTGTAAATATTATGTCAGCTGTCAAGGACATATCATGGGTGCCCAGATGGAACGTGATATGCGTCGTAAACTTTTTGATCATTATGAAAATCTTTCTTTTTCTTATTATGATCAGCATAACACTGGACAGATGATGAGCCGTCTTGTCTCTGATCTATTTGATATTTCTGAGGCAGCCCACCATGGACCAGAGAACTTGTTTATCTCTCTTGTAAAGATTGTTGGATCTTTTATTTTCCTGTTTATCATTCAGTGGAAATTAGCCATCATTCTTCTTGTGATCGTTTTGCTTATGATCTTCTTTAGTGCAAAACAAAACCGTAGAATGCAAGCGACTTTCCTCGATAACCGTAGAAAGATCGGTGATATCAATGCATCCCTTCAAGATTCTCTCGCTGGAATCCGTATTGTACAGTCTTTTGCAAACGAAGATATTGAAGGCGAGAAATTTCGCCTCGGAAATGAAGCTTTCTTAGATTCCAAACGTGATAATTATCATGCCATGGGAAGCTTCCAAAGTGGAAATACATTTTTTCAAGGAATGATGTATCTTGTAACATTACTTGCTGGAGGTTATTTTATTGCTCTGGGACAAATGAGTGCCGCTGACCTTGCGATGTATGCGTTATATATTGGAATCTTTATCAGTCCAATTCAGATTCTTGTAGAGTTAACTGAAATGATCCAGAAAGGTATGTCTGGTTTTATCCGCTATCAGGCAATCATTGATATTGAACCTGAGATCACAGATTGTGTTGATGCTGTTGATATGAAACATCCTGATGGAGATATCTGTTATCATGATGTTTCATTTAGTTATGAAGACAATGAAATTGTATTAAATCATATTGATTTCACAATTAAATCTGGAAAATCCGTTGCTCTTGTCGGACCTTCTGGTGGTGGAAAAACAACTATCTGTTCTTTGCTTCCTAGATTTTATGATATCACAGACGGCTCCATTACCATCGGTGGTCAGAATATTAAAAATATCAAATTAGAAAGTCTTAGAAATTCCATCGGTATCGTCCAACAGGATGTTTACCTCTTCGGTGCCAGTGTGAAAGAAAATATTGCTTACGGAAAACCAGATGCAACATTTGATGAAATTGTCGAAGCTGCTAAAAAAGCAAATATCCACGACTTTATCATGACATTACCAGATGGCTATGATACATTCGTCGGAGAACGAGGCACAAGATTATCTGGCGGCCAGAAACAAAGAATCTCCATTGCGAGAGTCTTCCTAAAGAATCCACCAATTTTAATATTAGACGAAGCCACCAGTGCATTAGATAACGAAAGTGAACAACATATCCAGAAAAGTCTGGACGCACTTTCCAAAAATCGTACAACCATCACAATTGCACACCGTTTATCAACCATTCAGAACGCAGATGAAATTCTTGTTATCGACGGACAAACAATCAAAGAACGCGGAACACATGAAGAATTGATCACCTTTGGTGGACTTTATGCAAAATATTATTATATGAACAAATAATGCATTTTTATCATCTGTTAACATAATTAGTTTAGAAGTGTTTATAAATTCTTTAGAATTGTTCATACTTTATATATTGAATGAGTTGAGGATTTTGATATACTTAAGACATAGTTTTTCATATATATTTTTAATCCTCTCTTTTCAGAAAAGTAGCCGCTCGTTATGAGCGGTCTTTTTTTGTAGAAATTGAATAATTTTAATTTATAGTTGGCCAACTGTATATTTCGAGTATATGATAAAAAATAAATAAGCAACTGAACACGATGCGGTGGAATTTTAAGGGGATGTGTGTGGAGAATGGTATTGGATATGAATTAAGGTTTTCTCAGACAGATGATATGAAGTTTGAATGTAGCTCAAACATCTCATTAAATCAGTATTCATAAGTCTCTTGAATCTTCTGTTAACGAATACAAAACTTATCAGCCAATACCCTATAACATACACTCTGTATAGTGGTTTCGATAGACTTCAGTTTTATGTGACGGAAATAAGATAACAAGAAATATTTCCGTCACATATACGAAATCCTACCGTCGCAAATCAGGATTTATATCCTGTCTCCATATCCACCACATTCATCAGTCCATCTCCCGCCATATATCTCTGCAGATTTCCCGCAGCAATATCCACAATTCGATATAATGTTGCCGGATGATGAAAATCTCCTGAAATATGTGGTGTGATGATCACATTTTCGATATTCCATAATTTATGCTGTGTCTGAAGCGGTTCTGGATCTGTTACATCTAAACCTGCCCCGTAGATTTCTCCCTGAATCAGTGCTTCACATAGATCTTCTGTATTGACAGCGCTTCCTCTTCCTGCATTTAAGAGAATTGCTGTATTTTTCATTTCTTTGAATCGCTGTTTATTGTAAATGTTTCTTGTAGCTTTTGAATCTGGTAATACGGAAAATACTACATCTGCTTCTGGCAATAATTTATCTAGATCATCCATTGTATGAAGTTCATCAACATCCTGTGGTACCTGTCCAAGTCTTCTTTTGATTCCGATAATGTGATAACCAAAATTTTTCATCAATCTTGCAAAGTATAATCCAATATCCCCAAGTCCAACGATCAGTAATGTACCACCTCGTAATGACATAACAGCCCCTTCATCATGCCATTGGCATTGGTTCTGATTATCTCTATACAGATGTAACTTCTTCTGAAGTGAAAACAGCACTGCTAACATGTGTTCTGCAACACCAGGGCCATAAGCTCCTGTTGCATTTGTTAAGATTACATTCTCCGGTAATACACCCTTTTTTACATATGGGTCTGCTCCTGCTGAATTTAACTGCAACCATTCTAGATTTTTGGCTTCCTTTAAATAAAATGGAGCTACATTTCCGATGATAATGTTGGCTTCTTTTATCATCTCTGGTGTTACCTTGTCGTAGGAACTATATACAAAATGACTTCCTTTGGCATGTTTCTCTAATGTTTTTTTATGTTCATCTTCTACTGGCATAACAACCAAAATGTTTTTATTTGTTTTCATTGTTTTAACGCTCTCCTTATTTGATTTTAGATATTGTTTCTATTGTAACTCGTTAATTAACAAAAGAAAACCCCCGGAGTTTTTCTCTTTTATAAATTGACATTTATAATTATTTTTTGTTAATATATTCCATGTAAATATTTTACAATATATTTGAGTCTCTTCTTTCATCTGTTATCAGCATCAAATATTTCAGTCAAACGCCGGCCACAATCTGAGCATGAGAGCAGAACCTCTCCCTTGAAAAGACAAGTACGGCTTGATGTTTGGGCAGAAGACGAAATGGATGCTGTTTATAATATTGAAGCTTTATATAACTGTATAAAAGAGTATCTCCAACAAAGCACTGAAGAAATTAAATATACTCTTCATCCCAGACCTGCTGGATATGGATTATTTCCTAAATGAAGATGTGTTTGGTGATGATTTTGGTGAAGAAGGTTTTTATATTTTCTAAAACCATGATCATCTGTTTGCTCTGCCCACTTTTATGTGGGCTATTTTTCTTTTGGGAAGGAGCCAAAGGCGAACTTTCCTATAAATTAAAAAAAGAAAAGAAACATCTCCATAACCACATGAAGATGCCTCTTTTATTTTATTTCCTAAATATTAAATTTATCAATCTGAAATCTGTGCATGTAACCCCTGCAGTGAATTTACTTCTTCATTCTGATCTGCATGTGCTTTTACATAAGCAATTCCTTCTGCTGCCGCTTTCGCTGCTGCAATTGTTGTATAATATGGAATCTTTGCTTTGATCGCACCTTTTCTTAAGTAGCTATCATCATGAATACTGTCTTTTCCAACTGGAGAGTTTACAACAATATCAATATCACCATTTGTGATAAGATCAAGGATATTTGGTCTTCCTTCACTTAATTTATTGACTTTCTCTGCTTTGATTCCTGCTTCATTTAACAGCTTACATGTATTGTTTGTTGCAAGAATCTTGAATCCATCTTGATCAAATGCTTTCGCTACTTCTACGACTTCTTCTTTATCCTTGCGGTTTACAGAGATCAATACAGTTCCTTCTAAAGGAAGTTTCGCTCCAACACCTTCCTGTGCTTTATAGAAAGCTTCCCCATAAGATTTGGATAATCCAAGAACCTCACCTGTAGAACGCATTTCTGGTCCTAGAACTGGGTCTACTTCCTGGAACATATTGAATGGGAAGGCTGCTTCTTTGACTCCATAGTATGGAATTTTTTGTTCTTTTAATTCTGGTACTGGTGATGGTTTTCCTGTTAATTCAGATGTGATGA
>ERZ1106951.3166-NODE-3166-length-12121-cov-6.340958_pt1 | contig 12121 bp, 8 predicted proteins | sample MGYA00403676_ERZ1106951 | MGnify/ENA primary metagenome ERZ1106951 (study PRJEB35170, sample SAMEA104062398) | human gut metagenome | biome: human gut; feature: human-associated habitat; material: faeces | place: Denmark | collected 2012-04-23 ...
GAGACCAAAGCCAGCGAGCTGGGCGATTTCCTCGCCTCAAAGCTGGAGATGGAGCCCGAGGAGCAGACCGTCGCCGTCTGCCTGCCGGAGGATTACCGGGGCTTTGTGCTGTTTGCCTTTGCCAACCCGCCGATGCAGACCCCCGACGAAACCGACCATTATCTTCGCACCTACGCTATATCTATGGGCCGGTTCGATTTTGATGCCCAGCGCGGCTACCCCGAGGACGTGGACGAGCTTGTTGCGGCGTTCCCCGGCGCGTGGGTCAACGCGCACACCTCGGCAGGGCTGGGCACCGACCCCGACACCCACGCCGAACAGCCGTTCAACTCCGCCGGGTACGCGCTGAAGCAGTACGGCAAGGATGGCCGGGTGGAGAGCATCCGGGACAGTTTTGAACAGTATCTTACCTGGTTGTATAGGGACTCTGTGCCGCAGCGCGTGACCGAGCCGGTCAGCTTTCTGATTTTGCCGTTTTTGCCCGGCGCGCTGGGCATGGCACTGGCACGGCTGTTTGGGCTTGGCGCACTGGGCTGCCTGTACGGCGGGCGGCTCGTGAACCTGCTGGCCTACACGGCGCTGTGCTATGCAGCGCTGCGCAGTGCGCACAAATGCAGACCTGCGTTTTTGTGCATTATGCTTATGCCGATGTCGCTCTACATGGGTGCGTCGCTGAGCTACGACGCGACGCTTTTGGGCTGCTATTACGTCATGCTGGCCCTGCTGACGCGGGACGAATGGAACGATAAGACGGCGCTTTTTTATGCGCTGGCCTGCGTGTTTGCCAACGGCACCAAGCCGTATATCAATCTGCTGTGGGTCGTGCTGCCGCTGATTTTACGGAAATCCGAGTGGAAGGTGCGTTTCAGCCGCGCCGTGTATGCCGTACTGACCGCTGCGGGCGCACTGGCGCTGACCCTCGGTGTGGAGCAGTACGGCACGCTTTTGCGCCATAACTACGGCGCGATTGCCCGCCAGGGCGGCACCACCGTGAACGGCGGTGCGCAGCTGCTGTTTGTTTTGAAAAATCCGCTGCGTTACATCGCGGTTTTGCTGGGCACACTGTATGAGAACGACGGGTTCCTCGGCCAACTGGGGCTGTTCGGCTGGAAGGATATGCCGATTGCGTTTATCAGCATCACCGCACCGCCGGTGCTGCTGGCGGCGGCGATGCTCTGCACCGCGCAGACCGACACGCTGGGCCGACGCCGCATGGGCTGGCTGGGCGTGTTCGGCCTGGTCTACGCCGTGGGCGCGATGACCGCCATGTACATCACCTACACGCCGGTGGGCATGGTGCGCATCGTCGGCTTGCAGACGCGGTATTTCCTGCCGGTCTGGCTGCTGCTGGTGCTGGCCGCGGCGGCTGTGCTGCGGCGGGTGCTGGCCCCGCGGCTGACCGCGGCCAAGGGCGAGGCGCTGGCGGTAACGCTGTGCGGCTGGTATGCGTTTGCCGGGGCCGTGCTTTTGTTCCAGCATTACTTTGTGGGACCGGTGTATACGATTTATAAGTAAAGAAAAGGCTTCTCCCCTCGGGGGAGAAGCTGTCACCGAAGGTGACTGATGAGGGGCGGGTGTGCTCCGGCACGCCGTTCACGGGCAATTATGGCAAGGCCGCCCCTCATCCGGCCCTACGGGCCACCTTCCCCCACGGGGGAAGGCTTACCACAACATGAAAGGAGGCTCGCGCCCATGCTGCATCTACTCTACGCCCTTGCGCTGCTGCTTCTGCTCTGCGGGACCTGTGCGATTCTGGCGGAGCGGTTTACCCTCTCCCCCGCCTTGCTGCCGCTGCCGGTATTGAGCGGCGCGGTGGTCGTGCTGTATCTCTGCGGGGTCGCGGGTTTCCTGCGCGTTGGCGCTGTGGCTGTACTGCTGGCGCTGGCCGCCGTGTGGGTCGTCGGGCTTGTGCAATACCGCCCCGCCGGGGTGGCCGACGCCTGGAAAAGAGCGGCCTCCGTCCCCGGTTTCACGCTGTTTTTAGGCGGTGCTGCGTTTATCTGGCTGCTGTTCTGTGTACAGCAGCCGATGTTTACCCAGTGGGATGAGTTCACGGCGTGGGGCCTGGCTCCCAAGATGGTCGTGGAGCGCGGCGCATTCTATGTGGCCGACCCGGTCAACCTGAAGGCGTCCTTCACCTACCCGGCAACGAGTCTGATCACATTTTTGTTCCAGCCCTTCGGCTCTTGGGCCGAGTGGGCCTGTCTGGCCGCCATTGACACGCTGGCGCTGGCCTGTCTGGCCGCTGCGTCCGCCCTGCCGCGGGAGCGCTGGGCGGGCGGCGTGCTCGTGTTTGCGGCGGGGTTCCTGCTGCCGTTTTTCTTCTCGGCCACGCCTACGGGCAGCTACGCGGCGCAGTACGTCAACGCCATGGCAGACCTGCCGCTGGCGATGCTGTTCGGCGGCACGCTCTGCCTGTATTTCGCGGTGGTACGCCGCAAAATCGCCTACTGGCTTGTTGCGCTGCCGCTGGCCGTGCTGACGCTGACCAAGGACATCTGCTTTGCCTATGGGCTGATCACGGCATTCCTGATCGGGCTGGATCTGTGGCTGGCCGCAGACGAGCCCTGCAGAAAGGCGTTTCCCAAGGCTCTGCTCCGGGCGGGCGCACTGGCTGTTATCGTGCTGGCGGCGTTTTCAAGCTGGGGCCGCTACACGGCGGCTGTCACCCCCACGGCGGACACCGCCGCGAGCGTCGGCAGTGAGGGCCTGAGCTACGGCGCGGTATTGGTCGGCGGCGTAAAGCAGCTGCTGGGCATGGGACGCACCGAAAAGTTCGCGCAGATCATGGCTGCCATGGGCAGCGCGTTCTTTACGCGGCGCATCTGTCTTTTGGGCGGCGGCATCATGGCTGTGGCTGCCATTACGATGGTCGCCGCCGCGGCATGGCTGGCCGCCGACAGGGGCGCACCGCGCCGCCGCGTGCTGGCCGCGCATCTGGGGTTTGCGTTCTGCTTTGCGGCGCTGTATCTGTTCCATCTGATTCTGTACAACTACAACTTCTCCGACCTGGAGGGACTGGCGCTCAAGGACTATGACCGCTATCTGGCCCCCTACTATCAGGCGTGGATGCTGGCGATGCTCTGCCTGCTGGCGCGCGGCGCGCGGGAGCGGCTGGCGCAGCTGGCGACGGGCGGCGCGGCGGCGGTGATTTTTGCCGTATTCTGCTGGCGCGGTGTGCCCGCGGCGGGCTTTTGGTCCGGTGCCGACAGCCTGTACACGCTGCGCGCCGACGTGCAGAACCGCGCCGACACGATGAACACCGTGCTGGGCTGGCCGGACCGCGTGCTGGTCATCAGCCAGGGCGACGACGCCACGCGGTGGTATTATTATCGGTACGAGCTGACCGCGCAGGTCGTGAACGGCTTTGGCGGCTTCTATGGCCGTCTGGGCGAGACGCAGGACCGCTGGGACAGCGATTTTATGAATCTGGTCGAGAGCGAAAACTGGACGCTCTACGACTACAAGGCCGTCTGCGTGCCGGACACGCTGGTCGCCTACATGGCCGAGAAGGACTGCGATTATATCCTGATCGACCGCGCAGACGACTATCTGCAGCGGGAGTTCAGCCCCCTGTTTGAGGGCGGGCTGACCAACGACATGCCCGCAACGCTCTATCATTTTGAGGGCGCGGACGCGGCAGTGCCGTTCAAGCTGGCAGCTGTGGCAGAAAGCGGGGTGGAGTAAATGCGTAAACCGCTTTTGAAGGCGCGGCAGCTGCTTTTGCTGGCGTATCTGCTGGCGGCGGTGCTCTGGGTGGTGCGGTGTCTCGTCGGCTGCGGCGTCATGCTGAACTACAAGCTGCAGGGCAAAATGCCCCAGGCGCATGTGGACGCCGCCGAGCTGGTGACCGAGAGCTTTGCGCCCTATTCGTCCAACGAATGGTGGACGCCGCCGGACGACGACCCGGCGTGGTATCTTTCCACCGACAGCGACCCGCATATTTACTGGCAGGGCCAGGGGTATATCGAGACCGTCGTGCTAGACGCGGCGCACCGACTTCCCCCGGGCGGCGTGGCGCTGTACTATTTGAAGCCCGGCCAGACCGACTACACCGAGGCGCAGAAGGTCTACGCCAAGGTCACGGCCCCCGGCGTCTACACGTTTGATTTGGGCGGGCAGTGGGTCACGGGGCTGCGCATTGACCCGGACAGCGTGGGCGGCGTGCCGACGCTGTTTACCGGCATTGATCTGAACCCTCTGCGCCCATGGTACACCCGCTTTGTCCCGACGGCAGGCTGGTGGCTGGTGCTGGCGTTTGTGCCGGCAGTGGCGGCGGCGATGACGAGCGCGGTTTGTTCCTTCTTTATAAAGAGGGAACCGAAGAAATTTTAAATGCAGTAGGGGCCGGGCATGCCCGGCCCGCAACATAAAAGGCCGAATCGCGTTTACAGGAAGGTCGAGGGCAGGGCATGCCCTGTCCCTACGTCTCTGCGCATTTGTAGGGGAGCGGCGTCCCCTACGCCCCTACACGCAATTTATCACAGCAAGGAGCTGACCCTATGGAACTACTCTGCGTACTGGCGGCGGTGGCGGCGCTGTTCTGCGGCTGCGCGGTGCTGACGCTGAAATGCCGCGTCCCGGCATCCGTCGCACCACTGACGGCATTGTCCGCCATCGTCGCGGTGCTGACACTGGCCGCAATGGCGGGCGTTCTCTACCCCGCCGCGTGGCTGCTGTATCTTCTCTGTCTGGCGGGCGGCGTCTGGGTCGCGGCGTCCTGCAGGGGCAGCACCGGCGCGGCGCAGCGCCTTTTCACCCCGGGCAGCGTGCTGTTCTGGGGCATGGCGCTGGCGTTCACGGTCTACTTTTTCGTGCGGCAGCCTATGGCGACGGACTTTGACGAGCTGAGCCTGTGGGCAACGGCGGTCAAGATCACGAAGGTCAACGACAGCCTGTACGCCACCGCCGAGCTGGGCACGCCCTGGGCCGCGACCCAGAACCCCGGCCTGCCGCTGCTGGCGTATTTCTTCCAGTTTTTCGGCGATTATGCAGATTGGAAAATTTACGTCGGTTATGACATTTTGTATTTTTCCGTGTTTGCCGCCGTCGTGGGGGCTGTCCCGCGGGAAAAATGGCGCGTGGCCGTGCCGATGGCCGCCGTGCTGTGGTGCGTGCCGTTCTTCTTCACGAACTACAACCACACGATCTACCTGACGACCACCTACATGACCAGCTACGGCGACGTGCCTGCGGGGCTGGTGTTCGGCGGCGCGGTGGCCGCGTGGCTGGCGCTGCGCCAAAATTCAGCCCCCAAGTGGGCCGTGCTGCCGATTCTGGCGCTGTCTGCCAACATCAAGGCCAATACGTTTGTATTGGCGCTTGTGGCGGCGGGGCTGGTGGCTGTGGACGAGTGGCTGTTTGCCGACGACGGCGATTTCAAGGCCGGTCTGCTCCCCCGCACCGGGTTCAGCCTTGCCTGCTTTGCCGCGCCGATGGCAATTTACTATCTGTGGAATGTGCGCTATGTCGGCTGGCTCGTCAGCCGCAGCGCCAGTGATTCCGGCGTCGGTGAGACGAGCGCCCCGCTGTCCGCCGTCGTTGTCAACGGCATTAAAATTCTGCTGGGGCAGCCGGTGGAGGGCTTTTACGCCGAGCGTGAGGCTCAGTTCCGCACTGCGATGGCCGACATGGGCCACCAATTCTGGACGAGTGACGGCAAGCTGAGCATGATCGGGCAGGGCCGCAATGTGGTCGCGCTGATCGCCATCGTGTTTGCCGTGGCGATTCTGGCGGCAGCATCGCGGCGGCTCAAGGCGCGCATTGCGGTCATCGGCGTGCTGTCCGGCGTCTGCTTTTTGGGCTACAACCTCATGCTGGCGCTGAGCTACGGCTTTATCTTCAAGACCTTTCAGGCCGAGCAGCTGACCGACTACAACCGCTACATTTACAGCTATTACATCGGCTGGTTCATTCTGGAGCTGGGGTGTCTGTCGGTGGCGCTGCTGCCGCAGATCACAGTCAAGGGCGGGGCAGACGGCCCGACAGCGGTTTTTGCTGCGACTCGCCGACAGCCGCAAGCTGCCTTTGAGTTGTTTGTGCTGGTGCTGGCCTGCGGGATGCTGTTCCGCCAGAGCCAGCTGATTCTGCCGCAGCTGAGTGTGCTGGGCTTTGCCGACAGCGAGTTCACGGACCGCCGCGCCGAGCGCGCCGAGGCCGAGCTGGTGTGCAGCTACCTTGCCCCCGATGACCGCGTCTTTTATGTCGGTCAGGGCGACAACGGCGAGGGCTGGTTCAGCGCCGTGTTTGACTTCTACCCGATTCTGGTAGACTATTCCGGCACCGTTACCACCGACCCCGACACCGGCGAAACCAAGATGATCGGCGGCGGCGGCGAGCTGGGTCTGCCCGAATTGCAGCCCGCCGAGGGTGTGAAAAACACCTACTACCACGGCTTTACGGCGCAGGAGCTGGACGGCATCGTGCGCGGCAACGGCTGCACGGTGCTGTACATCCAGACGCTGGACGATATTTTTGTGCAGAGCTACGCCGATTTGTTTACCGACAAGCTGGCGGCGGCGCAGAGCGGCGAGACGCTTTTGTACCGCGTGACCGATGCGGGCTTTGCCCCGATGCCGATGGAGGTGAGCGCGCAGTGAAGGCTTTGAAAAACTGGTTCTCCCGCCGCGGCGCGCTGCCGCTGACGGCGTATCTGCTGGCGCTGGCCGTCTGGCTGGTGCTGGGCGCGGTGCACTTTGGCAGTGACGCCGCCGCCCGGGCACAGGGCCGTCTGGCCGAGGAGACGATGGCCGTGACCGACTGGCAGCTGGTGGGCCTTGTGCAGGGCGCGGACGGCACGCTGACGACACAGGACGGCGACCCGCAGATGATTTTGGAGGATGTGGGCAGCCGCGTGGTGCGCACGATCTCCTACACCGCCGAATTTGACGGTGAGGCGCGTGAAATGTGCCTGTACTACACGACAAAGGTCGGCGAGGATTACTCCGCGGACCGCCGGGTGTTCCCGCAGAGTCTGGGAAGCGGGCAGTACGTCTACACGCTGCCGCGCACGAGTCTGGCCGCGCTGCGGCTGGACCCCTGCAGCCCCGAGGAAAACAAGGCCGTGACGCTGACAATGAGCGACATCACGCTGAACGCCGCCGACACCCTGCCCGCCGTATGGCAGTATTTTGTGCCGACGTGGTATCAGGCGTTTTGTCTGGTGCTCTACCCCGCACTGGCTGCCGCAGCGGTGAGCATGGTTGGGGCCGTGGTTACGGAGAGAAAGAGAAAATAATTTTGGGGGCAGGCGGATGCTTCACGCAGGTGGGGCACCCGCCTTTTTATGTCGCAGCTCGCGGCCTTGCGCGGCGGCCCTTGAACGGTGTGCCTGCCGCAAAGCTGCGGGCCGGGCATGCCCGGCCCCTACGTTCTACGCAGGGGAGCGATTTACCCCTCCCCGGGGTGTTTTCCGGTGCCACCGGCGAGCACGGAGCGGTCAAGACCGCTCCCTACAAACCACCCGCTATCGCTGCATCGCAGGGAGGGATGACAGACTGTCGAAAAAGGTGTGCTCACCCCTTGGCCCCCTCTGCGAGGGGGCTCCGCCCGCAGGCGGTGGGGGAGAGAACTGTACGGCTGTCCGAAATATTTCGGGCTATGGCAAGGTTCTCTCCCTCCGCCCCTTCGGGGCACCTCCCTCGCAGAGGGAGGTTTTTCGACAGCCTGGGGGCCGCATATATGCGGCCCGGCAGTGTACGGCAAACGGGCGCTTATGGGAAACCCGCGGGCCGGGCATGCCCGGCCCCTACCGCGCGGCAGCCAAAAAGCGTACACCAACGCAGCCATCCCGGCGCGGCAGCACCGCAGAAAGCCTCCCCCCCCTCACACCTTCACCTCAAACTCCCCTTCTTCCTCCTTCGCGCCGTTCTCCACCTTTCCCGCCGTACCGTCGCTGCTGACCGGAATTCTCACAATGTACTCCAGACACCCGTCATGCTTATCGCACCGGGTCGTGGCGGCGATCCCTTTCTGGGTCATCAAATCCACCGCGTGCTGCAATGTATTTACAAAGAACCGCACATCCCGCACCATGGGGATCGTGCGGCGGCAGGGGCTGGGCCCGTTGGGGGCGGCCAGCATCTGGTCCACAAGGCGGTCCGCCTGGCGCACGCTCATCTTGTCCCGCGCCATCTTTTCCAGCGCGGCGGTGCGGCGTCCCTCGGGCAGGCGCAGGGCTGCGCGGGCGTGGCGCTCGCTCAGATGGCTGGCCGTGCAAAGCTGCTGCTGTTCCGGCGTCAGGGTCAGCAGGCGCAGCTTGTTGGCAAGGGCCGGCTGGCTCAACCCCAGCCGCCGCGCAGCCTCGGCCTGGGTGCAGCCCCACAGCCGGATGACCTCTTTAATGCCCCGCGCCGTGTCGAACGGGTCCAGCTGGCTGCGCTGCAAATTTTCCAAAAGCCCCAGCGCGGCGGATTCGCTGTCGTCGTAGTCGGCCAGTATCGCCGGCACCTTGTCCAGCTTGGCCAGACGGCAGGCGCGCAGGCGGCGCTCCCCCGCCACAAGCTGGTATTTGTGCAGCCCGACTCGACGCACGCTGATGGGCTGCAAAAGGCCGTTCTGCAAAATACTGACGGCCAGCGCGGCGATCTCCGGCTCATCGAAGGCGGTACGCGCCTGGTAGGGCGACGGCTCGATGCAGTCCACAGGCAGCATCAGAATGCGCCCCTGCTTTTGTATATCATTTCTAGGCAATTTTGGTTCCTCCCCTTGGGTTCAGTGTGCCTGCCGCAAAGTTGAGGGCCGGGCATGCCCGGCCCCTACTAAAGCGGCCTACAAAAAATGCTATGCTTTTCTACAAAAAGCATAGCATAAACCGCAGTTTCGGGGAAGAAAAATCGTTCGCCCTTATGTTCAATTTTTTGCGCTGTTACAACGGCTTCTTGGCAATTTTTCCGCCGTTTCGGGGGTAAACCGTCGGAGTCTGCGATATTTTTTTGCAGAACACCAGCCCGCGGGCACTGCCGTCCGGCAGCGTGAAGGCGCGCGTTTCCTCATATTGGCCGCCCAGCTTTTTCAGCGCGTTGGCGGCGGCTTTTGCTTCTGCGTCTGCCTCGGGGCCCTTCATCGCGATGAACCGCCCGCCGACTTTGACCAGCGGCAGGCAGTATTCGCACAGCACAGGCAGTGCCGCCACCGCGCGGGCGCTGGCCACGTCGAACTGCTCGCGCCAGATCTTGCGGGCGGCCTCCTCGGCGCGTTCCTTCGCAAACTCGACACCGGTCAGACCCAGCTCGGCACAGGCGTAGCGTAAAAAGTCCACGCGCTTGCCCGTCGGCTCCATCAGCGTCAGCTCCAGGTCAGGCTTGTAGATTTTTGCCACAATGCCCGGGAACCCCGCACCGGTGCCGACGTCCACCAGCCTGCCGCTGACCTCGGGCTGCGCCGCAAACAGCAGGCTGTCCGCAAAGTGGCGGTCCTCGATGCCCTCGGGGCTGGTGATGGCGGTCAGGTTGACCTTTTCGTTATAGCTGACCAGCAGCTCGGCGTACCTGTCCAGCAGGTCCAGCTGTGCGCCGGTCAAGGGGATGTTCCACGTGGAACATTTAGCTTGTAATCTGTTTTTATCAATCATAGCGTCTCCTTGGCTTCCCCCTCGGGGGAAGCTGCCGCCCGCAGGCGGCTGATGAGGGCAGACTGTATGTGGCTGCCCGGTTGCGGGTGAAATCGATATACTCGGCCCTCATCCGCCCTCGGGCGGGGCCTCGGGCACCTTCTCCCTCGCGGGAGAAGGCATCCGGTTTATTTCAGCTTCAGCAGCACAATACTCAGCTGCGCCAGGTCGCTCGGCGATACACCCGGTATCCGCCCGGCCTGCGCCAGCGTGCGCGGCCTTATCTTCGTCAGCTTCTCGCGGGATTCCAGCGTCATCGTCTCAATCGGCGCATAGTCAAAGTCGTCGGGGATCTTCACATTCTCATGCCGCTGAATATCCCGTATGATCCGCTCCTCCCGCGCAATGTACCCGGCGTAGCGGATCTCCGTCTCGATGCGCTGCGCCATGGCGGGGGTCACGCCCTCGCCGCGGCCAATGACCTTCGCGATCAGATCATAGCTGATGTAGGGCCGCCGCATCAGCTCGATGGCCGAACCGCCGATCTCGCCCAGCTCCGCGCCCTCGGGGGCGGCGGCGCGCAGGTCGGCCAATTTGATGCTCGTCGTCTCCAGCCGGTGCAGTTCGGCCTGCTTGACCTCGCGGTCACGGCAGAACAGTGCCCAGCGGTCATCGTCCACCAGCCCGTACTCGCGGCCAATCGGGGTCAGCCGCTCGTCGGCGTTGTCCTGGCGCAGGCTCAGGCGGTACTCGCTGCGGCTCGTCATCATACGGTAGGGGTCCATGACACCCTTCGTGACAAGGTCGTCCACCAGCGTGCCGAGGTAGCTTGTGTGCCGCGCCAGCACAAGTTCTTCCCTGCCCAGCGCGTGGCGGGCGGCGTTCAGACCCGCCAGCAAGCCCTGCGCAGCGGCCTCCTCATAGCCGGACGTGCCGTTGAACTGCCCCGCGCCGTAGATGCCGCCCACGACCTTGCTTTCCAGCGTGGGCTTGAGCGTCGTGGGATCCACGCAGTCATACTCGATGGCGTAGGCCGGGCGCATGATTTCGAGATGCTCAAACCCGGCAATCGTGCGGTACATCTCGTTCTGCACGGCCTCGGGCAGGCTGGATGACAGGCCTTGCAGGTACATTTCCTCGGTGTCCTCGCCGCAGGGCTCCACAAAGACCGGGTGGCGCTCCTTCTCTTTAAAGCGGACGACCTTATCCTCAATGGACGGGCAGTACCGCGGGCCGACGCCCTGAATGTCGCCGCCGTAGAGCGGCGAGCGGTGCAGGTTGTCGAGAATGACCTTATGGGTCGCGGGGTTGGTGTAGGCGATGTAGCAGTTGACCTTGTTGTGCATCGGCACGCGGGTCATAAAGCTGAACGGCTGCAGCTCGGCGTCGGGGTCGCCGGGCTGGCACTCGAGCTTTGAGAAGTCGATGCTGCGGCGGTGGACGCGGGCGGGCGTGCCGGTCTTGAAGCGGCGCAGCGTGAAGCCGTTCTCCACAAGGCACCGGGTCAGCGCGGTGGCGGCATGGGTGCCGTCGGGGCCGCTGTCATAGTGGGCGTCCCCCACAAAGATGCGCCCGCCCAGGTTGGTGCCGGTGGCAATGACGACGGCCTTACAGGCGTAGTAGCCGTGCAGGTTCGTGAACACGCCGCAGACCTTGCCGTCCTGCACGTCCACGCCGACGATCTCGCCCTGGTGGATGTCGAGGTTGGCGGTTTGCTCCAGCGCGTGCTTCATCCAGATGTGGTAGCGCTTGCGGTCTGTCTGCACGCGCAGACTGTGTACGGCGGGGCCTTTGCCGCGGTTGAGCATCCGGCTTTGCAGGTAGGTGGCGTCTGCGGCCAGACCCATCAGCCCGCCGAGCGCATCGACCTCCCGCACAAGATGCCCCTTGGCCGTGCCGCCGATGGACGGGTTGCACGGCATATTGCCGATGAAATCCAGCGACAGCGTAAACACCGCGGTCCTTGCCCCCAGCCGTGCCGCCGCATGCGCCGCCTCGATTCCCGCATGCCCCGCACCGATGACGATGACGTCGTAGGTTCCCAATTTGTCCATATACGTTCCCTCTTACCCTATATTGTGCAGGATGTCCTCACAGACACCCGCGAAATTTGTGTCCACTGCATTGTAGGCGTAGCGCAGCACCCGGCAGCCGATGCTTTGCAGGTAGGCGGTGCGCTGTGCATCGTACTCGACGGCCTGCGGTTCGGTGTGCTGTGCGCCGTCCAGCTCTATTACCAGTTTACACGATGAAATATAGAAATCAACTATAAAATTGCCAATTATTTTCTGGCGGTAAACGGTCTGCGGCAGGTTTTTCAGAAAGTCATACCACAAGCGTCTCTCCTGCGGGGTCATAGATTTGCGGAGATTGCGTGCATTGACACGCAAAGGGTCATGAGTTTTCCTGTCGTTCATGGTATCACTCCTTAAAGGCTTCCCCCGAGTGGCTGCCGCCAGTTCTAAAGGCTTCCCCCTCGGGGGAAGCTGCCGCCCGCAGGCGGCTGATGAGGGCGGAGTTCGCGTAGCCTCCCTTTTAACGGGCAACCTCCGCAGGCTCTCCCCTCATCCG
>ERZ1106951.3180-NODE-3180-length-12069-cov-3.831780_pt1 | contig 12069 bp, 10 predicted proteins | sample MGYA00403676_ERZ1106951 | MGnify/ENA primary metagenome ERZ1106951 (study PRJEB35170, sample SAMEA104062398) | human gut metagenome | biome: human gut; feature: human-associated habitat; material: faeces | place: Denmark | collected 2012-04-23 ...
AACATGATGCAGAATGGAAACATGATGCAGAATGGAAATATGATGCAGGGCGGAAATGTGATGCAGAATGGAAATATGGCACAGGGTGGAAATTGGACCTGCTCCTGCGGTATGACAAATACCGGAAGATTCTGCCAGAACTGCGGCGCACAGAAGCCGGAGGCGATCCGGTACCGCTGTGACAAATGCGGCTGGGAGCCGGCAGATCCGGCACATCCACCAAAATTCTGTCCGCAGTGCGGAGATCCTTTTGACGGTGGAGACAGAACTAATTAAGTGATGATGTTGTTAGAATTGCGAGAGTGCATCCCGGTGGAAAAGGAGGAACGGATAATGAAAAAAAGTAGATTTATGACGGCTGCTCTGGCAGCAATGCTGATACTCAGCCTGACTGCATGTGGCGGTGAAAAGAAGCCGGCGGAAACCAAAGGATCCGTTCAGGCATCACAGGAGACTACGGCTGTGGCAGCGAAAGAAACAGAAGCTGCGGCAAAAGAAACTACAGAAAAAGAAACAGAGCCTTTGGAGACAGAGGCAAAGATACCGGAAAATGCAGAAGAGATCACCATGACGAACCAGAAGCTTCAGATCCAGGCAAAGTTCTATCTTCCAAAACAGGAAGGAGAATGGGAAGTAGAAAACCGGGATGGAAGAGATCCGGTTACACCGGTGCAGAAAAATGTTTATAAAGCAAAGATCAATGAGGATGAATCAGTGTATGTGACGATCCAGCTTACAGCAACGACACCGGAAAGTCTTGAGAAGCAGATGGATGGCAAGGAAAAAATCACGATCCGGGATTATCCGGGAACATTTGAAACAGGAACTACATCCTGGGATTATCTGATCGATTTCGGTAAATATGCGGATGGATTAGAAACTTATATGCTGGTGAAATTCTGGGCCGGAGATGACAGCTATGCCCAGGTGGCAGAGCTGAAGGAGACAAGAGATCTGTTCCTTGATACGGTTACGGTGGCAATAGACTATGAAGGCAAGGAGGACCGTAGCGGACGCAAATATATGGGAACTCCTACATGTTCTCTTCCAGAAAGCTTTGAATACAATGGAGTAACTGCTGAAGTGACACAGCCTGCGGATTCTTACTGTGTGCATCAGCTCCGTTCAGAGATCCACGAGACAGATGAGATTCCGGTCAGACTTGTTGGCCTTATGACCTCTACGATCAATCAAGCAACCTATGAAGTGACAGAAGGATATTCCGACTATACCATAGCCGGTTATCCTGCACATATCAAACAGACAAAGTTTGTAGGTTATCTTAGCACCGATGTCCGTTTTCAGGTCGGAGATAACAATTATCGTGCATTCGCATATACCTATGTAGATGATTCTAATATGGATGTGAAGGCAACGGCAGAGGCTGTTAAGGTTCTGAACGAGAATGAAACTGTATACTTCCAGAAATCACTGGATTTCCTGGATGCCATGATCAAAGCTGCAGAATTTACGGAGCCGGATGAAGAATGGTTTAAATAAATACAGGCAGCAGGGGGTGGAATATGAAGTGAAAACAGCACCGCTGGCTGCTCCTGCTCCTGGTTGGAGTGATGTCTCTTGGATTTGCAGCTTGTAAGAAGGCATCAGAGGTTCCTTTGGATCCCGATCACATTGTTCTGGATGATTATGAGATCTGGTATAAGGGTTTTGACGTTACGCCGGATGCGGATGGTCAGTCAGCCCTGGTCCTGACTCTGGATTTTACCAATAATGGCAAAGAGGCAACCTCTTATCTCTGGGCAGTGTCAGAAAAGGTGTTTCTTGATGGGATCGGCCTTAACACGGCAACTGTGCTGCAGGATGGGAACTCCAAGGGAACGGTCGCTGAAACACAGCTGACTGAGATCATGCCGGGGAAAACAATTGAAGTGAAGTCTGCATATAGTCTGCCGGATGGTGATAAAAAGACGCTGGAAGCAGAGTTTTCACAATTGTTAGGAAAGAAAAAAGGGATCCTAACCATTGACCTGGAGGATACGCTGCCGTAGAAAGGCAGCGCCCTTTAGGGATCTGGAGAAAAGAAAGGGAAGGAGAACAGGAGTATGGGAAATATACAGGAATATAAGTGTCCGTGCTGTGGTGGTGCCATCCACTTTGACAGTGCGATCCAGAAGATGAAATGTCCGTACTGCGATACGGAGTTTGAGATGGAGGCACTTCAGGGATATGACGAGGCACTGAATCAGGAAAAGTCGGATGAAATGGTATGGGATACCAGTGCAGGAACAGAATGGGGTGAGGGAGAGACAAATGGCCTTCACACCTATCAGTGCCAGTCCTGCGGCGGCGAGATTGTTGGAGATGAGAGCATGGCAGCATCTGCGTGTCCATATTGTGGAAACCCCATCGTCGTGACCGGACAGTTTTCGGGAGCATTGAAGCCGGATTATGTGATTCCATTCAAGCTTGATAAAAAGGCGGCAAAGGCCGGTCTGATGCGTCATCTGAGAGGAAAACGGCTCCTTCCGAAGGTCTTTAAGGATCAGAACCATATTGATGAGATCAAGGGCATTTACGTTCCTTTCTGGCTGTTTGATACAGATGCAGATGCGGATATTCGCTATCGTGCGACAAAGGTCAGAAGCTGGAGCGATAAAAACTATAATTATACGGAAACAAGGTTTTTCATGGTAGCACGCAGTGGAAACATTGGCTTTACACGGGTTCCGGTAGACGGATCGACGAAGATGGAGGACGATCTTATGGAATCCATCGAACCTTTTGATTTTAAAGAGGCAGTCCCGTTCCAGACAGCATATCTTGCAGGTTATATGGCAGATAAATATGATGTTGGAGCAGAGGAGAGTATTGCCCGTGCGAATGAGCGCGTAAAACGCTCCACAGAGGATAATTTCAAATCGACAGTAACCGGCTATACGTCAGTGACAACAGAACAGAGCAGTGTAAGGCTTCATGACGGAAGTGCGAAATACGCACTTTACCCGGTCTGGATCTTAAATACAACATGGAATGGAAAACAGTACCGTTTCGCCATGAACGGACAAAGTGGAAAATTCGTAGGTGATCTGCCAGTAGATAAAAAGGCAGCAAAAACCTGGACAATAGGGCTTTCCGCAGTGTTTGCAATAGCAGCTTACGGTGTCAGCTGGCTTTTATGGCTGGCACGGATCATATAGAAGGGGGAGTGGAGAAGATGAAAAGAACAGGACGTAAACTGATCGGAATGGCAGCTGCCGTGCTTCTCATGGCTTCCGCTTTCTGTACTGCTGTTTATGCAGCGGACGGTTTTTCAAGTGAATATGAACGGCTTTTAGATACTGCATATATTCTTTCTGATGCGGAAGCAGATGAGATCACCGGGCTGCTGGATGAACTCAGTGAACGCCAGAAGATGGATGTAACGATCGCTACCGTAAATAATCTGGATGGTTACAACAGCATTGAAGCCTGTGCGGATGATCTTTATGATTATTGTAATTTCGGCTACGGCGCAGACCGGGATGGTCTGATGTTCCTGGTCAGCATGGAGGAACGGGAATGGCATATCTCCACCTGTGGATACGGAATCACGGCATTTACGGATGCCGGTATCCAGTATGTGGGAGGCCAGATGCTGGATTCCCTTGCAGATGGTGATTATGCAGAGGCATTTCGCATCTATGCAGCGTGTTGTGATGATCTGATCGATCAGGCGCGTGCAGGCCATCCTTTTGACGAGGATGATGTTCCGAGAAAACCTATGTCTCCGATAGTACCCCTTGTCTGTATCGTAATTGGTGCTGCTCTTGGAATCGCAATTGTCCAGGGCATGAAGGCACAGCTGAAGAGTGTACGAAAAGAGAAATCAGCAGCCAATTATGTACGGCCGGGAAGCATGAATCTCACAGGAAAACAGGATCTGTTCCTGTACAGCAATGTTAACCGGGTGAAAAGGGAGACAAAGAGCAGCAGCAGCGGTGGTGGCGGAAGCTCAACCCATAGGTCTTCTTCTGGAACCACACATGGCGGTGGCGGCGGAAAATTTTAAAAGGATCAATACGGAGAGGAGGATGGAAATGAAAGGTTTTGATAAAAAGAGATGGATTGCAGCAGGAATTGCTGTTATTATGGCAGCTGCGATGCCGGTCACGGCGTTTGCGGAGAACGGATGGACACGCGTATCGCCACGGTCGGCATGGGACGGAACCTACTATCGTTCTGACGGACAGCGTGTTACAGTGACAGACACGGATCAGGACTATGTATATATTTCCTTTGTCATGAATGGTGAGCCATCTGTGGATGCCCTGAAATTTACGGACGGGACACGGACAAAGGCGGAAACACTGGAGGTTCATGAGATTCCGGCAATCTGGTCATTAAATGGGGATATGCTTTATGTGGATGCATCTGCATCCTATAGTAAATTCTTTAACGGTACTTACCAGAAAAAGACAGATGCATCCTGCTGGGTAAGACAGGAGGACGGAAGCTACATCTATCTGGATGAGAATGGAAATATCTTAAAAAATCACATGACGCCGGATGGTTTTTATGTAGGACCGGATGGAAAATGGCAGGCACAGCTGGGAATGTGCCTGATCACACCGGGGCGTTATAAGTCAATGTTCCAGAATCCAGATGAGATACTCTATGAAAACTGGAGCTTCAGCATGTATACCTCTGGTGATACGGATCGTCCTCTGACGGGACCGGAAGACCGGATCGAGGTGGGGTGTGTAGATTATGAGGCATATGATCAGAAAGCAGATTTCCTGTATACAAAGACGGATCTCCGGCTGTTTAATACGATGGATGGCTATGTGATCGAGGATGCAGGAGGAGAAGTATTTGCATGGATGTATCCGACGATCCACGGAAATGACCTGATGGTTCAGATGTATGGAACGGAGCAGTATCACTCCATCCGCATGGTTGAGGATTATTCAGAGTATGGCGGCTGATGCGTGATGGATCATATAGGGATAACCTGGAAGAAAGTGCGAAGTGCATAGAAGGAGGGAGAGGAGCATGACAAAATCGTTAGAAACGAAAAGATCATTTTTGAGTGTCAGCCGGATCGTTCTGGCGGTCCTGATGTGCTTGCTGTTTACCGGCTGTGCGCTCCTGGATATAAAGGATAAGGGCGGAATGGTGAATCCAGATGCAGTATCCGAGGAAGAAACAGGCGTGGCAGAAAACGAAACAGAGAACGATATGAGCCGGTTTATGAAAAAGAAGACAGGGACGGAGTCTGACACAGAGATCACTGCAGATGGCGATCAGCCGGTCCGTAAGCCGGTCCGTGAGACAATGGATGGGGAAATCCAAAAAACGGTTTCCAGTGGCACTTGGATGACGGAGACAGGGAAGAGTGCACTTGTTGAGGACCGGGAATATGTGAATCAGTTGGCTGCTGCGGCTGGTGTGTATTTTATCGACTATACGGCAGATTTTACAAGTGGAGGAAGACAGGAACAGGTTAAGATCCTTTTCCCATATCTGGAGAATCTTCCGGCGGATCACCGGATTGAATGCGACGGAGATGAGTGGTATGTTATTGTTCCGGCAAGTGAGAACTGGACAATCGCAGTCAACAGGAATACATGGAATGAGAATACATTTGAGGATGTAAAGGGTGAGGAAATTGCCCGTATATCGGATGGACTTCCCTTCCTTTTAAAGTGTAATATAAGTGATCTGCATTCGAATGTGATGCTTACAGCTCAGAATGGGAACAGATCGGCGAGCTGGTGTCCGGAGTACAATCTGTATGCAGGAGAAGTTTTCGGAAACGAGGATTTTGTTACGCTGAATGTTATGAATGAGTTTGTGAATACCGGATATCTTTACAACATGGACGGAAGCTGGTATTGTGATGGGAATGTAAATGATCAGGGACAGCCATTTTTCTATAATGTTACACTCCAGACGGATCTGGCCGGAAATCCAACTTCTATCTTGTATTATGGAGGCCTTTTGGTAGATGGCAGCGAGGAAATACGTTTCTACTGGGACGGAACCTATGTAGCACGCGGACCGGCTGAGTATGGATCCGATGAGAAGACCGGTCCGTGGGAGTATGAGTACTGGCTCAATACGCCGGATGGAGAGCGGAATGGTACGATCCGGATGCAGACGGAGAATGATACTTTGTACATCCAGGATCTGAGCGGTGATTCTTTCTTCCCGTATACCGGCAATGATTCTGCCACCTTCTATTACTTACCACAGAGCGCAATGGATGAAGCAGCAGGTGAAGGCGCCGGTGATGAAGGAGCTGCAGATGACATGGATTACGTTGCGCATGTGCCGGAGATTCATGAGAAGATCTTACAGGGTATGAGTATTTATGAGGAGGAATCAGAGGAGATTTACGGAGAGCCTGGAAGAGTCTATGTGCTGATCAGCGACAATGGAAGCCAGTATGTCCGGGAAGGCTACTATGCATTAACCACTAAAGGGGTATACCGTATGGATTATCTGACTGGAGAGTGGGAATTAATTGAATGAAGAGGGGGAAATCTTATGAAGGAGATCACATTAGAACGCTTACCAGCAACAGTAGAGGAACTTGCGGCAATGCCTCAGGCGGCGCTTACTGTCCCGGAAGAGGTTGCGGCACTTACGGTTGCAGCACTGGCGAGATTTCCGGAAAATCAGGAGGATGCAGTCCGGATGCTGGATTTCTTAAGGGGACCAAGACCGTTAAATGGGATCGATAAACAGTTTCTAAAAGATCGGTTCCGGGGAAAAGAATATCTGATGCGGTCATTTTTTGCAGGATCTTCCCCAGAGAATAACTATACGCCGTCAATGCCATATCGTGTAGTTGTATCAGAGAATCCATACAGCAGAAGCCAGCTTGCGGAAGGATATCTGACACTTTATGTAAACTGCAGCGGCGCAGACAGTCCGAGACCATTAAAACTCCGTAAAAAACCATCTACGGGACAGTGGTTTTTGTGGGAACAGCAGCTTCTTGCCGGGATACGGATCCCTGCAGCAGCAGATCCGTGGTCATAAAATTCCAGGCGTATAGCACGATGTCCTCCCGGAGTCTCTTATGCACCTGCTTTTGTGGCTGAGCTTCAGGTACAAAAAGATTTTGGGGGAATTTCACTGGTAAAAGGAGGGAGAGTCTATGGGTACCATAAAAAAGATCGGTGCCATAATCCTGTTTGTGTTTGGCGGCTTTTTTGCGATCGCTACGATCAAAATGATCTTTATCGATATGCCGAAGGGAAGAAAATCCCAGAATGAGGCTGTATATGTAGGGCGCGGGGCGTATGATCCGGCAAATGACGGAAAAACAGTCATTGTCTGCGGTGAGATGAAAATCGTGGAACCGGCATATGATGATGAGATCGGGATTTCTTTTGATACTATGCGTGTTATGAGAAAGGCGCAGACCTTGAAGCTAACGGATAAAGAGACAAAAATAGAGGCGAGGGGGTATTATAATAAATATCTGGAGTGGAGCTCAGGACTCTCTGAAATGAAGGATTATACTGCAAAGGTAGATGTGGGTGGATTCCATTTGGATCAGGAGTACATGGACCGGATCATGCTTGATGGGCGTGCACAGTATGATGAGGAGAAGCTGAACCAGCAGGGATATAGTGTGGTAAAGGACCGAAACTATTCACAGACCTTCTTTATCCAGCCGATGGATCAGACAAAGCGTTATCCGCAGGAGGGCGATTTCCGTTACGAATACTCAAGCTCCAAATATGGGAATGGATCCACAGTTACTGTGATCGGGATCCAGGATGGAGATACCTTAAGATTCACAGGCAGTGCAGCCGATTGTATGAGGGAAGGAGAGCTTACAAAAGAAGAATTCAGGGAAGAAAACCGAAAAGGCGGTGTGGGAAGTGTTATTATGGGGATCATACTCCCGCTGGCCTTTATCCTTGGAGGAATCTTCCTTTTGATATCATCGGGCGTAAAACCGGAATAACAACAGCCATTAAAAAAGTGCTGGGCATGGATTTTAATCCATAGCCCAGCACTTTTTTTCTCACATTTTTTTCACACAATCACCAAAATCTGGTCAAAAAATCCCGTTATAGTTTAAGTCAATGAAAGACAAGTAAGAGAAAAGATAAGAGAAAAATAAAAAAGCTAAATGCCCGTATATATTTGATACGGGTTGAAAGGAGCAATTCTATGAAACTTAAGGGTAAAATAAAAGAACTTACTGCACTTACTTCTGCGATCTGCATGCTGTCTGTACCGAATACAACGGCTCTGGCTGCTACTGGAACAAAAATAAACTCTGTCCCTCTTTCTATTGAATCAGAAATCGAGGCTGGGGATACAGATAGCGATGTAACCGTTTCCACATCCTCTTCTAAATTTGATATAGATGATGTGGTGATCACCAATGAGCCAAGCGACGAGTGGGATGATGGCGACAAACCGAAATTAAAGATCACTTTATATGCAGATGATGATTATTATTTTGCTTCCGGATTTTCAAAAAGCAGTGTCAGCTTAAGCGGTTCTGACGGTACAGTTACATCAGTCAGCAGAAGCTCCAGTGATACTTTGATCGTATATGTAACACTGGATGCCCTGGATGATGATGACAGTGATCATGATCTGGATGTAAGCGGGCTGGAATGGGATGAGTCAGACGGGACGGCTTCCTGGGAAGAAAGTGATGATGCAAAAAAGTATGAAGTACGGCTTTACCGGGGAAGCAGTGCAGTGACCAGCGTGCTGACGACTACCAGCACCAGTTATGATTTTTCAAGCTACATAACTAAGAACGGTTATTATACATTTAAAGTAAGAGGCGTGTACAACACTTCTAATAAGGGAAGCTGGGAAGAGTCTGACTCATGGTATGTTTCTTCAAGCGAAGCACAGGAGATCAGTTCTTCAGGTTCTTCAAATGGAAATACACCTTCCAATACGACATCTTCCGGTACTGGTGCGTGGCTGAAAGACAATACAGGCTGGTGGTACTGCAACGCAGACCGCAGCTATACCACAAACGGCTGGCAGTATATTGACAATCTCTGGTACTGTTTTGATGAAAACGGTTACATGAAAACTGGCTGGATCTTATATAAAGATGCATGGTATTACTGTGGTGAAAGCGGTGCTATGTTAGTGAATACAACTACACCAGATGGTTATTATGTAAATGGTGACGGTGTCTGGGTACAGTAAGAGAAAATAGATAGAAAATGATTTTAAAAGATGAAAGTTGAGGCAATGCGATTATGAGCAGATATAGAGATAGAATGGGAAATGACAGAAAGACCAAAAGAGAGATTGGAAGACGGCTGCGCAGAGGCAGTGTGATGATGTGCATGATGATCACCAGTGCTATGTTGCTGTCAGCCTGTGGAGGAAATAGCAGCCAGAGTACTACGGCAGCACAGGCTACAGAGGCAGCAGCAGAAAGCGGCGCCCAGGACAGCCAGAATGAGGTAATGGGACGTGTGAAGTCGGTTTCTGATACAGAGATCACAGTTGAGCAGGGACCTGGCGGAGTACCGAGTGGAGCGCCAGATGGTCAGCCAGGTCAGAACAATGATGGTCAGCAGCCAGGAGGTGCCCCAGACGGAAAAGGCCAGCCACCCCAGGGCAGTACCTCAGACAACAAAAACCAGCCATCACAGGGCAGTACCTCAGATAACCAGAACCAGCCACCAAAAGGCGGTGCCCCAGAGGGGAACGGCCAGCCGCCACAGGGCGAAACCACAACCTATAAGATCACAACATCCACAACCTTCACCGATGCAGACGGTGCATCCATCCAGGTTTCTGATATCAAGGAAGGTGACTTTGTTAAGATTACTACAGACAGCAATGGAACCGCAGTACAGATATCTTTAGCTGATATGCCAGGCGGTCCGGATGGTCCTCAGGGTGGCCCTGGAAATGGGGCACCGGGAGCTGGCGGTCCTGGAGGCGGGGCACAGTCCGCACCCACATCTTATTCCTCTGTAAAGGAATTTACCAGTGATACAGAAGAGTCCGGACAGAGCTATACCTCAGAAGGCACAGATGAAAGCGCAGTTCTTGTATCTAACGGAGCTAATGTTACTCTAAAAGATTTTACCGTAAACAGAACATCCGAAGACAGCAAAGGCGGCGACAGCTCCAGCTTTTACGGCGTAGGTGCATCAATCCTTGTAACAGACGGAACTGTTGATCTAAAGGGTGGAACGATTACTTCTGATGCAGATGGCGCTGCAGGTGCGTTTGCCTATGACAAAGGCACTGTAAATATCTCTGATACTGCCATTACCACAACTGGAAATACAGCAGGCGGTATCCACGCAGCAGGCGGCGGTACAGTCAATGCAGAAAATCTGACGGTACATACTTCCGGTGAGTCTTCCGCGGCGATCCGAAGCGACAGAGGCGGCGGCACCATGCGTGTAAAGGGCGGCAGTTATACTTCTTCAGGAACTGGCTCACCGGCGGTTTACTGTACAGCAGATATTGAGGTGGAAGATGCCAAATTGACGGCGGAAAATTCCGAAGCAGTGTGCATTGAAGGCTTAAATTCCCTGTCACTGACAAACTGCGACCTGTCCGGCCATATCCAGGAAAATGAGCAGAATGATTGCGACTGGACCGTGATCTTATACCAGAGCATGTCCGGTGACTCTGAGGTGGGAAATGCTGTATTAAATATGACCGGCGGCAGCCTGACTTCTGAAAATGGCGGTCTGTTTTACACTACAAATACAGAAAGCACTTTTTATTTAAACAATGTAAATATTACCCCGTCTTCTAATAATGAATTTTTCTTAAAATGTACGGGAAATGCCAATAAGAGAGGCTGGGGACAGAGTGGTGCAAACGGAGCGGATTGTTCCTTTACAGCAGAAAACCAGAAAATGGAAGGAGATGTGGTTTGGGACAGTATCAGCAACCTGAAATTTAAGATGACAGAGGGAAGCATCCTTACAGGCGGCTTCATCCAGGATGAGTCCTGCGCCGGAAATGGAGGCAGCGGAACGGCAGATCTGTCCATTGATGCCACTTCCACATGGATCGTCACAAAAGACAGTCAGTTATCTTCACTGACCAATAAGGGAACCATTAAAGACACAGAGGGCAAAACTGTGACTATTAAGGGAAGCGACGGCACTGTTTATGTGCAGGGCGACAGCACTTATACAGTAACGGTAGAGTCTTATACTGCATAGTAAATGGATGCGTTTACAATGGTAGTACTATGAATTGAATAGGAAATAAAAAACAGGCACTGCGAGGAAAATAAGATCTTCGCAGTGCCTGTTCTATGTACTTAGTGATGCTGTATTTTTTCATCCAGTTCCTGAATGATATGCTGTTCTTCTTTCAGTTCAGCTTTTTCTTTCTGAAGCTCTTTCTGCTCTTCTTTTAATTCTTTCTGTAAGTTTTTCGAAACTTTCCAACAACCTGCGATAAGCCCTGTCATAATCAGAATCCCTATCATCAACCTGATTTTTCTTTGCAAAAAAACGACCTCCCTTCACATATTCTATCTATATGCAATGAGAAGCCGTTTTTTAACTTATCTTTTATTTAATTTACATACTGAGAAATGAGCTTCCATACACTGCTTTCTTCTTTTCCCAGACTCCATTCTGCCACACCTGCCAGTTTATTTTCCTGTATCACCTTCAGCTTTGCTTCCAATGATTGAGCATCTTCAAGCCAGATACGGTAGGTTCCGCCATCCGCAGACCATTTTGCATAGTTTTGCTGTGTCTTTTCATCCCACTGTGCTGTTGCTCCCGCATTCACAACACTCTGCGCTGCTTCTTCCATTCCCAGTGCCTTACTTGATACTTTATTCGGATAAGATGCTGCTTCTGTACCAGCTTCTTCCGAAAGTTGCTCCGGGCTCTTTGCTGTCTCAAACCATAATCTGGTAAAAAATGGAATTCCGGCAATTACTTTATCAGCTGATACCTTTTTCAATGTTTTTTCTATTCCATCCTGTAAATAGCTGATCGATGCCACTGATCCCGCTTCATAGGATCCTTCTGTATGTTCATCATAAGCCATAATCACCACGTAATCTGCCACAATCCCCTGCTCTTTAAGATCATAATGTGAATTGTATGACTGTGGCACATAATTATCAAC
>ERZ1106951.3186-NODE-3186-length-12054-cov-2.788899_pt1 | contig 12054 bp, 14 predicted proteins | sample MGYA00403676_ERZ1106951 | MGnify/ENA primary metagenome ERZ1106951 (study PRJEB35170, sample SAMEA104062398) | human gut metagenome | biome: human gut; feature: human-associated habitat; material: faeces | place: Denmark | collected 2012-04-23 ...
TGATAAAGTAACTTCAAGCGGCACGATCTTACATCCCGGATTCTTTAACCGGACTGCAATTGAGTTTGAAGAAAATCCAATGGCCAGATTGTTGGAGGCAAGCTGTATTACAATATCAGACTGACTGGTTTCGCAGCTGTTTTTCAGAACCGATGATGAAGATTGCATGCAGATCTCTTGCTTTAAGCATATGAAACAGTGTTTTGCTTCCTTCTACATCAAGATGGCAGGTGACAAGTGGATGTCGGTCATGATAATCCGTGATCAGCTGTGGAAGATTCAGATAACCTCCAATCCATAACATACCTAGTTTCAGAGCTCCTGTCTGCAAAGAACAGTATTTTAACATGCTGTATTTTAACTGCTCTGTATCATTGAGAATACGTCTGGCTGGATGAAGAGGGAAATGTACAGGCTGCAACTCTTCCATTTCGGTTAAGTGGCGTTGATATATCCTGTGATCTGACTCCGGAAGCTGTAGAACAGGCCGTGATCAAGGCAAAAAAAGCAGGAATCCAGCATCTCAAGCGAGAAAAAGGATTTATTCTTAAAAGAGAAGGATCGAATCAGGTAGCAGTATTACTTCCAAGTGTTATGCCGACCGGGCTTAGCAGTCAGGAACTTACGAAGATGGAACTGGACACCAGAAGACAGGTGTTGTATTATGTAGAGGCATTCCGCAGATATCTTAAGGGGATGGAGCAATGTGAACTGACGATGATCGGTCCGTCTATCGGTTTCCGTGAGACAAGAAGGATCAAAGGAAAGTCGATGATAAAAGCGGAAGATGTACTGAACAGAAAAAAATGTGAAGATAGTGTGGCAAGAGGCGGATGGAAGCCGGAGATCCACAAAGATACAGATAAGATGGCAACATATATGGATGTAAAAGAAGGAAGCTGGTTCGATATACCACTTGGGGCTTTGCAGTCAGATAATATCGGGAATCTGTATGCGGCCGGAAGGATGATATCTGCAGATGAAGCAGCATTTGCGGCAGTAAGGGTTATGGGAACCTGTTTTGCCACCGGACATTCGGCCGGAGTGGCAGCCGCTGTACAGGCAGAATACGGCGAAGCAGATATAAGAAAGATCAGAGCAGAACTGGACAGACAGGGAGCTTTATTATAGAAGATATTCTGGTATGCCGATCGTATATGTTGATAGTAAGAGAGGAAAAAAGTTATGACATTGGAAGAAGTACGTGCAGGTATTGATGCGGTGGATACACAGATGAAACCACTGTTTCTGAAACGCATGGAGTGTGGGAAACATGTAGCAGAAGTAAAAGCTCAGACCGGAGGAGATGTATTTGTTCTCGAAAGAGAACTGGAAATCATTGAAAAAAGAGCCACGGATGTGGATCCGGAGGAATCGGCAAAGACGAAGAAGCGTCTGGAAGAGCAGGGTTTTGGAGAAGACATGCTGACCATTAAGCTTCAGAATTTCTGCACCATTGATGAGATTGCAAAAGAAGCAGGTGGTTTTGACTTTATTCTGGCGGATCTTGGAGTTTCTTCCATGCAGATTGATAATCCGAAGAGAGGTTTTTCCTTTAAAGTGGACGGACCCCTGGATCTTCGGCTGAATCAGCAGAAAGGCATCAGCGCGGCGGAGCGGCTTCGCACCATTTCCCGGGATGAACTGGCCGGTATGCTCTATGAGAACTCTGACGAGCCCTACTGCGAGGAGCTGGCCAAAGCCATCACCGACGAGATCCGGAAAGGCAATCCCATGGACACAACCACAGCCCTTCGGGAGGTCATCGAGAAGACGCTGGATTTCCTTCCGGAAAAAGAGAAGAAGGAGACCATCAAAAAGACCTGCCAGCGTACCTTCCAGGCCCTTCGGATTGATGTGAACCGGGAGTTTGAGGTTCTGTATGAGTTTATGGAGAAGCTGCCGGGAGCACTGAAGCCCGGAGGAAGAGCAGCAATCCTTACGTTCCATTCAGGAGAGGATAAGCTGGTGAAGAAAGCACTGAAGGCTGGATACAAGGAGGGAATTTATTCCGATTATTCCAGAGACGTGATCCGTCCGTCAGCCCAGGAATGTGCCCAGAATGGACGCGCACGGTCTACGAAAATGCGCTGGGCGATTAAATCGGAGTAAACGCGATAAATACGCTGCGCGAGTTTGGCTCGCCTATCGAGTAAATGAGACAAAGCACGCTCTGCGAGTTTTATTCGTTATCGCGTCAGTCACCAAGGTTTTTCGTGCAGGCACGAACTTTGGCTCGCCTAGCGCATAAATAAAATGGGGAGGAACCGCATCACTGCAGTTCCATCCCCCATATCTTACAATCTCTGGTTCCCACAACCATATAACTTTGATATACAGCAGGAGATGCTTCGATGACTCCCTCACTGATCTGGTGGCAGTCAAGAACATCTCCTGTTTTTCCATCCAGAAGATAGATATGTCCTGTGCTGTTGCAGTAGAGAACCTTTCCGCTGCCATCCGGATTGTATACACATACAGGTGAAGACCAGGCATAGGCAGATTCATGTTCCCAGTTTACTTTCCCGGTATTTTTATCAATGCATGCAAGTACACCTTGTGCCTGTCCGCCGGTTCTGGCAACTGTCACATAAATGTTATCCGACAATTCTTCTTTCCCAACAGCGATGGTAGACTGTACACCGCCTGAAACACTGTCCTCGGAGGAACAGTCGTAAGAGGTCTGCCAGATGATCCCTCCTGTCTCCGCATCAATTTTCCAGACAGGAACCTCTGCAGTGGTGCTGCTTCGCCAGCCCAGGCGGAAAGAGGTGCTGACATACAGGTAAAGGTGTCCGTCCTCCACAGACAAAACGGGAGTGGAGTTGGAGTCATCCAGAATATCCTGCACCCATACAAGCTGCAGGGTATTCAGATCCAGGCACATCAGATTGCCGCCGTTATCAGCAATAAAAAGATAACCGTCATAGATGGCTGCGCTGTCCTCCATGCCAAGCCAGTAGGAGCCTACGCTGGTACGTGTTCCGTAGTAGCGCCATTTCACAATATGATCCGGATTGATGGACAAGGTGCCTGCTTCCGGGGCATAACTGGTATTCAGTTTGATCAGATAAAGAATTCCGTTCTCTCCTGGATAGATCAGGGTATCTGTGGCAGCATCCACAAGGGCGGAGGAATCAAAGTAGCTTAAATTTCCGCGAAGGGAAAATTCATCATTATTTCCAAAGGTATACATCACACTGCAGTCCAGAAGATTCACAACAAAGACCCTGGCAGTGCCTTCATTGCTGTCATAACCTGCGCCGACATACATAATTGGATAACCTCTGGGATCAAGTGCACCTGCCCCTTTGAAGGTGAAACCAAGGTAAAGGGGATCTCTGGTAGCCTCGCCGGTTTCCAGATCCAGAAAATATACATAGCCGTCCATGCAGGCATAGATCACTTCCACAAGATCGTCTTTTTCCTTTGCCCAGTCGTACATATTCATGGACTTCTTTACTTCTTGGGACCATTTTCCCATAAGAGGCTGTCCGGTCCAGCCGCTTCCGGACCAGGTGGCATCGCCGTAAGTAATAGAGCCGGTTTTTGCTGTCCAGAGATCCTGGATTTTTCCATTTTTAATCTGTGTATTGCCATAGGCTGCAGTGTCACGGAAATTGTTTCCGCGGAAGGTGACGATTCCATCCACATCTGTGTAGCTGATCCCGGCATCGAAGGAGTGGGTATCTGTGGAGGTATAATCCGAAGTATTGGCAAGTATCTGTCCGTCCACCTCAATGTCTGTGGTTTCTATGTATAAAGATGGGCTGGTGGAATCTACGCATTTAGGAGAAAATTCTGCCGGTCTTGCCATTGCGGCTTTTACAGCGGCAAGAGAATTGGAGTCATCCATGTCCAGACCGCTGGCTTCCTCAACCATGGAAACTGTATTTACATTTTCCCGGATCTTTTTTACGAGGAAAACTCCTCCCAGTATAATAACTGCTGCAATGATCAGGATCCCTTCTGTAAGAAGAAGTTTTCGGAAGAAATATTTTTGCTGCAGCTGCTTTTTTCGTTTCCCTACTTTTCTTTTCATATTCTGAATCCTTCCCTGTTCATTTGGCAAAAATTATACAAGGTATGACTGGGAAATTCAAGATGTCAAGAGCTGTTTTGGAAATTCAATTTTTAGATTTGGAAAAAGGGCGCAATCTTTTTTCTTGACAGTGTATGGCCTGGCTTGTTAAAATATTATTTATCGTGTGAAAAGGAGGAGAAAACATGCTGAAAGTATGGATCGTAGGATCTGAAGGCCAGATTGGCGAGGCAATTAATGAAGTGCTGGATCCGTTGGAAATTGAAGTTTTGAATACAGACAAAAATGCGCTTGATATTACAGAAACAGACGAAGTTCTCCATTTTGGAGAGATCAACCGTCCGGATGTGATCATCAACTGTGCTGCGATCACAGACGTAGAGCTTTGCGAGAAGCAGCCGGAGGAAGCATTTCGTGTAAACGCTTTAGGCGCCCGTAACTTAAGCCTTGTGGCAAGAAAAACAGGGGCAAAGATGGTGCAGCTTTCCACAGACGACGTTTTTGATGGGCTGGCACAGAAGCCGTACACGGAGTTTGACAATACAAACCCTAAGACTGTTTACGGAAAATCCAAGTGCGCCGGGGAGAATTATGTGAAGGAGTTTACCCACAAGCACTTTATCATCCGAAGCAACTGGGTATTCGGAAAGGGAAATAACTTTGTAAACCGTGTTCTGGAGGCTGCAGATCAGGGCAGAGCTCTGGCTGTAGCGGAGGATCAGTATGGTTCCCCCACAAGTGCCAAAGATCTGGCAAGAATTATCCTGCATCTGATCCGCACCAATGAGTACGGAACCTATCATGCAACCTGTCAGGGTGTTTGCAATCGTTATGAATTTGCAAAGGAGATACTTCGCCTTGCAGGCAAAGAGGAGCAGCTGAATCCGGTACCTACCCCGCAGTCTGATCTTTCTTCTGCCAGACCTGCATATGCAGTTCTGGATAATTTCATCCTTCGCATTATCGATGTATATGAGATGCCTGACTGGAAGGATTCTCTGGAAGAATTTATGAAAGAAAAACGGGAGGGCTAAGATGAGCGCGAAGAAAGAAAAGAATGTAAAAGAGAAAAAGAAGATCAGCTTAACCAGTATGATCTTTATTGCGCTGATCGCCGGAGCAATCACAGGAATGGTTCTCCATTACCTGGTGCCGGATAGCAGTGTGAAAAATGATGTGATCGTTGAGGGAGTGCTGTACGTTCTTGGGCAGGGATTTATCCGCCTTATGAAAATGCTGGTAGTACCTCTTGTTTTCTGCTCACTGGTATGTGGAAGTATGGCTATTGGTGATACTAAGAAGCTGGGAAATGTAGGTGGAAAAACACTTGCATTTTATCTGGTCACAACAGCGGTGGCAGTTGCAGTTGCCCTTGGAATCGGAACTCTTTTGAGACCGGGAATTGGTCTTGATATGAGTAAGATCCAGGTAAATGCTTCCGATATTGAGACTATGGAGTCCACCTCTCTGGTTCAGACTATTCTCAATATCATTCCGGATAACCCCATCAAGTCCCTGGCAAGTGGGGAAATGCTTCAGATTATAGTGTTTGCTTTGATCATTGGTGTGATCCTGGCAAAGCTTGGGGAGCGTGCGGAGACCGTTTCCAATTTTATCAGCCAGTTTAATGATATTATGATGGAAATGACTATGATGGTTATGAGTCTGGCTCCCATTGGTGTATTCAGTCTGATCGCAAGAACCTTTGCAACCATTGGTTTCAGCGCATTTGTGCCTCTGGCAAAATATATGATCGCAGTTCTGATCGCTCTGGCAATCCAGTGTTTTGGTGTATACCAGATTTTGCTGAAGCTGTTCACAGGCCTGAATCCGGTGAAGTTTATCAGAAAGTTTTTCCCGGTTATGGCCTTTGCCTTTTCCACTGCAACCTCCAATGCGACTATTCCGCTTTCTATTGATACGCTGTACAAGAAGATGGGTGTTTCCAAGAAGATTTCTTCTTTTACCATACCTCTTGGTGCGACTATCAATATGGATGGTACTTCCATTATGCAGGGAGTTGCGGTTATGTTCGCTGCCCAGGCTTTTGGAATCCAGCTGACTCCTATGGATTATATTACAGTAATCGGAACAGCCACACTGGCTTCCATTGGTACCGCAGGTATTCCAAGTGTTGGACTTGTTACTTTGACTATGGTATTTAATTCTGTTGGTCTTCCGGTTGAGGCAATCGGTATTATCATGGGTATTGACCGTATTCTGGATATGGCAAGAACAGCGGTTAATATTACCGGTGATGCTGTTTGTACGACCATTGTGGCTTGCCAGAATGGGGCTGTGGATAAAGAAGTGTTTAATAAAGCTGAATAAAAATATTGGCGTGTGTATGTGAGTTTAGAGCGTGTTTGAAAAATCATTCCCGCAATCTGCACGTCCCACTTTGCGGGAGATTTCACCCGAATTCGGTTGCCGTAGCCCGCTACGGCGCCCTCATCCGGGCGAAATCTCCCACAAATTGTGACGCACATCTTGCAGAAAGCATTTTTCAAACACGCTCTAGACTCAGGTATGCACGTCTTTTTTTGTGTGGCGAAGGCGGACGCCTGGGAGGGGCAGTGTGTTGCGGACAACGTCAAAAAACGGGATTTTACTCCGTCGTCGATTGCAGGTTCCATAAACAAACTCGCCCATGCTGGGCTCAGACAGTGTTTATGGAACCTGCGCTATACTCATAAAATCCCGTTTTTTGACTAACTGTCCGCAACACACTGCCCATCCCAGGCTGATTGTTCAAAGTAACTATGAATTAAGTGGAAATAAACAGCATATAACACTTGACAACAGTATAATACTGTTATATGCTGTTTACATAAGGAGGAGTCACATGAAGATCATAATTAATCACTCGTCGATGCAGCCAATTTATGAGCAGATCACAGATCAGATCAAGGCGATGATCATTGACGGGACGTTAAAGGAAGAGGAAATGCTTCCCTCTGTGAGAACTTTGGCGAAGGAGCTGAAGATTAGTGCTCTTACGGTAAAGAAGGCGTATGACTTTCTGGAGGAAGAGGGGTTCGTGGTTACGGTGCATGGGAAAGGAAGCTTTATTGCCAAGAATAACCAGGGACTTCTTATGGAAGAGCGGAAGCGGGAGATTGAGACAGAACTGGAGAAAGTGATCCGGAAAGCGCGGATCAGCGGATTGTCTGAGGAAGAGATCCGGGAACTGTTTGAGCTTATTATGGAGGAGTAGATATGCTACTGAGTTTGAAGAATTTGCAGAAGAATTATCCTGGATTTTCCCTGGATGTAAGTATGGAAATAGAAGAAGGACAGATCACCGGTCTGATCGGAGCTAATGGAGCAGGGAAGTCTACTACCTTTAAGGTTATTCTAGGGCTGGTTCATCCTGATGCAGGAGAGATTCGTCTGTTTAATAAGGATATGGAGCAGATTTCCAAAAAAGAGAAAGCGGATATAGGCGCGACACTTTCTGACAGCGGTTTTTCCAATTGTCTGACCGTGAAACAGATTGTGCATATTCTGACAGAGACTTATGAGAAATTTGACCGGGAGATGTTTGAGAAGCGGTGCAGCCTGTTTTCCATCCCCATGGATAAGAAACTAAAAGAGTTTTCCACAGGAATGAAAGCAAAGTTAAAAGTGCTGACAGCCACCAGCTTTGATGCCAGACTTCTTGTTCTGGATGAGCCTACAGCCGGTCTGGATCCAAGAGGTCGTGACGAGGTGCTCGACCAGGTCAGCGCACTTCAGAGATCCAGAGGAATCACAGTCATCCTGGTGTCCCACAGTATGGAAGATGTGGCAAAATATGTGGACCGTCTGATCGTTATGAATCAGGGTGAAGTGCGGTTTGACGGAAGACCTGTGGAGGTGTTCCATCATTATAAAGAACTGGAAGAGATCGGGCTGGCAGCACCACAGACGACTTACCTGATGCAGGAATTGAAAAAACAAGGTGCAGATGTAAATACCGATGCGACAACGGTGGAAGAGGCAGCAGATGCCATAGAAGCCTGGCTGAAAGCATCCAAGTAGGAGATTTACCATGATTCGAGATATTACGCTGGGACAATATTATCCCGCAAAATCGGTGATCCATCAGCTGGATCCGAGAGTGAAGCTGGTGGCAACCATGTTGTATATTATTTCTTTGTTTGTGGCAAAGGGAATTTTGGGGTATGTGATCGCAACGATTTTTCTTGCATTTGTCATTCGCACATCCAAGGTTCCATTTAAGTTTATTACCAAAGGATTGAAAGCAATTGTGATGCTTCTGATGATCACAGTAGTATTTAATCTTTTTCTGATTGATGGAGATGTAGTGCTGTGGCATTTTGGATTTTTAAAAATTACAGATAAAGGTCTGCGTACAGCAATTCTTATGGGTGTTCGTCTGATCTACCTGATCATCGGCTCTTCACTTATGACGCTGACCACAACGCCCAATGACCTGACAGATGGTATGGAACGTCTGCTGAATCCGTTGAAAGCGGTACATGTACCGGTGCATGAGATATCCATGATGATGTCCATTGCGCTTCGGTTTATTCCGATCCTGCTGGAAGAGACGGATAAGATCATGAAGGCGCAGATTGCCAGAGGTGCAGACTTTGAATCTGGAAATATTATTCAGAGGGCAAAAGCCATGATTCCGCTGCTGGTTCCGCTGTTCATCTCTGCATTCCGCAGAGCCAACGATCTGGCCATGGCCATGGAGGCCCGCTGTTACCGTGGAGGTGACGGACGTACCAAGATGAAGCCACTTCATTATGAAAGCAGAGACCATATAGCATATGCGGTTGTATGGGGGTATCTGGTACTGATGATCGTGTTTGGACGTCTGCTCAGTGGCACTGTTATTCCGTTTTAAGAAAGGAATTGCATGAAAAGGGTAAAACTTGTGGTTGCCTATGATGGCACCAATTACTGTGGCTGGCAGGTTCAGAAAAATGGGGAGACTATTGAATCTGTTCTGAACCGGGCCATTGGAGAACTGACAGGAGAGGAGATCCATGTGATGGGCTCCAGTCGGACAGATGCAGGTGTTCATGCCTGCGGAAATGTGGCGGTCTTTCACACTGAAGCGAGGATGGCCGCAGATAAATCAAAGACTGCCGGAAGATATCAGGATCCAGGATTCCTGTGAAGTTCCGGCAGATTTTCACCCCAGATTTCAGAAGACGGTGAAAACCTATGAGTACCGGATCCTGAACCGGGAATTTCCGCTGCCGGCTTATCGGTTCAATTCGCATTTTACATATCGGAAGCTTGATGTGGAGCGGATGAGACAGGCGGCTGCCTATCTGATCGGGGAACACGATTTTCAGAGCTTCTGTGCGGCGGGCGCCCAGGTGAAGACGACAGTACGAACGATCTATGCGCTGGATGTGGAGAAGCAGGGAGACCTGATTATCCTCCGCATTACAGGAAATGGATTTCTCTATAATATGGTACGGATCATTGCCGGTACGCTGATGAAGATTGGACAGGGAGACTGGGAGCCGGAGCGTATACCGGAGATTCTGGCAGGCTGTGACCGCCAGCTGGCAGGTCCCACTGCACCGGCCAGAGGACTGACATTGATGGAGATTCATTTCAAAGGGGAGAAAGGATAACAATAATGGAAGAAACTGTTATGAAAGAAAATAAAATGGGTGTTATGCCCATAGGTAAACTGATCATCACCATGTCGCTGCCGATCATGATCTCCATGCTGGTGCAGGCGCTTTATAATGTAGTAGACAGTATTTTTGTTGCAAGAGTCAGTGAAAATGCACTGACAGCCGTATCTATGGCATTTCCTATCCAGAGTCTGATGATTGCCGTAGGAGTTGGTACAGCGGTAGGTGTGAACGCACTGCTGGCCCGGTCACTTGGTGCAAAAGATATGGACCGTGTAAATAAGATTGCTGAAAATGCAGTATTTCTGGCAGTCATGAGTTATCTTGTGTTTTTGCTGATCGGATTGTTGCTGTCAGAGCCGTTTTTCAGAAGCCAGACAGATATTGAAGAGATCGTGCAGTATGGAAAACAGTATCTGACGATCTGCTGTTGTATGTCCTGTGGTATTTTTGTTCAGATCATGTTTGAACGGATGCTGCAGGCAACGGGGAAAACTTTTTATACCATGATCACTCAGGGAACCGGAGCCATTATCAACATTATTCTGGATCCGATTCTGATCTTTGGTCTGTTCGGCTTCCCGAGAATGGAAGTGGCAGGCGCTGCTGTGGCAACGGTGACAGGACAGATAGTTGCTGCTGTTGCGGCAATTATTTTAAATCAGAAGAAAAATCATGAAGTGAAGATCAATATGAAAGGATTCCGTCCTTCCGTGGAAGTGATTGCACAGATTTATGAGATCGGTATTCCTTCTATCGTTATGCAGGCCATCAGCTCCGTGATGACCTATGGCATGAATCTGATCCTGATCTCATTCTCTGCAACTGCGACAGCGGTATTCGGCATCTACTTTAAATTGCAGAGTTTTATCTTCATGCCAGTCTTCGGACTGAATAATGGTGTAATACCGATCGTTGCGTATAATTATGGTGCACAGAAGAGAGACCGCGTGCTCAGTGCGATCCGTCATGTGATCACTTATGCAGTGGTGATCATGATTTTAGGTCTGGTGATTTTCCAGACGATGCCGGATAAACTGCTCATGATGTTCAGTGCATCGGAGACTATGCTGGCAATTGGAGTTCCTGCTCTTCGGACGATCTCCTTAAGCTTCCTGCTGGCAGGATTCTGTATCGCAGCCGGAAGTGTATTCCAGGCACTGGGAAAATCTATTTACAGTATGTATGTGTCAGTGGCACGTCAGCTGGTAGTGCTTCTGCCGGCTGCATATGCATTGTCCAGGCTTGGCAGAGTGGAGCTGGTCTGGTGGGCGATCCCTATTGCAGAGCTTATGTCTCTGGCTATGACGGTGATCTGCATGATCCACATTAATAAAAATATTATCAGTAAAATTGGAAAAAACAGTTGACATGTGTGACCAGCTGACATATAATATTTAACTGTGACAAAGCGAGAAAATGTCTGATCCAAAGCCCCGGTAAGATGTTTTTACGTATAAATCAAGAATATTTAATTGAATTTTTACAGGAGGTATACCAATGAACAGTTTCATGGCTAATCCAGCAAAAGTGGAAAGAAAATGGTACGTAGTTGACGCTACCGGATATACATTAGGTCGTCTGGCATCTGAAGTTGCAAAGGTGCTTAGAGGAAAGAACAAACCGGTTTTCACTCCGCACGTAGATACAGGAGATTATGTGATCGTTGTTAACGCTGACAAGATCAAAGTTACCGGAAAGAAATTAGACCAGAAGATTTACTATCATCATTCAGACTACGTAGGTGGTATGAAAGAGACTACTTTAAGAGAGATGCTTGCAAAGAAACCGGAGAAGGTTGTAGAGCTGGCAGTTAAGGGAATGCTCCCGAAAGGACCGCTCGGAAGAGAAATGTTCACCAAACTTCATGTTTACGCAGGCGCAGAGCATCCGCATGCAGCACAGCAGCCGGAAGCACTGACATTTTAAGTAGGATAAGGAGGTAAATATCATGGCTAAAGCAAAATTCTACGGAACTGGCAGAAGAAAAAAATCCATCGCCAGAGTATATTTAGTACCGGGAACTGGTAATATCACTGTTAATAAGAGAAGTATCGATGAGTATTTCGGACTTGAGACCCTGAAGGTTATCGTTCGTCAGCCGCTCGTTGCTACTGAAAATGCAGATAAATTTGATGTTCTTGTAAACGTTCGTGGTGGCGGATACACCGGACAGGCAGGAGCAGTTAGACACGGTATCGCACGTGCACTTCTGCAGGCAGATCCGGAGTACAGACCGATCCTTAAGAAAGCAGGATTCCTGACTCGTGATCCGAGAATGAAAGAGCGTAAAAAATACGGTCTCAAAGCAGCTCGTCGTGCTCCGCAGTTCAGCAAGCGATAATCTACGCGATGGCCATGAGCCATGCGACATCAAATATAAAAAGCTTCGCCCATGCTTGC
>ERZ1106951.3193-NODE-3193-length-12042-cov-11.911738_pt1 | contig 12042 bp, 9 predicted proteins | sample MGYA00403676_ERZ1106951 | MGnify/ENA primary metagenome ERZ1106951 (study PRJEB35170, sample SAMEA104062398) | human gut metagenome | biome: human gut; feature: human-associated habitat; material: faeces | place: Denmark | collected 2012-04-23 ...
GGCCGTGCTTGCTTCGGTAATGACCCTGACGGGGAATCTGGAATAATGCTTTGTGCTGCCCGGCAGCGCCTGCGGGCCTTCCGGACAGCAACAAGGGGCCGCTCCCGGAAAGGAGCGGCCCCTTGTTTTTTTATTGTTCCGCTGTGCAGATGCAGGGCAGATCAGTCAATGAGACCCTTGTCCTTTGCATTCTGCCAGGTAAGGCAGACGCGCAGCTTGCTGACCGGGAAGCACGGATGGAACTTGTTGTTGTCCTCGTCGAACTTCATCAGCTCCTGCTCCACCATCCAGTGTGCAGCCTTCTGGGCATCGGTGTCATCGGCGTCAATGTCCGCATACAGGTCCTCATCGGTCATGTTCTGCGGCTCCGGCTTGTCTGCACGCTCCCAGACCAGCTCTGCCAGTTCGATGCGGTCAGACGGCAGGGGGAGGCCCTGCATGTTCATCATACGGTAGATGCCGGTGCCGGTCTCATAGGCACCCAGGATTACAGCGCCGCCGATGATGACACCGGGCAGGACGGGGTCCACGGGGCCCACCGGGTCCACCGGGTCTACCGGGTCTACCGGGTCCACAGGCGGCTCCACGGGGTCCACGGCTTTGTACACGGCTCTGACCGTCACGTTGCCTTTGGGCATTTCAAAGGTCGCCATGGTATGGTCCTCCTCATTGGGGAAGCTCAGCAGGTCATTCATTTCATTCTGTACAACGCCGTTCAAGATCACGATCCCGGCCCAGCCTGCGAACTTCTGTCCATCGGGGGCTGGGTCTGCGGTCAGGGTGACCGGGGTGCCTTCGTAGATCTCGTCATTGGGGTCAACCTTAGTGTCAACGCCCCCGACCTTGATCGTTGCCGTGGCATCCTTGGCGGTCAGGGTGTAGCCGGGTGCCCGTTGGGTCAGGTAATAATAGTGCTGTGCCTTGTCATACGCCACGCGGTAGCTCTCGTTCTGGCCCACAAGGTGCAGCTTGTTTGCATTGCCTGCGACCGTGAGCTGACGGCCTTCTTTCGGGTCGGCAACCTTGATGGTGGCGGGGGTGGTAAAGGTATCGCTGATGGTGATCTCCTTGCCGGACTCGAGGTAAATATCGCTCTCGTTATTCTCAAACGTGGCGCTCTTCAGCTCTGCGGAGGTGCTGCTGCCCCAACCGAGATAAATGCCGTATTTGCTGTTTTGGATCGTGCAGTTCTCAACGACCAGCTTGCCGCCGTCCTTATAGCCTTCCTTCTTAGTATAATAGTGATACGACCCTTCCGGTTCGCCCGAAGAAATGGCAGCATTGTCACCCATGCACTCCACAGTGGCACCATTGACGTTCAATGTGCCGCCGTTCCATACCTTCAGTGCAGGGGACTTGCATCCAGGATACTGGTTGGTGTTGGTATAAGTACCGCCGAAAAGGTTGGCGGTGGCATTAAGCACAAACACATCGCAGTAGGTTCCGGTGACATCGGCATCTCTGACGTTCAGCGTTGCATTATTGGCGACGCGCAGCGTCGGACGGTCTTTGTATGTCTGGGCGTCCGGATTGCGGGAGTAAGAGCCGCCGACGACATCGACCACACTGTTGTCGATGGCGTTCAGGACCCAGCCCTCGCCGGAGGCTGTCACATAATTGAAGGACGAGTAGGTGGAATTCTGAATCCAAAACGTCGCGCTGGTGCTATAGCTGCAGCCGTAGCTGCCGCGATTGACGGTCACATTGGCTCCATCTGTTTCAATAGCACGCAGGACGGCGTTCATGGTGAGATCGTTAAACGTCCAGTCGCCGTCGCACAGATAGCATGCGGCGATGTCGTCACACTGCATGTTATAGGTGCCGCCGTTAAGCACTGCGGTGCCCGTGAAGCTGTTTTCGGCATAGAAGCAGCGGTTGTAGGCGAGGCCCTCTGCCGTCTTGATGGTCTGCCCCTCAGCGTTGACGGTCACGCTCTTGGCTCTGCAGACTGTAATAAAGTTCGCACAGTCTTCTTTATTCCCAGTCTTATCAAAGGTCGTTTCTCCGGTGACGTTGATGATCACATCGTCGTTCTCAGCGTCGATCACGATCCCATCTGTATAGGTACCGCTCATGGAATAAACCTTGCTGCCGCCATGCTCTTCAATGAACTCCTTGTTGATGGTCTCGCCGCCGGTCAGGGGGCAGGCCGCTGCCACCTCTCCGGAGGGCTCTGCAGGCGCATCGGAATTTTCCTGTGCGCTCACAGTGTGTTCAAATTCTGTACTTTCCTCCAGAGCAAATGCGCTCACGGGAAGGACAGAGGTCATCATGCAGCCTGCAAGTACCGCACTGATGAGCCGTGTGCCAAACTTCTTCATAAAGATGACTCCTCTCTCGCTTTTTTCGTGCATGCAGGCTTTTTCGCCTGCCCGCACGTTTTAAACATTTAAAGTATAGCACTTCTGCAACAAGGCGCAATCTTCATTCTGTACGAACCTTTTGGATACCCCCCCCCGTTTTTTCGTGCGTTCTGTAAAAAAATGGAAGAGAAAATGCTTTCGCAGCCGCAGAAAAAACAGCCCGGAACGACCCACAGATCGTTCCGGGCTGCTGTGTCAAAAATGGTTTGGAGCGTCAGAGCTCCAGCAGAGCTTTCTTCACATTCAAAAGGTTCTGCGGGCTCACCGAGAAGCTGCGCAGGCCCAGCTGCAAATACTGCACCGTGTTGGCCGGGTTGCCCACCGCAAGGCCGCAGATGGTCACCGGCACATTGCGCGCCTTTGCGGCATCCATCACCATGGTGATGAGCTTTTTCATGGCCTTGCTGGCCGGACGGTAGTAGTGCTCGGCGCTGGCAAGCTCCCGGTCTGCCGCGTGGGTATACTGGGTCAGGTCGTTGGTGCCGACCACAAGAAAATCGACCCCGTGCTCTACAAATTCCTCAGCGGTCAGGCAGGCAGCGGGTACGCTGAGCATCACGCCGAACTTTGTATCTTCGTTGAACGCCACGCCGCGCTCCCGCAGGTGCTCGCGGCAGCGCTCCACCACACGCATGGCTGCGTCCCAGTCCTCCACATTCGTCACCATGGGGAACATCACCCGCAGTGGGCCGCGGGCGGCGGCGCGCAGCAGCGCACAGAGCTGCGTCTCGAACTGGTGGGGCTGGCGCAGACTGTTGCGGATGCCCCGCAGGCCAAGCTTGGAAGACTGCAGGCCCTGATAGGCGTCGGAAATGGTGCGGTCTGAGCCAAAGTCGAAGGTGCGCACCGTTACCGGGCAGCCCTTGGCGGCAGCAAGACAGGAGCAGTAGAAGAAATACTGTTCCTGCTCATCGAGGATGCGGCCCGGCAGCATCATGTAGCCGGTGCGCAGCAGGCCCACGCCCTGTGCACCGGACTGCATGGCCGTGTCGATGTCCTCCGGCCCAAAGCAGTTGGCCAGCAGCTCAAAGGGCTGGCCGTCCTTTGTCCTGTTGGGCAGAGCATGCAGCTGCCCCATCTCTTCGTTCTCCCGCTGCAGCTCGCAGATGCGGGTCTCGGCCTGCTGGCGGGCGGCAGCGTCCGGGTCCAGCGTGCACTGGCCCCCGGTGGCATCCAAAATCACGGTGCGGCCGTCGCAGTCGTCCAGAAAATCCCGGCCCACCTGCACGATGCCCGGGATATTCATTGCCCGGGCAATGATGGCGGCATGGCTCTGGCCGCTGCCCTCTGCCGTGATGATGCCTAAAATCATGCCGGAGGGCACGCTGAACAGGTCGGTGGGCATCAGCCGCTCTGCGGCAAGGATCACCGGGTGATCCAGCGCCAGCCACATGCGGGGGCGGTTGGTGATGATGTTGATGACCCGGCGGCTTGCGTCGAGAATATCCACACTGCGCAGCTGCATGTAAGGGTTGTCCTTCATGTTGGCCAGCTGGTCGGCGTAGCGCTGGCCCACCTGATTCATGGCCGCTGCCGCGCCAATGCCTGCATTGATGCAGAAGCGCACCTCGTTCATCATGCCCTCGTCGTCCAGCATCATGCTCTGGAACTGGAAGATGGCCTGCTCGCTGGGTGCGGCACGGTCTGCCATGGATTCCAGCTCGTCCTGCGCCGTGCGGATGGCATCGGTGAGCAGCTGCAGCTCCCGGGACGGTTTAAAGGGGCCCACGGTCGTGGTCTCCACATGGTGCTCCAGACGGCTCACCTGCCCCAGCACAAGGCCGGGAGAAGCGCAGGAACCTTTATACACTTTCATGTTCGGTCACCTCCGGCAAAAGCTCGGCTTCCGGCGTGGTCAGGGTGCGCCAGACCAGCGCCTGCAAAAAGGTATTGGGCAGCAGCGCGGCCAGTGCGGCCCGCGCCGCATCGGCACTGCCCTCAAACAGCGGTGCAAAGCTCTGCATCCGTGCCTGATCGCACTTTGCAAGGAATGCATCGCACAAAGTATGGGTGGTGTAGTAATGGGCCGGGTCCACACCGGCATCTTCCGCGGCGGCTTCCAGCGGGGCAAGGTCGGCATCCTTCATCTTGGCCAGCAGCAGGGCCGCATCCGCCGTCAGGGTGACCGGGTATTTCTCCCGCACGGCCTTTTGCACCCGCTCAAATTTTGCGTGGAACGCAGCAGCGTCCGCGCAGCTCTGGGCATCACAGGAGACAGCATAGGCACACCCCCGCAGATATCCCATAGCGCGGCGGGTATCATAGTAGCCCAGCTCGATGTTGCGGCGGGCGGTGTCGGGGTCAAAGTGCAGGATATCGCCCAGCTCCCAGTAGCTGCGCACCATCACGGTGGGCAGGCCGGTGAGGTTGGGGCGGGTGATGCCCACGCCTTCCAGATCGACGCACACCAGTTCATCCGCGCCCATGCGTTTGGCAAGGCCGGTGGGCATGTTGTCGCTGTAGCCGCCATCCAGAAACTTGACCCCGTCGATCTCCCGCGCACGCAGCGCCGGGAAGCAGGCAGCGGAGGCCATCAGGTAGTCCTTGACCTTTCCTGCCGGGATCTCGTCCAGCGTCAGCTCCCGGGGCTTTAAGCCCCGCTGCTCCACCGTGACAAGGCCGAAGCGGATGGGAGCCGCGCGCAGGGCATCCTCGTCCAGCACCCGCTCCACGATCTCTTCCAGCGGGGTCACATCCATGCCGCCGGCTTTCACCACGCTGCGCAGGAACTGGTGCAGGGCCGAAAGGTCGGCATCCTCCTCCGGCAGCTCCATCACATCCTTGCTGCGGATGGCCAGCCACATATCGCGGGCCGTCTCGTACTGGTCCAGCACGAACATGGCACCGTTCAGGCTGCCAACGCTGGTGCCGGTAATGATCTGCGGGTGCCAGTCCAGCTCCATCAGCGCGCGCCACACACCCACCTGATAGCTGCCCCTGGCTCCGCCGCCCGCCAGCACCAGAGCTTTGCACGGCGCACTGCGATCATCCATTGCATCCGCCTCCTTTGATCGTTTCCGGTTTTGTTCAGATTATAGCATATTTCCAGAGAAATTTCTTCCGTTTTTTGTAAATTGATGCCTTTCTCCCGGCAAAGAAACATGGTATACTTGTCAGGATCTCAAAAGGAGGCATTCTCATGCACTGCAAGCAATGGATCTTTGATATGGACGGCACCCTGACCGACAGCATGACCGTGGTGTGGGAGGGTGCCCCCGACGCACTGCTGCGCCGCTATGGCCGCACCCCGCGGGGGGATCTGCGCGCCACACTGCTGAACATGGGAATGCAGGAGGGCGCACAGTATCTGATCCGGGAGTACGGCCTGCCGCTGACCGAGGAAAGCTATTTTTCCGTGATGCGCGAGGTGATCGCCGAATTGTACGAGACCGTGGAGCTGAAACCCGGCGTGCGCACGATGCTGGCAAAGCTGCAGGCCGAGGGCGCACGCATGTGCATCTGCTCCAACACCTGGGCCGAACAGTGCCGCACCGTGCTTACCCGGCTTGGCATCGCGCAGTATTTCTCCTTCATCGTGGAAGCGCAGGGCGTGCTGCACAAAAGCCGCCCGGAGGTGTTCTTTGAGTGCATGAGCCGTCTGGGCGGTGCAGACCCCGCCGCCTGCGCCGTGTGCGAGGATGCCGTATACGCCGCCGCCACCGCCCACAAGGCCGGGTATTACGTCATTGGCATCGCAGACCGCACCTCTGCCGCCGACGAGCCGGAGATGCGCCGCATCTGCAGCCAGTTCGTGCCCCGGTGGGATGCGCTGGACTGGACACGTGTGTAAGAAAAAAGGGCCGCAGCGTGCGGTTCTTTTCTTTATCTGATCCTTCTTTGCTCTTGCATTTTGTGCGCAAGAAGAGTATGATATTATAAATAGGACTGCCCCAAGGGGGAAGTGTCCTTATTTGTGAGAATACACTCTGTGATTTTTAATATAAAGGTATAATATCCGTAAAGAGGAGACCTTCCGTCATGAACAACCCACTCGTCAGCATTATCGTGCCTGTGTACAACGTGCAGAATAGTGTTGCCCGCTGTCTGGAGAGCATTTGTGCCCAGACATGGAAGGATATCGAGGTCATTCTGGTCAACGACGGGTCCCGGGACGAAAGCTTTTCCATCTGTGAGCAATTCCGTGAAAAGGACCCCCGCATCGTTCTGGTGGACAAATCCAATTCCGGTGTGTCGGAGACCCGCAACTGCGGCATGTCCCTTGCAAGGGGCAAGTATGTGCAGTTTGTGGACAGCGACGATTATCTCGACCCTGATTTTACCGAGCGGCTGGTGACTGCCGCCGAAGCGAACAACGCCGATCTGGTCATTGCACCTTACTGGATGGTGATTCCCGCCAACTCTTCCAAGGCCACGCAGGCACTGGAAAACCTGCAGGAGAACCTTGGCATCGATGCCGAGAAAAAGCCCGATGATATCCGTGAATACGGCTTCCTGCCCGAGGGCATCTACGACCGCGATACCTTTGCCCTGCGCCTGATGGAGAAGCCCGCATCCTTCTTCTACAGCGTGCTGTGGAACAAGCTCTACCGCCGGGATATTCTGGCAGACCATCATCTTCAGTTCACCAGCGAGGTGCGCTGGGCCGAAGACCTGGTTTTCAATCTGGAATACATTTTGTACGCCAATGTTTTCGTATCCATTTCCAAAGCGGGCTACCACTATGTGCAGAACCCCCAGAGCATCTGCCACACCCAGATCAATCTGGCTTCCATCGTGCAGAACAAACTGCAGGTGTTCCGCTATTACAAGGAGCTGTACACAAAGCTGGGCCTGTACGATCAGGTGCAGCCGCAGCTGTATAAATTCCTGACCGCGTTCTCCGAGAACGCCTATCCCTCCGGTTCTCCCCAGAAGATCATCATGGACATGGCCAACCGCTGGGGCTTTGGTGTTCTGGATGCTTCCGACAAGGAAAAGAAACACAAAACCGAACCCGATGCCTGATCTCCGGGCACGAAAAAAAGAGCCGTGAAAGCGGCTCTTTTTTGTTTGCCATTTTACCGGTCGATCCAGCTGCGGAAGGCTTCGCGCACTGCACCCTCCCGTCCGCGCGGGATGGGGATGCGCGCACCGCTGCACATCTGCAGCTCGCCCGCCGTCAGCAGCTGTGCCGCCGCCAGATTGACCACATAGGAGCGGTGCGGCTGCAAAAAACGCCCGTCTTCCAGCAGCGGCTTTGCTACCTCGGCAAAGGACACTCGCAGCGAAAGGGACACCACATCCTCGCCGCTGAGCAGATGGAAGTGCACCACATGGTGGGTGCACTCCAGATATTCGATCTGCGCATAGGCCAGCGCCCGCAGGCCTTCGGCGGTGACAACGGTCATTGCCGGGCCGTACTCCGGCTCTGTGGCGCGGGCAAGCAGGGCCGAAAGCTCCTGCTGGTGCACCGGCAGAAGCAGATACTGCATGGCATCCACCCGGAAAGCGCTGTAGGCGTGGGCCGGTGTGCGGGCCGCAAAGGCCAGCGGAGCCCTGCGGCCCCGGCGGCGCAGCTCCGCAGCCGCCGAAAGCCCTGCCGGGGCCGCTACAGCGCCCAGCTCGATGAGATACAGGTCAAACCGTTCTCCCTCGGTGTCCCGGCGCAGCAGCGCATCTGCATCCGGCAGCTGCTGCACGATGCACGCATCCTGCCGCCGGGCAAAATATTCCATGCACTGGCGTTCCAGCCCGCTGCGCAAGGCCGCGTCCGGGCTGCATACCGCAATGTGAAATACCATCTCACATTCTCCTTTCCGCCAGCCGCCCGCCTTGATTTTTGCGCAGGGCTGGAGTATGATAAATAAAACTTTGCTGCATCGAAAAAAGAAAAAACGGAGGGACCCGCCATGCCGCAGCCGCTTGTCAGCGTTATTGTGCCCGCCTATAACGCGGCGGGCTTCATCTCCCGCTGTGTGGAGAGCATCACATCCCAGAGCTACCCGGAGCTTGAGATCCTTCTGCTGAACGACGGCTCCACCGACGACACCCTTGCTGTCTGCCGGAAGCTTGCTGCCGCCGACAGCCGCATCCGTGTGGTGGACAAGCCCAACACCGGCGCAGCAGACACCCGCAGCTGCGGCCTTGCCCTTGCCCACGGCGAATACATCCAGTTTGCGGACAGCGACGATCACCTGCTGCCGGGCTGCACCGCAAACCTGGTGGCTGCTATGCAGCGCAGCCATGCCGACCTTGTGCTGGCTCCCTACCGGATGATGGTGCCCCGCAAGGATGGCGGCTATGACACCCGGGAGTACAGCCTGCTGCCCGCCGGGGTGTACAACAAGGTGGATTACCTGTGGCAGCTCACCGGCAATGCCGCTGCCTTTTACTACGGCGTGCTCTGGAACAAGCTCTACCGCCGGGATCTCATCCAGATGGCGCACATCCGGTTCGAGCATGTGGTATACGCCGAGGACCAGCTGTTCAACACCCGGTATCTGCAGGTGGCACAGCGGTTTGCCGCCATCGACGAAGCCGCCTACTGCTACATCCAGAACCCGCAGAGCGTATGCCATACGCAGGTGAGCGCGGCGGACATGCTGCGCCACCGCAGCCGGATGTACCACACCTATAAGGAACTGTGCATCCAGCTGGGCGTGTACGATAAATTCCGCCTGCGGCTGCACGGCATCTATCTGAGCCTGTTTGAAAGCCCTCTGCCCAACGGCCCGGTGCAGAAGCTTTCCGACGCATTTGCCCGCACCCACAGCCGCATCTGAGAAAAGGAGAACCTATGGAATTTCCCCTTGTAAGCATCATCGTGCCCATGTACAACACTGCCGGGTGCATTGCCCGCTGTGTCAAAAGCATCTGCGCCCAGACTTATAAAAGCATTGAGATCCTGCTGCTGAACGATGGCTCCACCGACGACACCCTTGCCGTCTGCCGCGCCCTTGCCGCCAGCGACCACCGCATTGCACTGGTGGATAAAACCAACACCGGCGCAGCGGATACCCGCAATCAGGGCATTGCGCTGGCCCACGGCAAATACATCCAGTTTGTGGACAGCGACGACTGGCTGGCCCCCGATTTTACGGAAAAGCTGGTCTCCGCCGCCGAGGCCCACACCGCCGATCTTGTGATCGCGCCCTTCTGGATGGTGTACCCGGAAAACTATGTGGAGCACATCCGCCCATGGGAAAAGGCGCTGCAGCATGTGCTCCAGCGCAATCCGCCCCGCACCCAGGCCTATGGCTATCTGCCTGCCGGGGTGTACACCGGACAGGAGTACGCAAAGCATCTGATCCAGAAGCCAAACACCTTCTACTATGGCAGCCCCTGCAACAAGCTCTACCGCCGTGACCTCCTGCGGAAGCACAGCCTCCATTTCCGCAAAGAATTGTTTGCAGAGGATCAGCTGTTCAACACCGAATATCTGCGCTATGTGCGCACCGCCGTTTCCATCCCGGACATCGGCTATTACTACCTGCAGAACCGCCAGAGCGTCTCCCACTCCAGAGTGACCACCGCCGATATCCTTCGGCTGCGGCGGCGGGTGATGGGCCTGTACAAGAGCATCTATACCGAACTGGGCATCTACCCGGAGACCCGGGCGGCCATCCTGCGTTCGCCCTTTGGCGAAAACGAGTTCACTCTTCCGCCGCTGGACACCCCACAGACGCACTGCTGCAAGCTGTGACCCTATAAAAAGCACCCGGCTGCCGCCGAGAGCCGCTCTGGCTCCTGCACGGCTCCGGGTGTTTTTTGCGCTTTCTCAGCAGCCGATGGCGGCACACTTCTCCGCCAGCCAGCTGCGTTCTTCGTCGTTCAGGTGCGGTGCCAGCTTTGCAAACACCTGACGGTGGTAATCGTTCAGCCATGCGATCTCGTCCTTATCCAGCACACCGGGCAGGATGGGAGAGGTGGCAATGGGCACGAACATCAGCGGTTCAAAACCAAGGAAGGTACCGTACTGGTTATCGGCCTTGTGCACGCACACCAGCTCGTTCTCGATGCGGATGCCCACGAGGTCGGTCTCGTAAACGCCCGGCTCATCGGTGACCACCATGCCGGGGCGCATCCGGGTGGTGTTGCGGCTGTTCAGGGCATGGGGGCCCTCGTGCACATTGCCCACAAAGCTGACGCTGTGACCGGTGCCGCAGCGGTAGTTGATGAGGTGCCGCCACAGCGGTTCCCGGGCAATGGTGTCGATCATCTTACACTCGCAGTAATCCAGCCAGACGGCCTTGGCAAGGTCGATGTGGCTCTGCAGAGTCCATGTGTAGAAGCGCTTTTCGTCCTCGGTCAGCGGGCCAAGCGGGTAGGTGCGGGTGATGTCGGTGGTGCCGTCCATGTAGGTGGCACCGCTGTCCACCAGCAGAAAGCCCTTCTTTTCCAGCACAGCGTGATCTTCCGGGGTGGCGTGGTAGTGCATCATGGCTGCGTTGCCGCCGTAGGCCGCAATGGTGCCAAAGCTTTCCACAAGGAATTTATCGTCCGCACTGCGGTACTTGTGCAGAATTTCATCCACCGTCAGCTCGGTCAGGGTCTCACCGGCAGCAAGGCGGCTTTCCAGCTCGATCTGGAACCGCACCATGGCCACAGCGTCCCGGATATGGGCCTGCTTTGTGTGGGCAAGCTCCGTTTCGTTCTTCACACCCTTCATCATCAGCAGCGGGTCGGTGCCGTCCTTCACGGTGAGGGCAGGGTTCTGCTCCAGCACCTGATACACGGCGTAGTTCACCGTGGAGCACTCGGCCAGCACGGTCTGGGGTTCCGTCTCAGCAGCGAGGAACTTCAGCACATCGTCGTACTCCGCCAGCGTGATGCCGTTGGCTTCCAGCTCTGCCTTTGCCTCCGGGGTGACGCGGGCTGTGTTGATGAAGAGTACCGCGCGGCTGGGGGTCACATAGCAGTAGGCCATGGCATAGGGAGTGCACTCAATGTCCATGGCGCGCAGGTTCAAAAGCCATGCCAGATTATCCAGCTTGCCCACAAACTGAGCGGTGCAGCCCAGCTCCTTGAGCTTGCTGCGCAGCTGATCCAGCTTTTCCGCCGGGGAGAAGCCCGCATATTCCTTCGGCAGGATCCACGCTGGGGTATCCGGCAGGGCAGGGCGGCCCTCTGTCCACAGCTCGTCCTCAAGGTTCAGGGTCTTGATGGAAGCGCCCTTCTTTTCCAGTGCCTTTTTCAGGCCGTTCACGAGGGCCGTGCTGGCGGTCAGGCCGCACAGGCCCAGTGCTTCGCCCTCATTCAGGGCATTTGCGCAGTATTCCTCCACGGTGGGCACGCCGGGTTCCCCCATGCGCTGCAGCTTGATCTCGGTACCCGCAATTTCCTTCTCGGCCTGCACAAAATAACGGCCGTCGGCCCACAGGGCGCTCTCGGTGCGGGTGACCACGAAGTTGGAGTTCTCGCCGTGGAACCCGGAGAACCAGGTCAGGCTGGTGTAATGGCAGGGCAGGTATTCGCTGGCGTGGGGATCACCCACAGGGATCAGATAAACGGCCACGCCGTTTGCAGCCATGGCGGCACGCAGCGCGGCAAGGCGCTCTGGAACGGTATTCATGCTCATAATGACAGCTTCCTTTTTTCTATGGCCGGACCGCCGGAAAAGCCCCCGGCGGCAGGGAATTTTTCTGTGTCCTATTGTATCATTCCGGGAAAAAGATTGCAATGCAGGGGCGGGACGGTTTGGAATGGCCTCCGCTTGCGCTCTGGCCATGTTCAGCGGAAA
>ERZ1106951.3202-NODE-3202-length-12022-cov-2.871563_pt1 | contig 12022 bp, 10 predicted proteins | sample MGYA00403676_ERZ1106951 | MGnify/ENA primary metagenome ERZ1106951 (study PRJEB35170, sample SAMEA104062398) | human gut metagenome | biome: human gut; feature: human-associated habitat; material: faeces | place: Denmark | collected 2012-04-23 ...
TGGATCGATATTGATGTAGGGGTCGAATTTCTGCATGGTAACTTTGTAACCTCTGGCTTTTAAAAGACGGCCAAGGGAAGCAGCGGTAATGCCTTTTCCAAGTCCGGAAACAACGCCGCCGGTTACGAATACGTATTTTACTGGCATAGTGGGGAACCTCCTTTTAGTGGTAAGTTGGGTATAGGTTTTTGTTTACGGTTTTATTAAAAACTGATATATTATACAACTATGGAAATCAGAAATCTAGGGACTTTTTTCAAAAAAATGTAAAAATCTTAAAAAACTAATAATCTAAAGTGGAGATGAAGGGGAAAATGGTGCCTTTGTTTTCAGAATTTTAATAGTTCTTTCCTTGATTTATGGTTAGACTCACATTATAATAGAAAAGAATAGGCTCTGGCACATTTTATGCGTGCACGAAAAAGCCTGTTAGAGGGAGAATTTATACAGTATGGATAATAACAACAAACAGAATCAGAACAGTAATTGGCAAACCATTACCATGCTGGTGATCGCTGCATTGCTGACGATCCTGATCGTGGGCTGGATGAACTCCACTGTCAACGCCAGACAGCGTCAGGAACTGTCTTACAATGAGTTTGTAAACATGGTGGAAAATGGCAAAGTTGAATCTATCAGCGTTGGAAGTACCATTATTGAGGTAAAACCAAAGGCAGATGATACCAACTATTCCCAGCAGATGAAGTACTATGTAGTACGTCTGGAAGGAGATTACCAGTTTGTAGACCGTATTTTAAAGAACAACGTTGTTACAAACAGGGAAAATAATACTTCCAATGCATTACTGTTAGAGATATTAAGTTATGCACTTCCATTCCTGTTCCTGCTGTTTATTATGAACTTTACCATGAAGCGTATGGGCGGCGGCGGAATTATGGGCGTAGGCAAGAGCAACGCCAAGATGTACGTCCAGAAAGAAACAGGAATTACTTTTAAAGATGTGGCAGGTGAAGATGAAGCAAAAGAGTCTTTAACTGAGATCGTGGATTTCCTTCACAATCCTGGAAAGTACACCAAGATCGGTGCGAAGCTTCCAAAGGGTGCCCTGTTAGTAGGCCCTCCGGGAACCGGTAAGACCCTTCTTGCAAAGGCAGTAGCCGGTGAAGCACATGTTCCATTTTATTCCCTGTCAGGTTCTGACTTTGTGGAAATGTTCGTAGGTGTGGGCGCATCCCGTGTCCGTGACCTGTTTAAGAATGCAACGGAAAATGCTCCTTGTATCATCTTTATTGATGAGATCGATGCCATCGGACGCAGCCGTGACAGCCGTATGGGCGGAAATGATGAGCGTGAGCAGACTTTAAATCAGCTGCTTTCTGAGATGGATGGTTTCGACTCTACAAAGGGACTTTTAGTTCTTGGTGCAACCAACCGTCCGGAGATCCTGGATCCGGCTCTTCTTCGTCCAGGACGTTTTGACCGCCGTGTAGTTGTAGATAAACCAGATTTAAATGGACGTATCAGTATTTTAAAAGTACATTCCAAAGATGTGCTGTTAGATGAGACTGTAGACTTTAAGGAAATTGCCCTTGCAACTTCCGGCGCTGTTGGTGCGGACCTTGCCAATATGATGAACGAGGCTGCCATCAATGCGGTTAAGAACGGCAGAAACGCTGTTTCCCAAAAGGATCTGTTTGAGGCAGTTGAGGTGGTTCTTGTTGGTAAGGAGAAGAAGGACCGCATTATGAGCAAGGAAGAGCGCCGCATTGTATCTTACCATGAAGTAGGTCATGCATTAGTCAGTGCTTTGCAGAAACATTCTGAACCGGTCCAGAAGATCACCATTGTTCCAAGAACTATGGGTGCTTTGGGATATGTTATGAATGTGCCGGAAGAAGAGAAGTATTTAAGTACCAAGAAGGAATTAGAGGCAAGACTGGTTGAGTTAATGGGCGGCCGTGCAGCTGAGGAGATCGTTTTTGAGACTGTTACCACCGGTGCAGCCAATGATATCCAGCAGGCTACCAATCTGGCAAGAGCTATGGTGACCCAGTATGGTATGTCTGAGAAATTCGGTCTTATGGGACTTGAGAGCCAGGAGAACCAGTATCTGACCGGCCGTACTGTATTAAACTGCGGTGATGCCACAGCAGCAGACATTGACCAGGAAGTTATGAAGATCCTGAAAAATGCTTATGATGAGGCAATCCGTCTGTTAAGCGATGACAGAGAAGCTATGGATAAGATCGCAGCGTTCCTGATCGAGAAAGAGACCATTACAGGTAAGGAATTTATGAAGATCTTCCGTGAGGTGAAGGGATTGCCGGAGCCGGAGGAGAAGAAGGAAGACGGCGAAGGTATTCCGGATACAGAGCATCTGGAGAAAGAGGATGCAGCTGAAAGTCCGGAGACAGCTGTTGCAGAAGAAAAAGAAAATGAAGCAGGTGCAGAAAATATTGTAGCAGATGCTTCAGAAGAAAAGCCAGACCAGTCTGGGGAAGACCAGCAGGTATAAAACTGAAAATGGATCTGTAGATCAGTGAGGACAGTCAGAAATGGCTGTCCTTTTTGCATAAAAGTCTTGCGAATATAATCTTGGTTTTGTATAATATTATTAAAAATAAGGGGAATATCAGTAATTTTTCTGAAAAGGAGGCACATTTATGGATAATCGTTATGTAAAGATCTTTGCATCGGGAAGTAAGGCACCTCTTAAGGCAACACCGGGACATTTTGCTACCAATCATGCCCATATTAATTATTATCTGGACATGACCACCCTTAAGACAAGACTCAGTGAAGCACAGGAGGTTGCAAAGCACCTGGCAGAGCGGTTTTTATTTGACAAGGTAGTGGATACGATCGTGTGTCTGGAAGGAACCCAGGTGATCGGAGCTTATCTGGCAGAAGAGCTGACAAGGGCCGGTGTTCTTTCTACCAACGCCCACAAGACTATTTATGTGATCACTCCGGAATATAACAGCAACAGCCAGATGGTATTTCGTGAGAATATTTTACCGATGGTCCATGGGAAAAATGTGGTGATCCTTACAGCTGTTGTGACAACGGGACTGAGTCTGAATAAGAGTATTGAGGCGATCCAGTATTATGGCGGAAAACTGCAGAGCGCAGCGGCTGTGTTTAGTACACTGGATGAGTTAAACGGATGCCCGATCACATCCATCTACAGCCCGGAGGATGTGACCGATTATATTTATTATGATTACAGAAAATGCCCTCTTTGCGAAAAGGGAATAAAGCTGGATGCACTGGTAAATGCTTACGGCTATACTACACTTGGATAAAGTGAAACAGGATATTAAACGCTGTTCAGGATGTCTTTGGGGCGTCCTGGATAGCGTTTTTTGTATGCACGTAAAAAGGAGGAATAGTTCTGGAAACCGCAGAGGTAGCAGGCCTGTGTGGCGCAGGTGCCCTGGCTCATCAGGTCTCTTGCCTTGATCAGCCGCTTTTCCGTAATGTAATTTCCAACCGTATAGCCGGTTTCCTGTTTAAACAGGCGCATCATGTGATAGGAGCTTAAGCCGCTTAAAGCAGAAAGGGAAGCTACGTCCATAGGCTCTTCCAAATGGCTGTTGATATAGGCCAACAGGCCGGAAATGCGGTAATCCAGGGTGCTTTCTGTGAGAAATCCGGCTTTGGGGGAGAGGGTGATCCTGTTTAATTCAATGAGAAATTCCAGGCACAGGGCTTTTGCAAGTAAGGGAGCTGCAAAATCATCATTTCTGAAATTGGTGTTTGCTTCTAATTTCTGAAGCAGGACTTTAAAAGGAGCCAGCGTTTCCTGGGAAAGGCGCAGGACCTGGGAATGGCGGTACTGGGCAGTTTCAAAGCACCTGGTCAAAGGTGCTTCTTTTGTGCTGTATGTTTCCAGAAAAGTGGGAGAGAGATAGAGCAGGATGCGCTCATATGGATGGGCGGTATCTACTACCGGCCGGTGTACCTGCCCGCGGTCTACCAGGACCATGTCCCAGGGAGCCAGTGGATAAGAACGGCCTTCCACCACATAGGTCACATTTCCGGAAAGAAGGATCATTATCTTTAAAAAATCATGGTGATGGAAGCTGTAAGTCCTTGAAATCTGATCTTTTAAATGGAAAAGGCGGAAGTCTTCTAAAAGGTAGCCCTGGGGCGTGGATGGGGAATTTGTCATGGAAAATCTCCTGTATTCATTAAGTTCGTTATTATCATTTATAATAGCATTATTTGCAATATAATACAGCATTAAATGAATATATTTATGAAATAATGTGGCATATAATGAGTGTAGAAGAAAAGGAGAGGTAAGGTCATGCGATTAAAATTAGAGAAATATCACGGTTTGGGAAATGATTATCTGGTATTTGATCCGGAACGCAATGGGATGGAACTGACACCGGAGAGAGTAAAATTACTTTGCAACCGCAATCTTGGAGTAGGGGCAGATGGTATTCTGGAAGGTCCTGTTTTTAAAGAGGGAAAGATCCATATGATCATCTGGAATTCCGATGGAAGCCAGACAGAAAACAGTGGAAACGGTATCCGTATTTTCGCAAAATACTTAAAAGATGCAGATTATGTCCAGAAGAAAGACATTACTATCTATACTGCTGAAAAAGAGATCGAGATCCATTATTTAAACGAAGAGGGGACCCGCTTAAAAGCCTCTATGGGAAAAGCAAGTTTCTGGAGTGATGAGGTGCCGGTAGAAGGTCCCCGCAGGGAGATCATCAATGAGACCATGGTATTTGGCCACATTCCTTATCCGGTAACCTGTATTTCGGTTGGAAATCCCCATCTGGTGATCTTAATGGATGAGATCTCAAAGGATCTGGTATGCAGGATCGGTAACTATTCTGAGACAGCAAAGCAGTTTCCGGAAAAGATCAATACCCAGATCATCAAGGTGTTGGACCGCACTCATTTACAGACAGAAGTTTATGAAAGAGGTGCAGGTTATACATTGGCGTCCGGAAGCGGCTGCTGTGCAGCAGCTGCGGCAGCTTACAGACTGGGACTTACAGATCCGAAAATGATCGTGCAGATGCCGGAAGGGACCATGGAAGTAGAGATAAGGGAAGATGGGGAAATCTTCCTTACAGGAGATGTTGGCTATATAGGAAGCATCAGTCTGGGAAGCTTTTTTACGGAGCAGTTAAAGACCATGTAAGAGTGCAGTTTGGCATATACCGGATTGTACTATCAGGGTGTTACCGGGCAATATCGCCTGTTGACAAATAAAAATTCTACTGCTATATTTAAAAAAAAAGGGGCAGTTGCAAAATGAACGGTTCACTTTGCAGCTGCCTTTTTGTTGTTATACATCTGAAAGAAGCTGCCGGTGGCAGGTTCTGTAAGTGGTATAGATAAAGGCACAAAAGCCCCCAGGATTTTGTCAGATGCATGGGAAAACGGCTGCCAGAGAGGAAGAATGGATATGAGTAAATACAGTAGAGAAGACATTATTCGCATGGTAGAAGATGAAGACGTAGAATTTATCCGCCTTCAGTTTACAGACATTTTCGGTATCCTTAAAAATGTGGCTATTACAGCCAGTCAGCTTAATAAGGCATTAAATAATGATTGCATGTTTGATGGTTCTGCCATTGAGGGCTTTGTGCGCATTGATGAGTCCGATATGTACCTGCATCCGGACCTGGATACCTTTGAGATCTTTCCGTGGCGTCCTCAGCAGGGCAAAGTGGCAAGACTGATCTGTGATGTATACAATCCGGACGGAACCCCTTTTATCGGGGATCCAAGATATGTGTTAAAACGGGCTGTAAAGCGTGCTGCCGATATGGGATATACGTTCCAGGTTGGACCGGAGTGTGAATTTTTCCTGTTCCACACGGACGAAGAGGGAAGGCCTACTACCCAGTCTCATGAGAGAGCCAGCTATTTTGACGTTTCCCCTATTGATCTTGGGGAAAATGTGCGCAGAGATATTGTGCTCAATCTGGAAGATATGGGCTTTGAGGTGGAAGCAAGCCACCATGAGATCGCTCCGGCCCAGCATGAGATCGATCTGCAGTATACAGAAGGTCTTGAGGCAGCAGATCACATTATGACTTTTAAGATGGCAGCCAAGACCATTGCCAAGCGCCATGGACTTCATGCCACTTTTATGCCCAAACCAAAGGAAGGAGTCAATGGCTCCGGTATGCATATTAACATGTCCCTGTCCGACGAGGACGGACACAACCTGTTTGCAGACGACAGTGATGAGCTGGGATTAAGCCAGCTGGCTTACCGTTTTATGGCAGGTATTTTAGGACATATGAAGGAAATGACCATTCTGACCAACCCACTTGTAAACTCCTATAAGCGTCTGGTACCGGGATATGACGCGCCGATCTATATTGCGTGGTCACCGACTTCCAACCGCAGTTCCCTGATCCGCATCCCGTCTCCAAGAGGAGAAGGAACCAGGATCGAACTTCGCTGCCCGGACTCTGCCATGAACCCTTATCTGGCACTGGCAGCCTGCCTTCAGGCCGGTCTTGACGGCATTGAGAAAGAGATGGAGCTGCCTCCATGTATCCAGGGCAACCTTTTTGGCATGGAGCCGGAAACATTAAAGAATAAGCATGTGGAACGGATCCCGGAAACACTGGGGGATGCTATTGAGGCATACCGGGATAATTCCTTTATCCGTGAGATATTAGGCGAGCATATTTATGTCAAATATCTGGAAGCAAAAGAAGAAGAGTGGAGAGATTTCAGGGCCCAGGTCACTGACTGGGAGGTAAATCAGTACCTGTATAAGTATTAAAGTTACAGTTCAGCCATGCGCTGGTTTGGATGAGAAAGCGTGTTGCAAGTTTACTTGCATAAGCACTTTTTCATCCAAATCAGCATATGGTGGATCCACCAAGCTTCTTGTTTTCATGAATATGGAAACAAGAAGATGCTATGGCTGAATTGTAAACAACAGTTAAAAGCAGGAAAACTAAGTTTACCCGGAGGTGAGACATGTGGCTAATATAATCGTGGCATTTTCCAAACCGGAAGATGGAAAAAGCATAAAAGGTATTCTGGTAAGAAGCGGATATGAAGTGGCTGCTGTCTGCATGTCAGGGTCACAGGTTCTTTCAGCTGCGGAAGATCTGAGCGGTGGGATCGTAGTCTGCGGATACCGGTTTGAAGATATGATGTATGACGAATTGAGACAGTGCCTTTCAGCTTCTTTTGAAATGCTGGTGCTGGCTTCCCCCTCCAGATGGAACGGGGTACAGACACAGGGAGTGGTATGCCTTCCTATGCCGTTAAAGGTACATAACCTGTTAAGTACGCTGGACATGATGGTGCAGGCGCAGCAGCGCATCCGCAGAAAACTGCGCAGCAGGCCAAAAGAACGCAGTAAGGAAGAGCAGGATCTGATCAATGAGGCAAAGGCGCTTTTGATGGATCGTAACAATATGACGGAGTCGGAAGCACACAGATATATACAAAAATGCAGTATGGACAGTGGGACCAATCTAGTGGAAACGGCCCAGATGATCATCAGTCTGATCCACGTATAAGAGAATGCAGGATAACATATGAGGTGTGAGATGGAATTTACAAAAATGCAGGGAATTGGCAATGACTACGTGTATGTAGATTGCTTTAAGGAAAAAGTGGAACATCCGGGGGAAGTGTCCAAATATGTCAGCGACCGCCATTTTGGCATTGGTTCTGATGGGCTGATCCTGATCTGCCCGTCTGATAAGGCAGACTGCCGTATGGATATGTACAATGCAGATGGTTCCCAGGGAATTATGTGTGGAAATGGTGTACGTTGTGTAGGAAAATACGTGTATGATCATGGGATCGTAGATAAGGACAGACGGACCATTACTGTGGAAACATTAGGCGGTATCAAGACATTGGATATCCAGGTAGAAGACGGAAAAGCAGTGATGCTGACTGTAGATATGGGAGAAGCAGAACTGACTTCCAAACTTCCGGAAAAGATCGTAATTGACGGTACAGAACAGGAATTTACAGGAATCAGTGTGGGAAATCCTCATGCAGTCTATTTTACAGAAGGGATCGATGACCTGGATCTGGAAAAGATCGGCCCGTCCTATGAAAATCATCCACGTTTCCAGCCGGCCCGTGTAAATTCTGAATTTATCGAAGTAAAGAGCAGAGACCACATCCGCATGCGTGTGTGGGAGAGAGGCAGCGGGGAAACCTGGGCCTGCGGTACAGGAGCTACAGCCAGTGCCATGGCAGCTATCTTAAGAGGTTTTACGGATGATGAGGTGCGTGTATCTCTACGGGGCGGCGACCTGCTCATCCACTTTGAACGGGAAAGCAGGCATCTGTTTATGACAGGACCTGCAAAAGAAGTATTTCACGGAAGTATTGACATCCCGGAAGAAATATATTATGATTTATCCGAAAAATAAATATGCCTATATTCTTTCAGAGAATATAGTAAACCTGTAAAATATACACTCTCAGGCCTTGGATCTACGACGTTGTGGGTTCAAAGGTCCTGGGAGCGTTTGCGTTAATGGAGGATGAAAGTATGTTTAGAGTGAATGAAAATTATCTGAAACTGCCGGGAAGCTACCTGTTTTCAACCATTGCAAAAAAAGTAGCTGCTTACCAGAAAGAGAACCCGGATAAGAAACTGATCCGTCTGGGAATTGGTGATGTAACCCTTCCTATCGCACCGGCGATCATTGATGCTATGCATAAGGCAGTTGATGAAATGGGACATGCTGAAACCTTTCACGGATATGCACCTGATCTGGGATATGCATTTTTAAGAGAGACCATTGCCAGAGAGGATTACGAGAAACGTGGCTGTCCGATCGCGGCAGATGAGATCTTTATTTCTGATGGTGCAAAAAGCGACTGTGGCAATATCCAGGAGATTTTCTCCGCAGACAGCCGGATCGCTGTCTGTGACCCGGTCTATCCGGTTTATGTGGATTCCAATGTGATGGCAGGCAGAACCGGTGAGTACGATGGGGAAAACGGTATCTGGAGCAACGTGATCTATATGCCGTGTACAGCGGAAAATGGTTTTGTTCCGGAGCTTCCAAAAGAGACGCCGGATCTCATTTACCTGTGTATTCCGAATAACCCAAGCGGTACCACACTGACCAGAGACCAATTAAAGGTATGGGTGGATTATGCCAATCAGGTAGGCGCTGTGATCCTTTATGATGCTGCTTATGAGGCATATATTTCAGAACCGGATGTTCCACACAGCATTTTCGAGATCCCGGGGGCCAGGACCTGTGCGATTGAGTTCCGTTCCTTCTCCAAGAACGCCGGATTTACCGGAGTGCGGCTTGGCTTTACGGTAATTCCAAAGGATTTAAAGAGCGGCGATATCACGGTACACAGCCTTTGGGCAAGAAGACATGGAACCAAGTTCAACGGCGCGCCGTACATCATCCAGAAGGCGGCAATGGCAGTCTACTCTGACGAGGGAAAAGCCCAGTTAAAAGAGCAGGTGGGCTACTATATGCGTAATGCCAGGGTAATCTATGACGGCTTAAAAGAGGCAGGCTACGAAGTATACGGCGGTATCAACGCTCCATATATCTGGCTGAAGGTTCCGGCAGGTATGACTTCCTGGGAATTCTTTGATTACCTGTTAGAAAATGCCAATGTGGTCGGAACACCGGGAAGTGGATTTGGTCCAAGTGGTGAAGGCTATTTCCGGCTGACTGCGTTTGGAACCTATGAAAATACCGTGGAAGCTATTGATCGGATGAAGAAATTACAAAAATAGTAACTGTATGGTCAGTTATGAAATAGAGATGCAGGGTTTATGCATCGAGGAAGACGGGAGGAGAATGCACTATGATGACTTTGGACGATATTGACAGAAAGATCTTAAAAATCCTGCAGGAAAATGCCAGGACTTCCCTGAAAACCATAGCAGAAAAAACATTTTTGTCATCTCCGGCAGTCTCAGCCAGAATTGAGAAGATGGAAAAAGATGGGATCATTTCCGGATATCACGCACTGATCGATCCCATCCGTCTGGGATATCACATCCTGGCTTTTATCAATCTGAATGTGGACCCGGATGATAAGCCAAAATTCTATGAGTTTGCGGAGAATGTGCCAAATGTGTTGGAATGTAATTGTGTGACAGGGGAGTATTCCATGTTGATGAAGGTAGCGTTTCAGAGTACCATGGAACTGGATCTGTTTATTGGCCAGCTTCAGAAGTTTGGCAAAACCAGTACGCAGATCGTGTTCTCCACCCATGTGGGGCCAAGAGGGGTAAGTGTAGAAACCATAGGGTAGAAGGAGAAGGTACCGAATGGTTCCGAGAAAAAGAAAACAGGGGAAATAAAAATGAAAGAAAACAAGACAAAGAGGTCTTATGAGATTGATATGTGCAGCGGTCCGCTCTTTTCCAAGATCGTTCTGTTTGCATTACCATTAATGGTGTCTGGAGTTTTGCAGCTGCTATTCAATGCGGCGGATATTATCGTTGTAGGCAGATTTGCAGGAAGCCAGTCCATGGCAGCGGTTGGTTCCAATGGCTCACTGATCAATCTGATGGTCAATGTGTTCATTGGCCTTTCCATTGGTGCCAATGTGCTGGTTGCGCGGTATTATGGCGCCAGGGATGAAAAAAATCTGGAGGAGACGGTCCATACTGCGATGGTGATCGCTGTTGTGGGCGGCCTCCTTTTGATCGCTGTTGGAGAACTGCTGACCAAACCGATTCTGATCCTGATGGGATCACCGGAGGATGTGCTTCCGCTGGCAGTATTATATATGAAAATTTATTTTCTTGGAATGCCGGGAACACTGGTTTATAACTTCGGAAGCGCTATTTTGCGTGCAGTCGGAGATACCAGACGGCCGTTGTATTTTCTGCTGACTGCAGGTGTGGTCAATGTGATCTTCAACCTGATTTTCGTCATTGCGTTTTCCATGGATGTGGCAGGCGTTGGCTGGGCAACGGTTATTTCCCAGTATATTTCTGCAGCCCTGGTCTTAAGGTGTCTGATCCAGACTGAGGCAGATTATCGTCTGGAGCTGTCAAAATTACGTGTGGTGAAGCATAAGCTGTGTGCGATTATCCAGATTGGACTTCCTGCTGGTCTCCAGGGTGCGATTTTCTCGATTTCCAACGTACTGATCCAGTCCTCCATTAACTCTTTCGGTTCTGTGGCAATGGCAGGCAGCACTGCTTCTTCGAATATTGAAGGCTTTGTCTATACGGCCATGAATGCGATTTATCAGACGGCTTTAAGCTTTACCAGTCAGAACTATGGTGCGGGCAATTTTAAACGGATCAAGAAAATTCAGATTTATTGTGTGGCGTTTGTCGTGGCTACGGGTCTGGTACTGGGCCAGGGCGCAGTATTCTTTGGAAATGAGCTGCTTCGGATCTATTCTTCCGATCCGGAGGTGATTACATACGGGTTGGAACGTCTGGCTATCATCAGTGGACCGTATTTTCTATGTGGAATCATGGATGTTATGGTAGGCGGACTGCGGGGGCTTGGCAGCTCCGTGATTCCTATGTTTGTTTCCCTGACCGGAGCATGTGTGTTCCGTGTGATCTGGATCTACACGATTTTTGCCATGAACCGGACACTGGATGTGCTTTATTATTCTTACCCGGTATCGTGGCTGATCACTTTAACCGCCCATGTGATCACTTATGCGATCATTTTCCGATTAAGATCCAGAAACCAGGCAAATGTGGCAGGTTCAAGTGTGGCAGGATAAAAACCGATTGACAAATCCCTCCAAAACCACTATGATAAGTTAAGTGCATTATCAATGCGAAAGGTTGAGAAAAAGAGGAGTACGTTTTCAAGTCCCCTTGACAGAGAGAGAGGCCCATCGGCTGGAAGGCATCTTAAGGATAGCGAAAACGGAAGGTAGCTTTGGAACCGGGACGGGGAAATCGCAGTAGTCGTCCACGCTTTGTCAGCGTTAAGGGACTTAAGAGATGTACAGAAGTTTTTCTGTATAAGTAAGGTGGTACCGCGGATATTTCGCCCTTTTCATGAGAGATCATGGAGAGGGCTTTTTGTGTCATAGGAAACTTCGCCCTATGACACAAAAAACGCTCCGC
>ERZ1106951.3205-NODE-3205-length-12006-cov-2.804368_pt1 | contig 12006 bp, 8 predicted proteins | sample MGYA00403676_ERZ1106951 | MGnify/ENA primary metagenome ERZ1106951 (study PRJEB35170, sample SAMEA104062398) | human gut metagenome | biome: human gut; feature: human-associated habitat; material: faeces | place: Denmark | collected 2012-04-23 ...
AAGCTGGGCAAGCAGCATAACCTCGACGCGATCCACGACACCGTGCATGAGATGGCGCGCGACGAAGCCCGCCACGGCAAGGCCTTCGAGGGGCTGCTCAAGCGGTACTTTGGCAAGTAAGAAATTCAGATATTGTTTGAAAAATGAGGGTTGCATCTTGAAAGAGGTGCAGCCCTCTTTTCGCGTAGAGTGGTACAAAAGTTGTACGCTGAGTTTCAAACTGCGTGAAAAAAGGGGTGAAAACAGCCCAAAGTGGTACATCGAAGAAGTGGTACATATTTCGCGGCTACAGGATGGTGCAGAACTTATAAACGAAAGCATATGGACTGAGTTTCAAATAAATAAAGCGAAAGAAACCTTCACATTCCTTCGCTTTTGCTTTTTGTATCGAGCAGGCGGTTGATTAGACCTAAGAGCATCAGCAAATCGGCTTCGCTTAGCTGTTTCATGCCGCTGACCGCCTTTTGAATCAATTCAGGATTTTGCGTTCCCTCATCGAAAAACTGCGCGGGGGTTAAGCTGAAATAATCACAGATAGCGAAAAACTCCTTGAGCGGCGGAAGCGCTTTGCCTGACGAGATGTTGTAGACATAGCCGCGACTATGCCCCAAATCGTAACTCATCTGGTATTCTGAAACGCCCTTTTTCAGCCGAAGCGTGGTTATCCGCTCACGGACAAAATCTTCATTCATCGCTATCACCTCTTGACTCAATGATAGCGGACTTCCGAAAAGAATTGGTCGAATAATTTTTGTCTATTCTCGTTGAATAGACGCCTAATTTATGTTATAATTCGAACAACGTCAAATGATATTGACAGAAGGAAGAAAGGGGAAAGAAATATGTTTGACAACATCGGTGGAAAAATTAAAACGCTGGCAGAGGTAGTATGCGCACTAGGAATTATAGCATCTGTACTAGCTGCATTTGTTGTATGGGGACAAGGCGATTATTACGGAACAGATTCAACGATACTTTTAGGAGTGCTTATAATTGGATTGGGGTCTTTGGGATCGTGGCTTGGTGGATTTTTTACGTATGGTTTTGGTCAACTGATTGATAGCGTGGAAGAGATTCGGAAAAACCATGAAGCGATGCAGAAAAGACTGGAATCTTTCGAAAACAATCTTCAACGTAAAGAAAAAGTTTATAAGCAACCAAATACATTGCCGGTTGAAGAGGAAAAAAAGGAATATACTGAACCTTTAATTTGTGCAGATGAGATGGACGGAGATGAATCCTTGCCAGATACGATTGTTTGCCCTGTTTGTGGAAAAATCCAAGAAGCTGGTAATGATGTATGCCAGAATTGCGGAGCAAAGTTCACGAAGTGGTCTAAAAGCCACAGAGGAAGATAATCGTTCAATGATAACAGCAAAACTCTCTTTCCGCTTCGGAAAGAGGGTTTTTTGATGGGTCGGCGTATAAAAACCCCCGCCTCCCTTATTCAGAGCGGCGGGGGTGAATCTGCGGCAGAAAACGGGTTACAGCCCCATCTTTTCGACGTATTCCTCCAAACACCAGCCGTTTTGCGTGATGACGGCGGCGGCCTCTTGGCCGACATAGCGGAAATGCCAGCTCTCGGCGACAAAGCCCGTCAGCTTCTGCTTTTCGGCGGTGAAGCGGACGATGAAGCCGTATTCCGCGCAGTGCGCGTGGAGCCACTTCTGCTGCTGTGTGCCGGTGAAGCTCACGCCGGGTACGGTGATGTCAAAGGCGAGGCCGGTCTGATGTTCGCTCGTTCCGGCGGGGGCGACGGTGTTATAGGTGGCGGACAGGCAGCGGTCGCGCGACCAATCCGGGTTATTCTTTCGATATTTGGCGACGGAGTTGTCCACCAGCTTCTGCTGTTCGCTGTACGTGCGATAGGCAGAGGAAATCTGGAAATTGGAAACGCCGTCGGCGATGGCGGCGGAGAGCATCTGCCCCAGCGCTTCGGTGGCGGTTCGGTCGGCCTTTGTGCCGGAATACTTGACCTTCACGATGTCGGCGGAGAGCACGTTTTCAATCGTCACCAGATCGGTCGGCGCGTCGTTCTTGCCGAGCTTGTGCTGACGATTGACCAGAATCAGGAAATCGGGCTTCGGCGCTTGATCGGCGGAAAGCGCGTTGCCGCTGTAGAGCAGCTCCTGCGTCTTTGCGCCCGCCAGCCCGTCGGCGCTCAGACCGTTGACGGCCTGAAACCGGGTGACGGCCTCCTGCGTGTTTGCGCCGAAGGTGCCGTCGGCCGCGTCGGCGAGATAGCCCAGATCAATCAGCGCCTGCTGGAGCTTTTTAACGTCCTCGCCGGTGGAATTCATTTTCAACGTCCGGGTCGGAACGGCGGTCGGCGCGGGGGTGTCGGTGGGCGCGGCGGTCGGCACGGGCGTGAGCGGATTCGGGGTCGGGGTATCGGGAATCAGGTTCGCGCCGCCGTAGCCGTATTGCGCGCCGAACGGGGCGTAAACCGCCGGCGTGGGCGTGATGGTCGGCTCGGGGCTGGGCGTGGGCTCGACGCTCGGCACGGCGGTGGCGTCGGCCAGCGCGTCGAGGTTGGGCGCTTGTAAAAAAGTGGTCATCAGGGCGCTGACCAGCACGACGGCCAGCAAAATGCCGCTGGCCGCAAGCAGTTTTCCGTAAGGCTGCCGCTTGTTTGGTACATTGGAAATTGCGCGAGATCGCCCGCGTGAGCGAGAGCTTGACGTTTTGCAAGCTTCGGCGGAGGTGCAGGCGGGCTCAGCCCGCTTGGAGGGGGATGGACGCATGTGAGTCTCCTTTCCGGCGGTCAGAATATCCAGCCGCCCGCTTCAATCTGCGCGTCGGCCCACGCGCGAAGCTGCGCCGTCGCCGCGTCCAGCGTTTCGCGGTCGGCAACGACGTTTTCGCCGCGCGCGATACATTCGGTGATCGCGTCGTTGATCCACTGGCCGTAGTGCAGCGCGTCCTTGTAGTTGTTCAGGTCGAGCACCCAATCCGCGCGCGTGGTGAAATCGTAAATCGTCACGTTTGCAAAGCCGCTCAGCGCGTCGTAACAGAGCGAACGGAGGGCGAGCATGCTCTCGAGCGTGCCCTTGCTTTCCATCGTCGCCCACTCGGCGGCGGAATACGGCGGGAAAAAGATATCGAACTGCGTTTCCGGGTGCGCGGCGACGTAGGGAAGCAGATGCGCGTCCAGATTGGCCTGCGCCTGCCGGATGTAAGCGTCCGCGGGCAGCGGATTTTCCGGCGCGGTGAAGCGGGCGGTATACAGCGCGACGGAGCCGTATTCATCCTGCCCCGCCCAGCAATACATGCTGTCGCGGATGGAATCGTCCTGCTTCTGCCCCCATGCGCTCAGGCAGCGCGGCAGGAACGTGGCCAGCACACTGCGGTTGAGCCAATAGGATACGTCGTTGAGGAGGCTGTCGTCATAGAGGTACAGCGGCACGTCGCTGCCGGTTTGATCGAGCCGGGCGATGAAGGAATAGACGTCCAGCCCGTAGACGATGCGGCGCATGTCGTGCGTGCGGAAGGCCAAATCCATCAGCAGCGCGTGGTTATAGGCCGTTCCGGCGGAGGTGCACAGCTTGATAAAGCGGCCGCCGAGCAGCGAATCCATCTGCGACGGCCGGAAATTCTCGGTCACGGATGTGCCGACAACGGCGCTGTCGTATGCGTAGCTGCGCGCAACGCCTGCGTTGGCGTAGACCTGCGTGGTTCTATCAATCGGCGGCAGATAGCGCGTCGCCGGACGATACACCTGAAACGGATCAATGACGATCACCGTCAGGCAGATGGCGGCGATTGCGGCGAGCAGAAGCGCAAGGCTCGCAAGCGCCCAAGTTTTTCGTTTCATCAATACTTTACCGAAAACGGGGGAAAAAGGCGGCAGGGGCGCGGAACGCGCGCCGGGAAAGCGTTTAGAAATTAAAGTACAGGAATACGCTCACGCTGGAAAGCGACAGGGTGCAGTAGAGAATCATCAGCACGGTGGAGAGCGCGTTGCAGACCGTCGGGCGGAAATCCATCGTCTTTTCGTAGGTGTTGCGCAGGCCGAGGCAGGCGAACAGCGAAGCGGCATACCAGATCATCATATACACCGCGTTGCCGTCCGGATGGAAGCCGCCGGGCAGGGCGAACGCGGAGGTGATGGAATCGCGCAGCGGCCCAAAGTTCATCGTCAGCATGGCCTTGACGATGGCCAGCGCGTCGGCGAGGCTCGTCGCGCGGAAGAACACCCAGGCCACGATGATGAAGCCGAAATTGATCATCCATTGCAGCGCCGGGTGCAGGCCGTCATACGGCTTGCGGAAGATGCGGTAGAGCACGCTCGCCGCCCCGTGCATCAGCCCCCAGAGCAGGAAGAGCCAGCCCGCGCCATGCCAAAGGCCGCTGAGCAGGAAGACGATCATCAGGTTGACGCAGGTGCGCGCCAGACCCTTCCGGCTGCCGCCGAGCGGGAAATAGACGTAGGTGGTCAGGAAACGGGAGAGCGTGACATGCCACCGCTGCCAAAATTCGCGGATGTTGAGGCTCTTGTACGGCGAATTGAAGTTGATCGGAATCTCGATGTTGAACATCAGCCCCACGCCGGTCGCCATATCGCAGTAGCCGGAAAAATCGAAATAGAGCTGGAGGGTGTAGCCGATGGCGACAAACCACGCTTCCGCCGTGTTGAGCGTCAGCGCGTCGGCAAAGCCCGCCTCGACCGCGACGGCGAACGTATCGGCGATCACCACCTTTTTCACCAGACCGCGCGCGAAGGCATACAGGCCGGGGGCGAAATGATCGAAGTTGAAATGGCGGTTTTTCACATCCGCAAACTGCGGCACGATTTCGCTGTGCAGAACGATCGGCCCCGCGATGAGCTGGGGGAAGAACGTGACAAAGAGCGAGTAATCCAGAATGTTGTAGCGCGGCACGGTGCGCTTGTAGCTGTCGATGACGTAAGAAAGCTGCTGGAAGGTGAAAAACGAAATGCCCAGCGGCAGCGCCAGATGGTTGAGCGTCAGATGCAGGCCGAACGCGCCGTTCAGGTTTTCAAAGAAGAAATCGTGGTATTTGAAGTAAAACAGCACACCGAGGTTGAGGAAAAGCCCCAGCAGCATCAGCGGCAAACGGAGGGCTTTTTTCTGCTGGGTGAGCATCAACTGGCTGAGCGCGTAATTGATCAGGATGCTGCCCGCGATGATCGGCACATAGCTCGGGTTGTTGTAGCCGTAAAAAAGAAACGAGGCCAGCACGAGGAAAACCTTGTTGAGCTGGATTTTTTCCGGCAGTCTGCCCAGCAGAAAATAACAAAGCAGCGTCAGCGGCAGAAAGGCCAGCATGAAGACGTAGGAATTGAACAGCATGGCGGTCGGTGCTCCTTTTCAAAAATCAAAACGGCCATTCTCCGGCGGAGACGATCTGATCGACGAGGCTGCGGATCACATCATTGTCGGCCTCAATCTGGGCGGCGCCGGTGACGCGATTTTCTCCGGCGGCCATGGCCTCAGCCATCGCGTCGTTGATCGCGCCGCTGTAATGCCGCGTATCAATGTAGTTGTCAAGATTGCAGATCCAATCCGCCCGCGCCTGAAAATCGTAAACCTGCACGTTGTCATAGGCGAGCAGCACCTCGATCAGCGCCTGCTTCTGGTGCAGATCGAGCTCCAGCGTGCCGTTTTCGTAGGCTTGATACCACGAGAGAAGCGAATACGGCGGGAAAAAGAACATGAACTGCGTATCGGGGTGCTGCTCGATGTAAGGCAGGAAGTTGTGCTGCACGTTCATCTGGAATTGATAGGAAAGCGTCGGCTTTTCCCCGGCGTCGCGCTGCTCGACGCGGCGGGTGCTGAACGTATACCCCGGAAGCACGGCGTCCTTGCCATATGTGAACAGGTTGCTCCACATGTACATGGTGTCTACCTGATCCGGGTCGCTTTGGCCGAGCGTCATCAGGCATTGGGGGATGTATTTGGCCAGCACGCCGGCGTTGAACCAATAGGCGACGTCGTTAAGCAGGTCGTCGTCGTAGAGGTAATTCGGCGTTTCGTGGTTGGGCGTTTTATAGAAGTAGGTCAGCGCGTCCAGATCAATGCCGTACAGCACGCGGCGAACGTCGTGCGTGGAAAAGGCCAGCTCCATCATCTGTTTGTGATCGAAGGAGGAGCCGCCGTTGACGCACAGCTTGACGAACTGCCCGCCGAAAAGGCGATTCAGTTGGGAAGGACGAAAGTTTTCCGTCATCGAGGAGCCGATCACCACGCTGTCGTATGCGTAGTTTTTGGCAATGCCCGCGTTGGAATAGAGCTGCGTGCCGTTTGTAATCGGGGGGATGAACGCCGTCGCTTTGTGATACACTTCAAAGGGGTCGATGATCGAGACGGCGGCAATCGTTCCGCCGATGCCCAGCGCAAGCAGCGATAAAGTCAGAGCAGCCCATTGCTTTCGTGTCATGGCGGATTCCTTTCTGAATAAAAGAATCAAAGAGCGCGCGCAACCGCGGGCGAATCTCTGAGATTTGTTTAGAAAAATAAATGAAGAACGAATTTATCCCGTATAGAATTATACACCAAGCCCCATGGCTTTGCAAGGCCGCCGCAAGCGGGAAGAACGACAGGATAAAAGTGCCTCTCCTCCCTTCGGGAGAAGAAGCACCTTTGCGATTTTTCAGACTGCGGCAGCGAAAAAGACCCTAAAGAGCCACGCGCTCGATGCGGCCGCCGACAGCGCGCAGCTTTTCCTCAATGCCGCAATATCCGCGCTCGATGTGCCCGCCGGAGTCGTCCACCAGCGTTTCGCCCTCGGCGCAGAGCCCGGCCAAAATCAGCGCCGCGCCCGCGCGCAGGTCGGTGGCGCGAACCGGCGCGCCGGTCAGATACGGCGTACCCTCCACGACGGCGACGCGGTTTTCCACCCGGATGTGCGCGCCGAGGCGCGAAAGCTCGGCGGCGTGCATGAAGCGGTTTTCGAAAATCGTTTCGAGAAATACGCTTGTGCCGGGCGTTTTGCAGGCGACGGCCATCATCGGGGCCTGCAAATCGGTCGGGAAGCCGGGGTAGACCATCGTGCGGATTTCAAAGGGCTGCTTGGCGCGGCCGAAGACCATCAGCCCGCCCGGCGTATCCTTGATATGTATGCCCGCTTCGCTGAGCTTGAAGAGCAGCGAGCGCAGGTGCTCCGCCCGCGCGCCGGAAAGCAGAAGCTCGCCCCCGGTGATGGCGCAGGCGCAGGCCATCGTGCCCGCCTCGATGCGGTCGCTGATGGGCTGCCAACTGACGGCGTGCAGCGCCCGAACGCCCTCGATGACGATGGTGGATGTGCCCGCGCCGCAGATTCGCGCGCCCATCGCGTTCAGAAACGCCGCCAGATCGACAATCTCCGGCTCTTTGGCCGCGTTTTCGATGCGTGTCGTGCCGCTGGCGAGCGTCGCCGCCATCAGCAGGTTTTCCGTCGCGCCGACGGAAGGCATATCCAGATAGATCACCGCGCCGCGCAGGCGGCCGGAGAGCGTCACGCCGCCGTGGTCAAATTTGACCTTCGCGCCGAGCGCGCTCATGCCCTTGAGGTGCTGATCGATCGGCCGCTGGCCGATGGCGCATCCGCCGGGCAGGGGAATCCGCGCCTCCCCGAGGCGGGAAAGCAGCGGCCCGAGCACCAGCACCGAGGCGCGCATCTTGCGTACATCCTCCTCATCCTGCGGATTTTGCAGCGCGCCCGCGTTTAGAACCAGCGCGTCGCCTTCTTTTTTCACGCTGCATCCGCAGGACGCGAGCAGCGCGCAGAGTGTCTTCACATCCGTCAGCTCGGGCACGCGCTCGATGCGCACGTCCTCGCCGGTCAGCAACGCGCCGCACATGATGGGCAGCACCGCGTTCTTGGATGTGCTGATGGGTATTTCTCCCCGCAGCGGCGGGCTTTCGCGAACCGCATAATGCGCCATGAGAATCCCTCCGTTTTTTCGGCTTTGCGGCGGCGAACCCGCCTGATGGCAGATTATGCCGGGGCGGGGCGATGTGTCCGCGCTGCCGCAAGATGATTTTGCCCGCCGCCGCGCGCGTCATCCCTTTTGAAAAAACGAGACGGGCGCGGCATTTTCATTTTATGCTGGAAACGCGGCGGCCTAAACGGCCTGCGGCATAAAAAACGACGGCACAGAAAGTACCAGCGGCAAAAGCTGCCGCAAAAACCAAAGAAAAAAGGCATAAACACCGAAAAAACGAAACGAATTGGCCGAAATGCTTTTCTTAATTGCAATTTCGGGTCGAATGGTGTATTGTAATATGGTATGCATCCCTCCCGGCGCCGATGGGAGCGCGGGAGAAATACAGCCCAAGGAGAGCACGCATGAGCGAATATCTGGATATTCCGTCGCTTTACGGCAGCAGCGTTTTTTCCGATAAGGAGATGCGCGCGCGCCTGCCCAGAGAGATTTACAAACGCCTTGCCGCCAGCATGGCGACCGGCGAGGAGCTTGACCCCGCCGTGGCGGACGCGACCGCCAGCGCCATGAAGGCGTGGGCGATTGAGCAGGGCGCTACGCATTACACCCACTGGTTTCAGCCGCTGACCGGCACCACCGCCGAAAAGCACGATTCCTTCATCAGCCCGCAGAAGGACGGCAGCGTCATCATGGAGCTGCGCGGCAAGGAATTGATTCGCGGCGAGCCGGACGCTTCCTCCTTCCCTTCCGGCGGCATCCGCGCCACGTTCGAGGCGCGCGGCTACACCGTCTGGGATATCACCAGCCCCGCGTTTCTCTACGACAACGGCGACACCAAAACGCTGTGCATCCCCACGGCGTTCTGCGGCTACAACGGCGAGGCGCTCGACCAGAAAACGCCGCTGCTGCGCTCGATGGAGGCTGTCAGCCGTCAGGCCGTGCGCATCTGCCGCCTCTTCGGCGATAACCTGACCCAGCGCGTGACCACATCCGTCGGCCCGGAGCAGGAATATTTCATCGTCGATCGCGAAACCTATCTGAAGCGCAAGGATCTCATCTTCACCGGGCGGACGCTTTTCGGCGCGATGCCGCCCAAAGGGCAGGAGATGGAGGATCACTACTTCGGCGCGATCAAGGAACGTGTGAGCAACTACATGAAGGATCTGGATATCGAGCTGTGGAAGCTCGGCATCCCGGCCAAGACGGAGCACAACGAGGCCGCGCCCGCGCAGCATGAGCTTGCGCCCATCTACAACACCACCAACGTGGCGACGGATGAAAACATGCTCGTTATGAACGTCATGAAAAAGGTTGCCCTGCGCCACGGGCTGGTATGCCTGCTGCATGAAAAACCCTTCGCGGGGGTCAACGGAAGCGGCAAGCACAACAACTGGTCGCTGACGACGGACACCGGCCACAACCTGCTCGAACCGGGGCGCGATCCGCAGAAAAACTGGATGTTCCTGCTCGTGCTCGCCGCGATGATGAAGGCGGTGGATGAGCACGCCGGTCTTCTGCGCATGAGCGCCGCCAACCCCGGCAACGACCATCGCCTTGGCGCGAACGAAGCGCCGCCTGCGATCATATCCATGTTCCTGGGCGATCAGCTCACCGCCGTGGTGGATCACATCATCCGCGGCAGCGAGGAAACCGTGCCCTCCGCATCCATCATGCGCGTGGGCGTTTCGACCCTGCCGTTCATCCGCCGCGACGCGACCGACCGCAACCGCACCTCGCCCTTTGCCTTTACGGGCAACAAGTTTGAATTCCGCATGGTGCCGTCCTCCGGCTGCATCGCCGATGCGAACACCGTGCTCAACACCATCGCGGCCGAGGCCTTCGGTGCGTTTGCCGACGAGCTGGAAAAGGCGGAGGATTTTGAAGCCGCGCTGCACGCGCTCATCCGCCGCGAAATGACCGCGCACCAGCGCATCATCTTCAACGGCAACGGATATACCGACGAATGGGTGGCGGAGGCGACGCGCCGCGGCCTGCCGAACCTGCGGAGCATGGTGGACGCTGTGCCGGAGCTGGTGAAGCCCGCTTCCGTCGCGCTGTTCGCGCATCAGGGCGTGTTCACCGAGAAGGAGCTGCGCGCCCGCGCGGACGTATCCTACGAGCTGTACGCCAAGACGATCAACATCGAGGCGCTGACGATGATCGACATGGCGGGCAAGCAGATCATCCCGGCGGTTGTCAAATATACGACCCAGCTTGCTTCCTCCCTGACAGCCGTACGGACTGCCTGTGAGGAAGCCGATGTCAGTGTCCAGAAAGAACTGCTTTTAGAGACCTCTGATAAACTCTCAGAGATGAAGGTGGCATTGGCGGCACTCAAAGATATCCTGGCAAAGGCATCTGCGATCAAGGATAACAAAGAAAAAGCATTTGCCTATCTGCATGAGGTATGCCCGGCGATGGTAGCTCTCCGTAAACCGGCAGACGAGCTGGAAATGCTGGTAGATAAAGAGTTATGGCCGTTCCCGAGTTATGGGGATTTGGTGTTTGAGGTGTAGGCAGCTTTTAGAAGGTATGATTTTAATTAAAAAGATTTTGACCATCGATATAGGCTATGAATCGTTGGTCAAAATCTTTTTTTAACAACACTTATATATTTTGCAAATACGGTTTATTTCCGTCCAGGACCCTGCGTCTGTCCCTCCTGAATCGTATCGCCCTGATTGGAGGTAAATCCGTTAATCCGTTTATCGGACGAATTTGACGAAGAGCCTGACGAGCTGGAGCTTGATGTCGTCGGTGCGGTGTAAGTCGTGCCGTTGCTGTAGATGCGGCTTGGTACATTGCCGGTATCGCTGGTGGAACTGCTGCTTGTCTGGTTTTTCGAAGAGCCTGACGAACTGGAAGTCCCGCCCGGCGTGGAAGTGGAGCTGCTGTAGCCGCTTCCAGGAATCGGAACGGTTGTGCCCGACGAAGAACCATTTGACGAGCTGGAGCTGTTGGAACTTCCCGGTGCAGTAAAACTGGTCGAAGGATCGGAACGATTCGAATTGTTGGTGTTACCTGAACTGGAGGTCCCTGAATTGGAATTGTTCGAAGCCGTTCCGCCTGGCCCCGAAGTGCTGCTTGAAGAAGAACTGCCAGACGAAGTCCCTGTTCCCTGTGAAGCACTTGGGTCAAAATAGCTGTCGCTCATGCCGGAGAGACTGGACGGTGGATTCTGGCACGCACCGCTCTTAGCAAAGGTGTATTTCACCGAATCAATCGTCCGGGTTGTGTTCGAAGCCATCTTACCGTTCTCATCCAGATAATAGTAGGTGCCGGATACCTTAATCCAGCCTTTCTGGCGGTGTCCGTACTCATTGAAATAGTACCAGGTGCCGTCGATCTGCTTCCATCCGCGGCTCATATTGCCGTCTGTCTTGTCCATGTAGTAGGTGTTTCCGTTGCTGTCATTGAGCCATCCGGTCAGCATCTTGCCCTCATGGAGATAGTAGTATTCATTTTTGATGAGCTGCCAACCGGTCAGCAGTTTTCCATTTTCGTCGAGATAATACCAGGTGCTGTTTACCTTCTGCCAGCCAGTCCGCATCGCCCCGTCCGTGCCGAAATAGTACCAGGTGCCGTTGTCCATCTTCTGCCAGTTGGTAAACATCCGTCCATCCTCACCCAGGTAATACCAGACCGTATCAAGCTGGAGCCAGCCCTTCTGCATCACACCGTACTGGTTAAAATAGTACCAGTAGTTGTTGATTTTCTGCCATTTGGTCATCATCTCGCCGCTCTGGTTGAAATAATACCAGGAGGAAGTGGATGAATCCTGACGCCAACCGGTCACCATCTTGCCGGTCGAATCATCCATATAATAATATTTCTCTCCGATATGTACCCATCCGGTATGCTTCTGACCGTCGTCGGTCATGTAGTACCAGTAGTTTCCGTCCTTCAGCCATCCGGCCGCACGGCTCTGGGAAGAAGGAAGCAGCCCCATGGCACCGATCAGGCAGGCAAGCCCAAGCAGTTTTGCATATCTTTTCCGCATCGCGTATCCCCCTTGCAATGTGATTTATCGTTATCTATGATTACAGTAGAAATTAATATCAAAGATGTTGGGGGCAAAAAGCATTTTGACCCCTCTGATACCAGATTGCTCCGCACTATAT
>ERZ1106951.3206-NODE-3206-length-12005-cov-5.811381_pt1 | contig 12005 bp, 10 predicted proteins | sample MGYA00403676_ERZ1106951 | MGnify/ENA primary metagenome ERZ1106951 (study PRJEB35170, sample SAMEA104062398) | human gut metagenome | biome: human gut; feature: human-associated habitat; material: faeces | place: Denmark | collected 2012-04-23 ...
GACGACTATGTATGCGACGCATTCGGTTCCTCCCACAGAGCACATGCTTCCGTAGCTGGTGTTACAAAGTTCATCTCCGCAAAGGGCGGTTCCAACGTTGTCGGATACCTGATGGAGAAAGAGATCGCGTTCCTTGGAAATGCGGTTGAAAATCCGGTTCGTCCGTTCGTTGCGATCCTCGGCGGTGCGAAAGTTGCTGATAAGTTAAATGTAATCTCCAACCTCCTTGAGAAGTGTGATACTCTTATCATCGGCGGCGGTATGGCTTACACCTTCTTAAAGGCACAGGGCAAGGAGATCGGTAAGTCCTTAGTTGACGATACAAAGATCGATTACTGCAAAGAGATGATGGATAAGGCAGCAAAGCTTGGCAAGAAGCTTCTTCTTCCGGTTGATACGACGGTTGTTTCTGAGTTCCCGAACCCGATCGATGCTCCGGTCGAGGTTGAGTATGTTTCCGTAGATGCGATCCCGGCTGACAAAGAGGGCGTTGATATCGGACCGGAGACCTGCAAGATCTACGCGGACGCAGTGAAGAACGCGAAGACCGTTGTATGGAACGGACCGATGGGCGTATTCGAGAACCCGACACTTGCTGCTGGTACGATCGCAGTGGCAAAGGCACTCGCTGAGACAGATGCGACAACGATCATCGGCGGTGGTGACTCCGCAGCAGCTGTCAACCAGCTCGGCTTCGGCGACAAGATGAGCCACATCTCCACAGGCGGCGGCGCATCCTTAGAGTTCCTGGAAGGAAAAGAACTCCCGGGCGTTGCAGCAGCTGACGATAAGTAAATGAATGAATGAAACCAGTACACCGTGCGCCGGAACAGGCGTGGAAGGGCGCTGCAAGCTCGCTTGCATAAGCCCTTTCAGGTCTTTTCAGGCACGGTGGGGAGCAAATGTATGCATTTACTTCCCTGGCTGTAAATATTATAGTGTCCGAGATTCCAGATCCGGGACGGCGATCCCGTCCCGGATTTTGTGATATAAAATTGGTATATATGGGGGTAAATAACCATGGCAAGAAAGAAAATCATCGCTGGAAACTGGAAAATGAACATGACGCCGTCCGAGGCTGTCGCACTTGTTGAGACATTAAAGCCGCTCGTTAAGACGGAGGAAGCGGACGTTGTATTCTGCGTACCGGCTATCGACATTATTCCTGTCGTAAAGGCATGCGAGGGAACGAACATCGAGGTTGGCGCGGAGAATATGTATTTCGAGGAGAAAGGCGCATATACAGGCGAGATTTCCCCGAACATGCTGACAGATGCCGGTGTGAAATACGTCATTATCGGACATTCCGAGAGAAGAGAGTACTTTGCAGAGACAGATGAGACCGTCAACAAGAAAGTCTTAAAGGCATTCGAGCATGGTCTGACCCCGATCATCTGCTGCGGTGAGACCCTGACCCAGAGAGAGCAGGGGATCACACTCGACTGGATCCGCAAACAGGTCAAGATCGCATTCCAGAACGTGACAGCAGACCAGGCGAAGACTGCTGTGATCGCTTATGAGCCGATCTGGGCGATCGGAACCGGAAAGACAGCAACGACAGAACAGGCCGAGGAAGTCTGCGGCGCGATCCGTGCGTGCATCGGTGAGATCTACGATGAAGCAACGAAGGAAGCAATCCGCATCCAGTACGGCGGATCTGTAAACGCAGGCAATGCGGCAGAACTGTTCGCACAGCCGGATATCGACGGCGGACTTGTAGGCGGCGCGTCCTTAAAGGCTGATTTCGGAAAGATCGTCAACTACAAATAGTACATGTACATCCTGGCGCTGTGTCATAGAAAATGGGCTGTGACACAGCGCTTTTTTCATAGAAGATTTCAATGGAACTTCCTATGAAAAAAGGCACATTCGCGAGAAGATGAAGATCGTCGCAAGCGACCGCGCGCCCGGTGCGAGAATGTGCCAGGACACATTCTTTTTACATAAGAGAAAATAGTGACAATCTGTCATTTTTTGCCTCCACCCTATTGACTGGAAGGATTTTGGATGTTACGATTATTAGATACGCAAAACGTTAAAATTGCGCAAAAGACAGCAATCTCTTGCGTGAATCCAGGATATAAAGAGGAAATACATATATGAAGAAAATTGGAATCGTAACAGACAGTCACAGCAGCATCAGCCAGGAAGAGGCAAAGAAACTCGGGATCTTTGTTCTGCCGATGCCGTTCTATATCGACGGGGAGTGCTATTATGAGAGTGTGACGCTTTCCAGGGAACTGTTTTTTGAAAAGCTGACATCCGGAGCCGATATTTCGACTTCCCAGCCATCTCCGACCGCTGTGATGGAAATCTGGGACAAAGCACTCGAAGAATATGAAAAGATCCTGTATATGCCGATCAGCAGCGGACTCAGCAGTTCCTACAATACGGCGATGATGCTGGCGCAGGAGGAAAAATATGAAGGACGCGTCCTCGTTGTGGACGACGGACAGGTTGCGGCGCCGCTTCACCAGATGATCCTGGACACACTGGATATGATCGAAAAAGGATATGAAGCGGAACATATCCGCGAACTCCTGGAAAAGGCGGGAGACCGGATGATGATCTATATCGCCCTTCAGACGCTGGAATTCCTGAAAAAAGGCGGTAGAGTAACTCCGGCTGCAGCTGCGCTCGGATCTGTATTTAATATTAAACCGATCTTAAAGCTCCAGACCGGAAAACTGGATTCCTTTAAGAAGTGCCACGGAATGCAGAAGGCCAAAAAGACAGCCATTGAGGCGATGCAGACAGAGATCCGCGAGAATTTCCAGGATGCCTTAAACGATGGCGCTCTGCATCTCTTAGCGTCTTCCAGCGGAACGGATGAGGAGAATGCAGCGTGGGTCGAGGAGATCAAAGAGGCATTCCCGGGTGTTCCGATCCTTTATGATAACCTTTCTCTCGGCGTTTCCTGCCATATCGGACCTGGCGGAATGGGAATTGGTTGTGCGGTGGCACCGGATTATAAGAGAGTATAAGTAAGAAAATATTGGCTGCGAGTAAAAATACCATTGCTGCAGACAATTTTTAATGGATTTTTGTTCGTAACTGTGAGTATATGGAACCGTTACAAAAGAAGTTTGAAATCAGAGTTTCGGTTGTATGAACGTGCATAATAAGGAGGCAATCATTATGGAATACCGCAGATTTGGAAATACGATCGTAGCAAGAATTGATAAGGACGAGGATGTGCTCGAGAAGATGAAGCGCATCGCGATGCTCGAGGACGTAAAACTCGCGAGTGTCAGCGCACTTGGAACTTTTTCATCCATGACGGTCGGCATCTATGACCTCGAAAAACGTCAGTTTATGGGGAATGATTTCGAGGGAATGTTTGAGATCGTCTCCTTCACAGGAACCATCAACACGATGGACGGAAAGTATTACAGCCACATCCACGCGGCGGCAGCCGATGCGAAGGGCAATGTATACGGCGGACATTTAAGCCGAGGCATCATCGGAGCGACCTGTGAGATGGTGATCACGGTGATCGACGGAGTTGTGGACCGCGTAAAGGATGAGGAGACAGGACTCAATCTCTTTAACTTTAAGTGTTAAAGTACAGAAAGGTAACTGTGAAGGTACTGAATCGTTACATATTTTTGTGAATTGTGATAAGAGATAAGAAAAGATCGATAAGGAGCAGGCTATGGAACAGATGATTCCGGGATTTCTGGAAGAGATGTTGAAAAAACAGTATGGAGAGGAAGTTTTCGCGAAGATCCTCGCGGGATATCAGGCGAGACGCCCGGTGACACTCCGGGTCAATCCCTTAAAGGCGGACCGGAACACGGTAGAACAGGCACTTACCGGTGCAGGGATCGCGTTTAAAGATGTATCATGGTATGAGGATGCGATGATCATCGAGGGCGCAAGGGAGCCGGAGATCCAGGAACTTCCGATCTACAAGGAAGGCGGAATCTATCTCCAGAGCCTTTCCTCCATGCTGCCGCCTCTGTTTCTCGCCCCGAAGGCGGGAGAGTCCGTCCTCGATATGGCTGCCGCCCCGGGCGGAAAGACGACCCAGATGGCGGCGATGACGGGAAATCAGGCGCAGATCACGGCCTGTGAGAAGAATAAGGCGCGGTCGGAAAAGTTAAAATACAATCTGGAAAAACAGGGGGCGTTTGGAACCTATGTGATGGTGGAGGACGCAAGAAAGCTCGACGATTTCTTTTCCTTCGACCGGATCCTCTTAGATGCGCCCTGCAGCGGAAGCGGAACCGTAGAAGTGCGGGACGGCGTCTGCCGGACAAAGATCTCAAAGGAACTTGTGGAAAGATCCGCAAGAACGCAGGAAGAACTGTTAAAAAAAGCGCTGAAGCTTTTAAAATCCGGCCATGAGATGATATACTCAACGTGTTCGATCTTAAAAGAGGAGAATGAAGGTCTCTTAAAGCGCGTGTTAAAGAGCGCGGGTGGGGAACTTGTGCCGATCGGGGAAGAGTGGACGAAGGAACTTCCGTTACTTCCGAACGCGATGCCGGGGACGCTTCTCGTGGGACCGGATGAATTGTTTGAGGGATTTTTTGTGGCGAAGATCAGAAAAAAATAGAAGCTCCGCGAGGAACTTCTATTTTTTTGCAAAAAACGCTTTAAGCTTTTATTCCGCCCTGCGGTTCTCAACCTCGATCCGTTTCAGCTCAGGCATGATCGTGATCAGCATCGTGAGAATGCAGGCGGTTCCGCCGATGACATTGGAGACCGGCTCAGCGAGGAATACGCCGTCGGTTCCCATATGCATGACGTAGGGGAGAAAGTAGGTCAGCGGTACAACGATGAATACCTTGCGGAGCAGGGAGAAGAAGATCGCAAAGACCTTCTTATTCAGGGATTTAAATACCGCCTGACCGATGTACTGGAGGTCCATAAAGATAAAAGCTGCAAAATACATGTTCAGCGCAGGAACTGCATCCTGGATCAGCGCCGCGTCCGAGCTGAAAATACGGATCAGCGTTTCCGGGATGAGGATGATCATGCTCCACATGACGGCCGTGTAACCGAAAACGAGGAGACTCATGATCAGAATGGATTTCCGCACGCGTCCCGGTCTGCGGGCACCATAGTTGTAGCTCAGGATCGGGGAAGTTCCCTCTACCATGGCGTGAATCGGTGTCTCGACAAGCTGGCGCACACTGGAGATGATGGTCATGACAGAGATATAGATATCGCCGCCGGTGACGGAAAGGATATTGTTGCAGCAGATCGTCACGAGGCTGTTGGTGAGCTGCATGATAAATCCGGCCGCGCCGAGGCTGAGAATGTTTCTCGCATGTTCAGAACATTCCGGGATCTCATTTTTATGAAGGAACCGCAGCTTCAACTCGGATTTTTTCGTGAGGAAAAACAGGACGAAGGCTGCGGACAGGCACTGGGAGATCACAGTGGCGATGGCCGCGCCGCGGACGCCGAGTCCGAGGGCAAAAATAAAGAGCGGATCAAGCACCAGGTTCGTTCCGGCACCGATCGCGACGGATAACATGCCGATGCTGGAGTAGCCCTGGGCGTTGATAAACGGGTTCATTCCGACCGCGATCATTGACGGCAGGGTTCCGATCAGATAGAGCATCATATACGGATAAGCGTAAATGATAGCCTCAGCGGAAGCGCCGAAGAGGATCAGGATCGGGCGGGCGAAGAGAAAGCCGACCGCCATCAGGATCGTAGCGCAGACACAGAGCATCGTAAAAGAAGTATTCATAATGCGCTTTGCTGTGTCAGAGTCCTTCTTCCCGCGGAAGATCGAGAAGAGCGGCGCACCGCCAGTCCCAAAGAGGTTGCTGAAGGCTGTGATGATGACAATGATTGGAAAGCATAAGCCGACCGCGCCGAGAGCGGCTGTTCCGATCTCCGGGATCCGCGCGATGTAGATGCGGTCCACGATATTATATAGAAGGTTTAAGATCTGGGCAATCAGCATGGGGAGCGCGGCTCCGAGGATATTGCCCGTTATGGTTCCGTTTTCAAAATCAATACGTTTCATATGTATGGTAGCTTTCCGTTACTTTTCATGGGTAGGAATTTTCTGAACTGAAAATTCCGTATGATACCGTTATGACCGCGGATTTTGCCGATTCGGAATGCGAAGCATCGGCAAAATCCTGTTACAGTGCGCGGGCATGGAGTGCCCGTGTACTGTAACAGATTTCCTGTAACGATTTGATCCTTTCTAAATTTTTTCTTGCGGTTCAAGTATAGCATCCCCTATAATATATGTAAATTATTGTTTTTGTATAGAAATACAATAAAAATTATATAATACAAGAGAATTTTTACATTCAGACCATGATTGTTATGATCCGGGATCAGGATCCCGCAATTCGTACTGTTGCGGGAGTGGAGGTCTGCAGATCACCGGTCAGAAGGAGAGATTATGGAGATCAGACAGTTAGAATATTTCCGGGCCATCGTTGACGCCGGAACCATCAGTGGGGCGGCGAGGGAGCTTCATATGACACAGCCGCCGTTAAGCTACCAGATGAAAATGCTGGAGGAGGAACTTCAGGTGCCGCTTTTTATCCGCGGTATGAAGCATATCACACTGACGGAGGCGGGAAAAACGCTCTACGAACAGGCGGGAAAGATCCTGATGCTCTCGGAGGTAACGAAGCGGGAGGTCATAAAATCAAGTCAGGCGGCGACGATCCATATCGGAATGACTCCGTCCACCGTGTCCATGATGTCCCATTACCTGATGCGTTTTGCAAAAAGCCATCCCAATATCCATTTTGATATCCACGAGGGATCCACATTCACGATGAGGGATCAGCTTGAGAACCGGATCCTTGACCTCACGACCCTGCGCACGCCAATTACGTTAAGGGGCTGTGAGACGAAAACTCTGGCCGAGGAACGTCTTCTCGCCATGGCAGTTCCGGAGTTTCCTCTTTTAAAAGGACGCACATCGCTCCATCTGCAGGAGCTCTCGGAACAGCCCCTGATCCTGTCCCATCGGTTTCAGAAATATATCGCCTCGAAGTTTGAGGAGGCGGGACTTGTCTGCGATATCTATCTTGCCTGTGAGGATGCGAGGACCGCGATTACGATGGCGGAACGGGGAATGGGGATCGCGATTCTGCCGACTTCGATGCTGGAACTTTCTGATAAGCTGAAAGCATGTGAGGTCTGTGATGCCGATTTTACAACAGAGGTCCTTCTTGCCTGGAGAAAAAGTCGGATTTCGTCGGAAATACAGGAATTTCTGGAATTTTGGAATTGAGAAATGTATTCGTGGAATGCATGAATCTTGAAAAAATCTTGCGAGCAGCTTTTGCAGGCAGATTAGACGAGTGATTTTCAAAAAAACATGCGGTCCTGGAAGCAGACTCGCAGATCGGATACTTTTTTAAATTAACTTTAGAAAGCGTAAAAAGTATGAAAATTTCATATAAGAACGATGAAGGATCGTCTAAGACAAGCCGTCCATGACATAATACACATTATGTCATGGACGGCTTTTTTGAATGAAAAAATGTATGATCGGAAAACGATACGGAAGTCTCGTGGTAATTGAAAAAGTGAAGATTTCAGGGAAACCGAAAACCTATTGGCGGTGTCAGTGGGACTGCGGGAATACATGCACCGTAGAAGATTCACACCTGAAAAACGGACATACGAAGAACTGTGGCTGCAGGAGACGGATCCGACTCCAGGAAAAACGCCTTGATCTCACCGGACAGCGGTACGGCAGGCTTGTGGTTCTGGGACCTGCAGCGGAGCTGACAGAAAAAAGGAAGGTACGATGGAGCAAAGTGGATCGTCCGAAGGTGATCGCGCGGATCGTCCGGGCAGGATGAGTGACTACTGGCTTTGCCAGTGTGACTATGGAAAACAATGCATCTGCCAAAAAGAGAATCTCCGCTCCGGGGTCACAAGAAGCTGCGGCTGTCTTCAGGAAGCACAGAGAAAGGTAAATATGAAGAAAACCATCCATTTTATGGACGGAACCTGTGTGGAGCGGATCGCGTGCAGAAAGACATTTTCCAATAATACTTCCGGTCATCGCGGAGTATACAGAAGAGAAAACAACCGATGGAGAGCATCCATTGGCTTTCAGGGAAAGTCCTACAATCTTGGCAGCTTCGCAACCTATGAGGAGGCAGTTCAGGCGCGGCTGGACGCGGAAAAGCGGTTATATGATCCATTTTTAGCGAAATATCGCGAAGAAAATTCCTGAGGACGCAGGGGGATCACAATACTGATAAAAACACTTCCAACCGCAGGAATACCGGGCAGCTTTGCTACATAGAATGCAGTTTAGGGAGTGATTTTTATAAATTTTTAAGGAGCAAGGGGGAAAGGAGGAGCTTTGTGAGCATAAAGAGGCAGAAGAATCTTGTGTGCAGCAATTGAAATATTGACTCACAGTAACTGTTCGACAGAGATACAGTTACGATCCACGATTCGAAAAAAAGGAGGAAAAGAGAGATGAAGAAGCGCAGAATAAAAAAACGTGTTCTGGCAGCACTCATGACGGCCTGTATGGTCGTTGGGTCTGTGCCGGGAGTGTCGTTGGCGGATGTGTCGGGTGAACCATCTGGTACGCTGACACCGGCTGCAAAGAAATATAACTTTGATGGAACAGCGTCAACAGAAGCAGACCCGGATATTGAGCTTAACAAGACAGCTGTATATAACGGAACATTTACTGAGAACGGTCAGACAGAACTTACAAAGACCTTTGAGGTTGGAACGAAGCTCACGCTTGCGGATATTCCAGCATCCAAGGGAAAGAGCAGCAGCTACAGCGATCAGACCTGGGATAAGTTCCCGGTTGGATATGTTGTAGGAAAAGATGGAACGACCTTCACGATCACCTATAAGTGGAGATCAAGCGGCAGTGGCAGTGATTATGACTATGGCACCTCCACAAGAGGCAAAGCCACAAACGCAGCTGGTAAGTCCGGACGCTGGATCTTAGAGGGCGGCGAGTTCACGGAGGACAACGGAAGACTTCCGTCCAACGAGTACTTAAAGATCGGTGATACGATCTATGGTTTCTACACCTACGGATTTGCCATCGACTTTGACCGTCCGGAATACTACACAGACGCGGCAATTCAGGCAAAGGGCGGCTACCGCGACGCGACAGGAACCTGGAGATTAAACGGCTGGTGGTTCTGCTATGATGACGGTACATTCCCGCATGATGAGTGGGTATACCTCACATGGAACGGCCGCTCCGACTGGTACTACTTTGACGTAGATGGCTGGATGGAAGACGGCTGGTTATACCGGAACAACAACTGGTATTATCTCCATACTCAGTATGACAACACAAGAGGACGCATGTACACCGGCTGGCATGAGATCGACGGCAAGTGGTATTACTTCAACACAGCATCCGACAAGGGAACTCTTGGCGCAATGCTTGCGAACACCACAACACCGGATGGATATCAGGTAGATGCAAACGGAGCATGGATCCGGTAATTCCGGCAGGAAACCTTCATGGCTCACCGGGCGCGGGATCCTCATAGCAGTCATATTTCTTCTGGGACTGGGAATTTTTCTGTACCCACATATCTGCGACTGGTACTATCAGTATCAGTTCAACAAGGCGATTGCGGCGTATGACCGGTTTCAGGGGATCGACTGCGAAGGAATGATCCAGGAGGCCAGAGAGTACAATGAAAGACTTGCAAAGAAAGAGGAACAGTTTCTGGTTCCCGCAGAGGAACGGGAGGAGCTTGACCACCTTCTGGATCCATGGGGAACAGGGATGATGGGATATGTGGACATTCCGAAGATCGGGGTCCACATTCCCATTTACCACGGAACGGAAGAGCGGGCGCTTCAGTCGGGCGCTGGTTTCTGGTATGGGACAAGCCTGCCGGTGGGCGGTGAAAATACTCATTGTGTGCTGGCCGCCCATAACGGTCTTGTGAAGGCGAAACTGTTCACTGACCTGGACAAACTGGAAGTGGGAGATCGGTTCACTCTGGATGTCTTAAATGAGACATTCACGTATGAGGTGGATCAGATCCTCGTAACACTTCCGGAAGAGACGGAAGAACTTTATATCCAGAACGGAAAAGACCTTGTGACGCTTTATACCTGTACTCCGTATGGGGTAAATACCCACAGGCTCCTTGTCCGCGGATACCGGGTAACAGAACCGGAAGAATGATGGAAAAAATGCGCCGGTTCACAAAAAAGTGAAAACGGAGCTTTTTTCGACATAAATTGACATGGAGGGAATCGAAAATGAAAAAGAAAATGAACAAGGTTTTAGTAGTCTGCACAGCGGCAGCAGCGATGACAGCATTTTCAGGAACCGCTTTTGGGGCAACTCTCGATCTGGAGTCAAAGACAGCGGTTGCTGACGCGAAGGATGGAGCCGGGGATATCCAGGAGGCCATAAATCAGATCTCGGGGAACGGAAATAAAGATGGGTGGACCATCAAAATAAAGTCTGGTACATATGATCGATTTACAATTCCGGCAGATTTTAAGAACATCACGGTTGAGGGAGAGAAAAACAGCGTTATTCAGGTGATGAATGCGTCAGTGGCAGACAACCTTTCAGATGCTGGCGGAATTAACGCGTTTGGCAGTAATATTACTTTAAAAGGACTTACAATTGATGCTGGAAATGTACCGGCTGAAGAGGGAAAGTTTACAGCAGCGGTTTCCAATCACAATGGCGCAGTAGGTGGAACTGGCTTTTCTCTTCATGTTGAAAACTGTACGATCAAGGGAACAGATTCACAATTTGCGGATGGTATTTTATTTGACAGTCCGGGATTTGATGTGAAAAATTGTAAAATTTCAGGTTTTAAGCAGGCAGTTGAATTCTTTGGAGATAATTTTGTAGTTCCGGAATCTGGAAATATGGTCAGTGGGAATACGGTCCGTGACTGTAGCTTTGCTATTCATGGATATTTTGGCGGCGGCTCGGATGGCGGAGTGCTGAGTTTTAAGAATAATAAGGTAACCGGTACGGATGATCTGCGCGCCAAAGTAGTGATTCAGGATCTGAGTAATACAGGGGCCGTTCGCGCGGATATCTCTGGAAACACATTTGTGAATGCACTTGTGGGACTTGTGAATCTGAGAGAAAACGGGAAAACGATCTCACCAGTATTGACCTCCAATGAGATGGGCGCAAACAGTTTTTATGTTGAGGCGGTGGAGCCGGGAACCATTGAATTTTATGCGACATATCATGCGCCGGAGAACAGCGAAGGCTGCTGGAGAGTGACAGGAATTGAAGATTTTGGCATTGATGCCGGATTAAATCCGGATGGATCCAAAGCAAAGATCGAGGAGTTGGTGGATGCAGCGAATGAAAGTGGATCCAGAACGTTGAGCATTACGGGAATTGATGAAAACAATCTGATCAAAACGTTCACTTATTTTAAAGATGGAATTTACTGGGACAGCGATAAGGAAAGTAAACCGTCGGTGGACAAAAAAGCGGATGGTCAGGACCGTATCGAGGCAGCAAGGCCAGGAGATGTTATTTCTTTTACACTGGAATCCAATCTGCCGCAGTCACTGTCAGCGCAGGTAAAAAGACGTACTCCAAATGACGACAGACCAGATGATGACAGACCATATATTATAGAAAAGAAGTCTTATCAGCTGATATTCCATGATAAGATGAGCAGTAATCTTTCTCTTAATCAGGCTACATTGAAAGTCGAAATCATGAATAATGGAAAGCTTGTGGAACTGCCGGAGAAATATTACATGGTGCGTACAGATCTTGAAGGTGAGACTTTCCGGGTAACAGTAGGACTTGTGGCAGCGTTTAATGATGGTCAGATCTCGTATGATCAGCTGAAGAATGCGGCACAGATCGTCGTATCTTATGACGCAACGGTAAAAGACAGTGTTATCAATGGAGACAAGGTGGAGAACCGTGCATGGGTCAACGACAGCGAAGAGGATATCGTTGACGGCCCGGTCATCGATCCAGATGTTCCGTCCACCGGTGGAGTTGGAACAAAAGCCTTCACAGCAGCAGGAATCGCCCTGATGGGAGTTGCAGCAGG
>ERZ1106951.3212-NODE-3212-length-11988-cov-2.290790_pt1 | contig 11988 bp, 9 predicted proteins | sample MGYA00403676_ERZ1106951 | MGnify/ENA primary metagenome ERZ1106951 (study PRJEB35170, sample SAMEA104062398) | human gut metagenome | biome: human gut; feature: human-associated habitat; material: faeces | place: Denmark | collected 2012-04-23 ...
AAAGCCGTCATGGCAGGTGAGCAAATTGATGGAAGAATCATAGCCTTTATACTGACCGGTATAGAGATCCAGGGAACCCGTGAGTCTGCTGGCCGCCGCCTGGGCAAACCAGTAATCTCCTTTCAGAAAACTTCTCATGTCATCCCGGTATTTTCCATTCCACTCCGCCCAGCGGGTGAACGCCGGAAAACTGCCCACCTGATACATGCCGCCTGCGTCCCATGCCTCGGCGATCAGTTTGACCCTGCTCAGGATCGGGTCCGATGCCAGATTTCTGAGCAGCGGCGGATTGTCAAGGGGGGAACCATCTTCATTTCTTCCCAGAATACTTGCCAGATCAAACCGGAATCCATCCACATGGTATTCAATGGTCCAGTAACGCAGGCATTCCAGGATCAGCTGCTGCACCACCGGATGATTGCAGTTCAGCGTATTGCCGCAGCCGCTGAAATTATAATAATTGCCATCAGGCGTCAGCATATAGTAAATATTATTGTCAAACCCTTTGAAACAGAAGGATGGTCCCTGCTCATTTCCTTCCGCCGTATGGTTGAACACTACATCCAGGATCACCTCGATCCCGCTGGCAGAATATTACAATAATCTGATCATTTTACGCGGTATTTCCAAGTTTTTTGCAGCTCCCGGACTGCGACTGGGATACGCTGTATGCGGCAACCGTAAACTGCTGCATGAGATCGACAGCAAAAAGAATCCGTGGACGATCAATTCTCTCGCAGCTATCGCCGGCGAGATCATGTTCCGTGACAAAGCTTATATTCACGATACGTATCAATTGATCGCAAGCGAACGGGAGCGTATCTGCCGGATTCTTGACACCCAAGATACTCTCACCTATTACCCGCCAAGTGCAAACTTTGTCCTTCTTAAAATACAAAAAGAAGGCGTCACTTTCGAGGATCTGTTTGACACTGCCATTCGACAGGGTCTTATGATCCGCGACTGTTCCACCTTCCCATTTCTAGATCAGAAATTCATTCGATTCTGTTTTATGATGCCGGAAGACAACGACAAGCTGCTTGATGTATTGCTCCACAAACTGCAATAAAAAAGCAAAGCCAGCGCTTTGCTTTGCAAGAATTGCTAAAGCAATTCAGTATTTCTATGATAGAAACGATCACCCAAGCGTGACCTTAAGAGATATCTTATTACGACCCCTAGAGGCTTTCCTCGATACGACAACCTTAACCGTATCGCCGGACTGATAGTTTCTAAGGGTCTCTTTTATTGCTGCAGGTGTAGAAACATCATTATCGCCGATACGCAGGATAACATCGGCTGCCCGCATCCCCCCCTTAAAGGCAGGAGAAACCGCATTTACATCATCGACGTAAACTCCCTGCGCCAAATTTAACTTTTTCGCCTCTGCTGTGTCCACCGCACTTCCCATTACTCCCAAATAAGCATCGGTATGTCCCTGTATCATCGTCTTGATATAACCTTGTAAACTCTCAATCGCAATAAAAGCAGACTCTGAAGTTCCGGTGATATCCGTATAATTTTTGGTTAAAACGCCAATCATTTCTCCTTTGGTATTAAGCACAAAACCCGCTCCATCCTTACAATATGGTATATTCATCGTACACAGAGCAAGAGAAGAATCCGGCACAGACACCGAAAGCTGATTATTCGTGATAATGCCGGAATTAACGGAATACATAACACCATTTGGCTGTCCGACCGCTAATATTCTCGACCCCAATGCATTTTCACGCACAACTTTGCGTGTGATGATCTTTAATTTATTCCGTGTATCCTGCGAAATATCTGATTGTTTCACTCGGTATACTGCCATATTGATCCCGGTATCACAACCTGCCAACTCTACCACGGCCTCACTGCCATCTGCAAATGTTGCTACCATCTTCAGATGTTCCTGTGACGTATTATATGAAGTCAATATATACAGATACCTCTTAGATTTTTGAAACAAAACACCACAAATATGCTTGCTGTCTGTAGAAAGCATCTGCTCCGAATCTTTGCGAAGCTGAACAAGCGAAGATTTTGCTGCATTCCCATTATCGATCAATTGCTGTGTGAGATGATCATATTGTTCTAGGGAGGATAATTGTGACAGATCACTTTTCTGCGCCGGATCAGTTTCCCGTGCGGCTGCTTCCGTACCGTCAGGCTCTTGATCTGACGGTGCCGGCGTTACATAGATAATCTCCGTGTCCAACGCCTCCACCGGCATATATTTACGCATAATATAAAAAGAACTCATTGAAATAACAGCAAATAGTATCAAGATTCCGCAAAACAAGGCGATTCGTCTTACTATCTTACGCATCTTTTCTCTCCCCTGTGGGCGGATCTGCTCCTTGATAAACTGATATTTCCGTTCCTCATGTGATTTTACATTCTGATCGGAATCCTCCGTGTGATTTTCCTTCATTCCACATCCTCCATGCCATCTGTATTCCTATGCTTTCCTTCTATCTCTTAAAGCTGCATTTGTATGCAAAACTGTCTAAACCAAACTTTATTTTAACATATACTTATGAATAAGTTATGAACAATGCATGAACCAAACCCTATTTTTTGTAAAGTTTCGGGCTGTCAACGTACTTCAGGAATGACCGGATTTAAGGTGCAGCACTTGCAGTACAACCTATTTGTAGTGTATTATAATATTGGGGTACGTTTTGAATAACCTTGATCTTTGGATCAATTAGCAGGACATAAGATGCCTGACACTCGAAATATACGGATCCGGAAAGGAATACCAAACAGCTATGAATAAAAAAGTTTTAAATACATTGGAATATGACAAGATCGTCGAGCAGCTTGCTAAGCTGGCGGGTTCTGATGGCGGCAAGAAACTGTGCCGCTCTCTGACACCGATGACAGACCGCGATGAGATCTTAGAAGCACAGTGCGAGACTTCCGATGCTTTGACGCATATTATGACACAGGGGCCAATCTCCTTCCAGGGCGTGACCCCCATTAAAGAAAGTCTAAAACGCTTAGAACTCGGTGCACCTCTTAGCATGCGGGAATTGTTAGACATTTCCTCTCTGTTAGCCTGCGCAGGGCAGACCAAGCACTACTTTCGCAAGAGCTTAAATGAAAACGAAGAGACAGGCGACTGCCTGAATGAACGTTATCAACTTCTCGAACCACTTGCACCTCTGATGCAGGAGATTCGTCGATGCATTATCGCGGAAGACGAAATGGCGGATGATGCCAGTGCCGGTTTGAATCAGGTACGCCGCAAATTAAAAAGTACCGGTGACCGTATCCACGAACAGCTTGGCGTTCTCCTCAACAGTCATCGTTCTATGCTGCAGGATGCCATCATTACTATGCGAAACGGGCGCTATTGTCTGCCGGTCAAGGCAGAATACCGCTCCTCTTTTCACGGAATGCTGCATGATCAATCTGCGACGGGAGCCACGCTCTTTATTGAACCAAATTCCGTTGTCAAATTAAATAACGAGATCCGTGAATTAGAACGACTGGAGCAAGATGAAATAGATAAGGTGTTGGCAGATTTAAGCAATCAAACTGCTGAGCAAAGCTTCTTGGTCGAACAGGATCACCGAATCCTGACAGAGTTGGACTTTATCTTTGCCAAGGCAATGCTCGCCAAGCAAATGAAAGCAACCAAACCTCGTTTTCCGGAGGAGCGCTTTATCGAGATCAAACAAGGACGTCATCCTCTGATCGCAGCCGATAAAGTTGTTCCGATCGACGTGCATTTAGGTCGCGATTTTTCTTTATTGATCGTCACCGGTCCAAATACCGGTGGTAAGACTGTTTCCTTAAAAACCGTTGGACTGTTTTGTTTAATGGGACAGGCCGGTTTACACATTCCTGCTTTTGACGGATCAAGCTTACGTATCTTTCACGAAGTATACGCCGATATTGGTGATGAGCAAAGCATTGAACAAAGCTTAAGTACATTTTCCTCTCATATGGTAAATACCGTATCCATCTTAGAGCAGGCAGACGAAAACAGTCTGGCACTCTTTGATGAGCTCGGTGCCGGTACTGATCCGACAGAGGGTGCGGCACTCGCTACCGCAATTCTTGCGAATCTGCATAAGCGCCATACACTTACCATGGCAACAACACACTATAGCGAGCTCAAGCTCTATGCATTACAGACGCCGGACGTTGAAAACGCGTGTTGTGAATTTGACGTTTCCACTCTACGGCCGACTTACCGTCTGTTGATCGGTGTTCCCGGTAAAAGTAATGCGTTTGCCATTTCTCACAAGCTGGGACTGTCCGACGATATTATCGAAGATGCCAAACACCACGTAGCAAGCGATGCTACACAGTTTGAAGATGTACTTGCAGATCTGGAGCAGACACGTATCCGTCTTGAAAAAGAGCTTGCCGATGCTTCGGAAAGCCGCAAAGAGATTTCCAGACTGCGCAAAGAATTACGCGAAAAAAACGACAAAATAGACAACTCCAAAGAACGCATCCTGCAAAATGCAAACGAAGAAGCAGGCCGGATCTTGGCAAAAGCCAAAGACTATGCGGATGAAACGATCCGCAAATACACAAAATGGGCAGAAAGCGATGCACATATCCGCGAAATGGAGGCAGAGCGCACCAAATTGCGGGAACAGATCAATAGCAAGCAATCCCATTCCTTAAAGCCTGCAAAACCAAAGAAAGCATCCGGTCTCAAAGCAAAAGATCTGTTCATTGGTGCAGACGTCCGCATTTTATCTTTAAATTCTGCGGGAACGGTCAGCACATTGCCTAACGATAAAGGCGATCTTTTTGTACAAGCCGGATTGCTGCGCACAAAAGTAAATATTCGGGATCTGGAGTTGATCAAACAACCAAAGCCGGAAAAAAATAAGCCGAAGAACACCGGAAGCGGCCGTATCGGTATGAGCAAAGCCGCTACCATGCATCAGGAAGTCAATTTGATCGGTATGACGGTCGATCAGGCAATGCCTGTCATGGAAAAATATCTGGATGATGCCTACCTTGCACATATGACACAGGTAACCGTGATCCATGGCCGCGGTACCGGAGCACTCCGCACAGCGGTACACAACCGTCTTAAAAAATTAAAATATGTCAAGTCGTATCGCTTAGGCGAATTTGGAGAGGGCGACATGGGCGTTACGATCGTCACCTTCAAATCCTGATGATCAACTTATGACATTGTCCATCTCATAAAGGAGGAAACACAACATCATGAAAGAAAAACAAAGAATACTCGTTGTCGATGATGATGAAAATATTGCAGAACTCATCGGATTATATCTCAACAAAGAATGTTTCGAAACAAAACTGGTCTATGACGGCGAGCAGGCACTAAAAGCCGTTAAAGACTTTGCGCCTAACCTTGTCCTGTTAGACATTATGCTTCCGGGAATTGACGGCTACGAAGTACTTCGAGAGATTCGCCGCGGCGGTTCCCTTCCTGTCATTATGCTGTCTGCCAAAGGAGAAACATTTGACCGCGTTTTGGGACTGGAACTTGGGGCAGATGATTACATTATGAAACCGTTTGACTCCAAAGAAATGGTTGCACGCGTCAAAGCCGTGCTTCGGCGAAGCACCAAAGCGACAGTCGGCGAAAGTACTCCGACACCGACACCGCAAGTGCCACAGCAGGAATTGGAGATCGTTACTTTTCCGGATCTTCAGATCAACCTGTCCGATTATTCGGTCCACTATAAAGACCAAATGATCGAGATGCCGCCAAAGGAATTAGAATTGTTCTATTTCCTGGCGTCCCATCCAAACCAGGTGTTTACCAGAGAACAACTCTTAGATCATATTTGGAGTTATGACTATATTGGTGATACTCGTACCGTCGACGTGCACATCAAACGTTTGCGCGAGAAATTCAAAGACCATGATCAGTGGAAATTGGCTACGGTATGGGGAATCGGCTATAAATTCGAATTTCACGAGAAAGGGAACGCATGAAAGTAACACTCCGTCTGCAGTTTATTACTGCATACTTATTGTTGGTAATCTGCATCTTTGTGCTGATCAATACGTACGGCTACTCCCTAACTTACAATTATTTAGAGACAAAAAAAGAGCAGCAGATTTCCAGTGAAGCCTATTATCTGACTTCACATTACGCCAGTACACAAGGCACTCCTGAGGATGGTGCATTTACACTGCAAAAACAAAGTACCATGCTCAGTTCTCTCTTTGATACTCGTGTCTGGCTTGTCAGCCCCACCGGAACGATCCTTTCAGATTCTTCCGATTACGACTATGTTGGCAAAAACATCACTGATTCCGACAGTGATTTTCTAAATCGGCAATCCGTTAAGGGAGCACGACCAAAGGGCATCATGAAATCCAATGTTCTCGCTGTCATCTGCCCTCTTACCGGTTCTAAAGAAACCAAGGGATATTTGGTCCTGTTGACACCGCAAAAAGCCATCAAGGAAGAAGCAACTCTGATCTTAGACACGATCCTGATCTGTTATTTATTATTACTTTTGGTATCTGCCATCGTATTTTTGCTGCTGTACTGGCGCAGTGTATATCCTCTCAAGCAGCTTGCACACAACGCCAAAGAGTACGCAGATGGCCACTTTGACCAAAAGCCTGCAAAATTAGGCGGAGCTGAACAGCTCGAACTCGCTTCTGCCGTAAAATATCTTGCGCAAAAAAACAAAAGCATGATCGAATACCAACGTCAGTTTTTAGCAAATGTATCTCACGATTTCCGCTCACCACTGACTTCGATCCGCGGTTATACTGAGGCTTTGGCAGATGGCACGATCCCACCGGAAATGCAGGAAAAATATCTGCACATTATCCTGTTTGAGACAGGCAGGCTGACAAAACTAACGTCAAATCTGCTGGATCTTAACCAGTTTGAGCATAGTGGCTTGATCGTAGAACTCGAACGATTTGACCTGCACAACACACTCAAAGAGACGATTGAAACATTTGAACCACAATGCGAAAAGAAGCATCTGTCCATTGATTTATTATTAGATGGCAAAGAATTATATGTCAAGGCGGATCAATCCAAGATACAACGCGTGATCCAGAACTTAGTCGACAATGCCATTAAGTTCAGCAATACTAATTCCGTTATTGAAATTCATACGGTCAAAAAGCATCACAAAGTTTTTGTTTCCGTCAAAGATCATGGCATTGGCATTACCAAAGAAGAAGCTTCTAAAATATGGGATCGATTTTACAAGAGCGACAGGTCCCGTGGCAAAGATAAGACCGGAACCGGCTTAGGGTTATCGATCACGAAAGAAATTATTGAAGCACACGGGGAACATATTAATGTGATCAGTACCGAAGGTGTTGGCACAGAATTTATCTTTTCCCTTCCGCTAGATGAAGAATAATACAAAACCAACGCGTTCCTTTGTAATGATGCTCCATATTTTGGGACGTAATTACAAAGGAGCGCAACAAAGAAAGGTTCGCCATTTCAAATTGACGAACCTTTCTTCGTAATATACATATTTGCTATATAGTCATGCCAAAATCTACACGGCTTACTCGCATCTGGTACCAAGAATACCAGCTACTTCGTATTCATAATCGTTGATATCTTTGGTCATTGCAAACGCCTCATCTACATCAACGTCATAAACTCTACCATTCTTATAACCGATCAAACGATTCTTCTTACCCTGCTCAATGACATCAATTGCATAAGCACCCATTACAGATGCATACACACGATCTCTTGCTGTCGGACTGCCACCACGCTGCATATGACCAAGGATCGTTGCACGTGTCTCAATGCCTGTCTCCTCCTCAATGCGCTTAGCAAGCCCATAAGAATGACCGATTCCTTCTGCATTCACGATCACCTGATGTGTCATGCCTGCTTCTCGGTTGCTCTTGATGATTCCCATCAAACGATCATAATCGTTATCAAATTTCTCCGGGATCAAGATCTGCTCTGCACCATTAGCAATACTACACCACAATGCAATATATCCTGCTGAGCGGCCCATAACCTCGACAACGCTGACACGCTCATGAGAGTTGGAAGTCTCGCGGATGCGGTCAATTGCTTCCATTGCTGTATTTACTGCAGTGTCAAAACCAATCGTATACTCAGTGTAAGCGATATCCAGATCGATCGTGCCCGGAATACCAACAATATTTACACCATATTTTGACAGATCACGTGCCCCCTTGAAAGAGCCGTCCCCCCCAATAACGATCAGAGTTTCAATACCGAGTTCTTTACAGATTCCTGCTGCTTTCTGCTTACCGGCGTCCTCACCAAACTCTGCACTTCTTGCTGTAAACAAAAATGTACCACCATGCTGTAACTTCTCTGATACATCGTGGAATGTCATCTTAGAGATTTCTTTATTTAATAATCCGTTATATCCTCTACGGATTCCATATACCTCATAACCCTTTGCAATACCCGTACGGCACGCACTGCTGCGTTCATTCCAGGCGCATCTCCACCACTAGTCAATACGGCAATCTTGCCTTTACATTCACCCATAATATCCTCCATTTCTGTCATTTGTTTGACTGTCTGTGCCTGATTATATTTTGCACAACAGTATTATTCTATTATGTTCCCGCCCTTTTTTCAATATCTATTTGGAAAAAAGTAAGGTCTTTTCCATAAAAATAGATTATCACCTCATAATTTTATACAATATCCGGATTTTCCCAGCTAAGTCTATGTAAGTTTCCTTCGGTCTGCATCGAGAAAAAGTCATTTTGGCGTAACGCCTCATACAGTACGATCGCCACAGAATTCGATAAGTTCAAGGAACGTATCTGTGGATTCATAGGAATACGGATCGCAGTGTCCGGCGTCTGCACCAAAATTTCTTCCGGAATCCCTGCACTCTCCTTACCGAACATAATATACGCATCTTCCTCATAGGATACATCTGTATATCGATGACGTGCCTTTGTCGTCGCCATATACATCTTGTCTCGTGCTTTTGGATTTTTTTCCAAAAAATCCTCATAGCTGTCATAAATAGTGACATCCAAATGTTCCCAGTAATCTAATCCTGCCCGTTTCAGCATTTTATCATTGATCCGAAAACCCATCGGCTCGATCAAATGCAGCCTCGTGCCGGTGGCACAACACGTCCTTCCGATATTACCGGTATTTGCCGGCATTTCCGGCTCCAAAAGTACAATATTTAACACAACAATCACTGATTCCTTTCTGGCATAGATCCAATATCTATAGCCATTGCTTCCTACTCATATATCTTGTATAACTCATCACTGCCTGCCGGCTCTAAAAATCTCGTTTCCTCTCCACTGCGTATCACACGGTCATTACCTTCCGTAGCGCGTCCGATCACCGCTGCCGGTATTCCTGCCTCCTGCAATCGCTCTACTAACAAATTACCATTCTCGCAGCCGATTAACATACAGCCACTCGATATCAGCAGATACGGATTGATATCAAAAACCTCACACAATTCTATTGTCTCCTGACGGATCGGTATTTTATCAAGATCTGCAACGATACCGACTCCCGATGCTGCGCCCATCTCCCACAGTGCGCCAAAAATACCACCTTCCGTCACGTCATGCATAGCATGCACACCATGCTGCATTGCAATCTTCGCTTCCGGCACAACTGAAATATGCTTCAGAAAACTTTCTGCTGTATCAATAAGATGAGCCGGCAGCGTTTGTTCCAAAACATCTCGTTTCTCAGCCGCTATGATCGCAGAACCTTCTAACCCTGCCCATTTCGTCATGACCAGCTCATCGCCGGGCTGCATTCCTCCCGTCGAAAGGAGATCACCACGCGCAACCTTTCCAACCCCTGTCACTGTGATGACCGGTCGATTCACGGCGTCAGACACCTCCGTATGTCCGCCTAAAATCTCGATCTGCAACTCATCGCATGCCTGCTCCAATTCGCTCATAATTCGTCTGAGGTCCTGTTCCTCCGTCTCCGGCGGCAAAATAATGCTACTCAAAATACCTATCGGCTCCGCTCCTGCCGTTGCCAGATCGTTCGCCGTAATATGTACGGCAAAGACCCCCATCTGCTTGTCTGCCCCAGTGATCGGATCCGTAGAAAGCACAAAAACCTCTCCCTGCTCCGGTGCGACTGCTGCACAGTCTTCTCCAACACCCGGATGCAGCAAAACCTCTTGTCGTCTATGGTGAATCTGCTTAAATACCGCTCTTTTCAGTACATTTTCCGGTACTTTTCCTATCTTCATATTCGTTTGCTCCTTTGTTATCCCGCTCAATCTTATCCGCTAACGTATTCCATTTTAACGGCATAATAGTATATGTTTTACTCTTCCGTTACCGGCTTTGTAGTCTTTTTGGCTGCGGCTGTTGCTTTTGGCTTTGCCGTAGCGTTCTTGGCCGGTTTCTTTGTAGACTTTGGTTTTGCCGTCTTCTTCGGCTCCTTCGAACTCTTTGGCTTACCTGTTGCTTTTGGATCCTTCGTTGCCTTTGGATCCGCTGACGCACTCGGCTTTGGTGAGCCTGCGGCACCTGCTCCCACCGTCACATGACGCGGTTCTGCCGCATAAGAACTGCTATTGAGCTGCACCTTGTCCGTTTGTTTGCCATTTACTTTAATGATCTTCCACAGCTTTGCCTTATATCCGACATGTGCAGACTGTGTTACCTCACGATACGATGCAGGCTTTGTCTCATCCACCGTCTCCTCATCATCTCCCGGTTGGATCGTCTCTAGGATCTCCGATTCAAAAGAAATCTCCCGACCGCTTTCTCTTGTCTCCTCGCCGTAAATACGAAAAGAAAGTACACCGCCCTCGGCTGATGCCGCAATGTAAACTGGAGCATTGGTATTATTCTTAAATTTAAAATCCTTATAATCACCGGCAATCGCCGCGTCACGCGACACGTCAACATAACTTACCACCATGGAATGTGGCGAGCGCTCTACTACCTCTAGCTCTGCATTGATCACCGCATTATATAATGTCGTGGAAACCTGGCATACGCCACCACCAACGCCATCAACCACTTTACCGCTGGAATATTCCGATGCACTTTTGTAACCATTTGCCTCTGTGCGCTCCTTGATCACCTTGATCGTGGAAAATGTTTTGCCCGGATATAAAATTGTTCCATTGATCCTTCCAGCCGCCGTCTGTACATTCGTCGCACGTGCCGCCGTTGATGTTGCATAAGACGTTGAATAACGTCCCAGCAGATCTTGGCATTTCGATACCATTTCCTGCGTGTACTTTGGCTCTGTTGTCTCCACAATCGCCTGTACCGTATAGGAATCCGACTGGTCTGCTTCCTGCAGCGTCTTGCGGATACGATCGATCGTTTGGTCGACCTGCAATTCTCTGCCGGTACGTTCCTTAGATGCAACAAATCGTCCATTTTTTAAGGATAATTTGGAATTTTTGGCTTTCACATCAAACTGTGTGCACTCTTTTTCAACATATTCTTTGAGTTTCTGCTCATCAAACGAATACTTTAAGGCAAATGTTTTGCCGGATTGATGCGCATTCTCCACTTCGCGCATACGCTTTATCAAGTTACCCTTTTTACCAACCGCGTATGCCTGATCGATCAACTTTTCTTCCGAAAAGTGCATTCCGAGTGATTCAAAATCTGTTTCCAACTCATTCTCACCGATCTGGATAACAACCTTTCGGCTAAGCAGCCCTGCAATATGATCATCTACGGCATTCTCAGCCTCAGCTTTCGTCATTCCGCCAACTTCGACTTTGCCGATCTTAACCCCTTCACAGATCGTATGCTTTGATCCAAAGATCCCGGAAGAAGCAAGCTCTGCAGCCACTGCCACGCCGACAGCCAAAAGACAGCCAACTATAAAAATACCGGATAAACGTTTATTCTTGTTTGTCATAATCAATAAGCCTCCCAATTCACATTATATTTTGTCATAAATAAGAGTCCTTCGCAAGTCAAAGATTTCTTCATAATTTGACATTTTTTCAGTTATTTTGTATAGTCGATTTTAACCAGGAAAATGCAAGGTCAGTGTTTTGCGATATATCGCACTACGCGGCAGCAATTTCC
>ERZ1106951.3213-NODE-3213-length-11987-cov-4.081964_pt1 | contig 11987 bp, 9 predicted proteins | sample MGYA00403676_ERZ1106951 | MGnify/ENA primary metagenome ERZ1106951 (study PRJEB35170, sample SAMEA104062398) | human gut metagenome | biome: human gut; feature: human-associated habitat; material: faeces | place: Denmark | collected 2012-04-23 ...
CGCATTTTCCAGAACACTATTCAGGATATTTTCCCCGAAAAACAGGTGATAACCGATGCCCAATATCAGTATGATCCATGCAATATAATCAGGAATGCAGGACAGCACCCAGCGTTTGCGGCTGCCGTGTTCATGCCTCCTTTGTCGTAAGAGCCCGATTCCCCATAGAATCGGATAAAGAAATACAATAAGAAGCAGCGCAAGATTCGTTTGGGGCTGTATTGCCGTTATAAGCAGGCTCAGGCGTTTGGCCTGTGAAGCTATGCTCTGCAGATTCGGTACATGCGCAAAAATTGATAGCATCGACACGAAAATTACTGCAAAGACTCCTGGTATCGCCATCAGACTGAATGTTTCCGCTTTTGACTTGCGCTTCACCAGATTATATAGGTCGTTAAGATACAGACCTGCATTCAGATAAAGAAGTATCATTGTAATCCAAAAGTCTGGTAAATAATCGGCATCCACCGTATATAATTGAAAGAAATCCAAGAACGCCTCTATCATTTTTCACACTTCTCCCTATTGAGATTTATCCTGTTTATTCTTACGGAAACACCCTTGTTCATAGTCATTAAAAATGTCTCCTTTACAAATTCTAATTTGTACATCTTTTTGTGTCTACATTATATCATTTTCTAATGCTTGCAACAATAATTCAAAATCTTAAGGTTACTATTTTTTTCTGCTTTTGAAAAATTACTTACCCGTCTATGATTTGTAAAGGGTGCTAAGCATTGCTTACGCAACAAGCCCTTGGCAAATCATATCCCGATAAGTTTAGAGTAATCAAGCATAAACGAAATAGTCTGTTGTTTCAAGGCAACGAAAAAGAGATACCAGCACATTTATGCAGTATCTCTAACTTAATAGCATTATTCTTTTATTCGCAAGCAGGTAAACACAGGTTATTCCTTAATATCCTTTTGTTTGGGAAACTCCAGGAAAATTATCACCAACCGCTGTAGGTCAGCATACGATGACGGCAGAATATGAACTCACAAATACAGAGAGCACAAATTATCAGAAACCAGATCAGGCAGCTTTTTCGTTTGAAATCGGTAAAGCCGATGAAAACGAGGTTCAGATCGTGACTGTGGATGGAAAGGTTTATGGAGATGCACCATTTGACCTGGAAGTAAGCGGACAAAAAGGTACGGGAGCAGTAATCTATTCAGTGCCGGAAGATAACGGCGTTTTAGAATTGCCTGACAATCATGGCAGCGATGTGAAGATTATCGGTGCCGGATCTGTCATGGTAACAGCTCAGATTGCAGGCGATGAGAAATGTAATGGTACGACTGTGACAAGAAAGATCACCATTGGTAAAGCAGCTGCACCGCAGATCATCTGGCTAACTGCTTCCAGTGTAGAGGCAGGAAGTTCCTTAAGCGCATCTGTTCTGGCCGGAGGAAGCACGGAGTATGGAAGCTTTACCTGGAAAGATCCAGCGCTGCTGGCGGAAGCAGGAACACACAGCTATGAAGTGGAATTCACACCGAATGCAGGGGCAGCCCTAAATTATGAGATCCAACCGATGATCGGAGTTGTAGAACTTACAGCAACAATGCCAGCATCAGATAACAGGAATCACAATACAGCTGACAGAGATTCTTCCTCTGACCGTGATGCATCCTCTGCCGCAATCAGAAAAGATCCGATCGAGGGAAGGATCAGCAGTGATCGTGGCATCATAACCGGCGCAGCTAACAGTACGGCCAATGACGTTACAGTCACTGGATGCAGGATGCATATGGATGGTGGCTCCGTTTTGCGGATAACAGCTATCTGAAAGGAAGATCCGGTATTTCGTATGCATGGGAACATGTAAACGGAAGCTGGTGGGCATTTGATGAGAATGGTTACACCAAAACTGGGTGGTTACGGGATGAAACATTTGGCGGCTGGTTCTATATTGATCCAAAACGAGGTATGCAGACTGGCTGGGTTCTGATTGACGGTGTATGGTACTATTTCCATCCGGTATCTGATGGTAGAAAGGGCATTATGTATGCCGGACGGAAAACACCAGACGGATATTATGTAGACGAAAATGGCGCGTGGATGGCAAAGAAAAATAAATCAGCCGGAATATAAAATGGTCAGAGGTGCGCATGAAAAGAGTTAATATCATATAGGGCACGACTTATAGTAATATATTCCTGGAATATTTTCATGAAGCATTAAATAATTTATTTGACGAACACACATTATTTTTATATGAATTAATGTGTGTTCGTTATTTTTAATTAACATTTTTCATATCTCATACAAAAAATGAAGATGATCATTTGAAACACAGATATAAAGGCATTTCAAAAGGAAAATCCCCGGCATTTTCCAGGAAAAACAGCAGAAAATGTAAGCGTTTACAAAATTTATGTAAGTATTTACAATTTTGTATTTGAAAAGTAGAAAAAGTGTGGTATACTGCAATTCAGAGAGGACATTTCCGGGGTTTCGGAAAGGAAATGGTTTCCGGAAAATTCCGGAAGAGTCCAGAAAGCGAAACAGGAAACAATATCAGGGAATGATCCGCATAGGAAAGGAGAATATTAAATTATGGCACTTCTGAATTATGATGTATTAAAGAAATCCGGTTACGATGGCTATATCCTGGAGGATGCTCCGGTGAAGGTTTTACAGTTTGGTGAGGGAAACTTCCTTCGCGCATTCGTAGATTACTGGTTTGACCTTGCAAACGAGAAAGCCGGATGGAACGGCAAATGCTGCCTGGTACAGCCAATCGCACCAGGTCTTTCAAAGATGATCAATGAGCAGGAAGGTCTGTACACTCTGTACCTGCGTGGAAGCGAAAACGGCAAGAAGGTAGATGACAAGCGTGTGATCTCCAGCGTTGCTAACTGCTTAAATCCATATGAGAAAGCTGATTACGATAAGATGATGGAAGTTGCTGCAAGCGACGATCTGCAGATCATCGTTTCCAACACAACAGAGGCTGGTATCCAGTATGATCCATCCTGTAAGAAGGATGACTGCCCACCGGCAAGCTTCCCGGGAAAGCTGACCCAGGTTCTGTATCATCGTTTCCAGGCTGGTAAGCCAGGAATTATCATGCTGGCTTGCGAGCTGATCGACAACAACGGTAAAGAACTGTTAAAGTGCGTAAACCAGTACATTGATCAGTGGGAACTGGGCGCTGACTTCAAGAAGTATGTAAATGAAGACTGCATTTTCTGTGGTTCCTTAGTAGACCGTATCGTTCCAGGACGTATCCGTGACGCAGAAGAAGTTAAGGCTCTGGATGCAAAGAACGGCTACGAAGATCCTCTGACCGACGTTGGTGAAGTATTCGGCGTTTGGGTAATCGAAGGCGATGAGAAGTTAAATGACGTACTGCCATTTAAGAAGGCTGGTCTGTTAGACAAGGTATTCGTTACTCCGGATATGAGCCCATACAAGAAGAGAAAAGTTCGTATCTTAAACGGCGCTCATACAGGTTTCGTTCTGGGTGCTTACCTGGCTGGCGAGAACATTGTTCGTGACTGCATGAACGATGAGACCATTAAGGGCTTCATGAACAAGATGCTCTACGATGAGGTTATCCCAACCCTTCCACTGGACAAGAATGACCTGTTAAACTTCGCAGCAGCTGTATCTGACCGTTTCAACAACCCATTTGTAAACCATGAACTGATGAGCATTTCCTTAAACTCCACCTCTAAGTGGAAAGCAAGAAATATGCCTTCCTTCCTGGAATACATCAAGGAAAAAGGTGCTCTGCCAGAGTGCCTGACCATGTCACTGGCTGCATACATCGCATTCTACAGCAATGATATCCAGTCTCTTACAGATGCAGGTCTGGTTTGCAAGCGTCCGGCTGGCAACGAGTACACTGTAAGTGATGACCGTTGGGTACTGGAATTCTACAACGATCACAAGGATGCTTCTGCAGAAGAACTGGTACACGCAGTTCTGACCAATGAAAAGATGTGGGATCAGGATCTGACCCAGATCGAAGGTCTGGAAGCTAAGGTTGCAGCTGACCTGAAGCTGATCCGTGAAAAAGGCGCTAAGGCTGCATATGCTAGCTGCCTGTAAAATGGAAGAATATAGGTCTTATTTGATATAAAATCTATACATTATTTAAGAAATGAAGGGGCTGTCCGAAAATGGGCAGCCCTTTTTGTAAGGATTTCAGAATACTATTTTATTATTCCGGTTTTTGCGTATTCCCCCAGTTTTTTTCTCAGCACCATATCCTGTGGATCTAAGAACTGCCGCACTTTATCATAGAGCACTTCATCTGGTTTTAACGCCGCCCGGTACTGGGCGGGAGTGCGCTGGAAGGTGGAACGGAAACGGGCAGTGAGAGTCTTTAGATCAGGAAAACCATTTTTTAATGCAATGTCCGTCAGGTTATCCCTGGTGTAGGTCAGGTCATTTAAGGCATGCTGAAATCTTACTCTTGTAAGATATTCGTGGAAATTGATACCTACCATTTGTTTAAATAGAGTTGAAACATAGGTCCGGTTGTACTGGGCGTAGTCTGCCAGATCCTCCAGGGATAATTTTTCTGCATAATGTTCCTCTACATAACTGAGGAGAAGATGGATCGTAGCGCGTCGTTTGTCTTCTTCAGAGATCAGATTGATCTGTTGGGGATCAAATTCTGTAAAAAGTGTGATAAGGAGCAGCTCCAGGTTTACTTTTGCGCTTAACTGGGCGTAGGTACCGCCACATTCTAATGACTGCCATATCTGGCTGGCATAAAAACGGATGCGGCAGAAACGTTCTTCGTAACGGGTGTTTTCATTGGAAAGGCAGGTGGGAAACTGGTAAATATATCCCTTTTTAACTAAAAGTTTTAATGCATTTGACGGAAAATGCAGGACCAGAGCCCGGGTGTCAGGCTGCTGGCGCATGGAGGCGTGGCCGTTGCCTGGTGCTGTCAGGATAAGGTCATCTTCAAAAAGAGAGTGTGTTTCTGTACCACGGCAGTATTCCTGGTTGCCTTTAAGAACGATGCTCAGCTCATATTCATCCGGGTGCCAGTGATAACGGTAATTCATAATGCTGTGTGCAAAGCAGCGCAGGTGGATATTTTCACGGGGCAGATCCATTTCATAATAAGTTTCTTCCATAGGGGCTCCTTTTTATTCTCTAAAATTTTATTTTTCAAAATCCAAACATTTTCCCTGTTGTAAAATTTAGAAAAGATACGATCCAGATTTTAAACCTGATTTCAGAATACTGTTTAATGTGGCCTGTGTCAACGATTGTTTTTCCTTAAATACAAAAGAAAAACCTTGGAAACTGGCAGAATGCACAAGAATCAGGACAAAAAACTGACGAAATAAACAGGGGAAATATTTGGATTTTTTACGGTAAAAGACAGTAGGGACTGAGGGCAGAAGAGGAAAATGGAAAACAGAGGGCAGTAAAAAGCTGCGAATATTCACAGCGACAAAAAATTCACATTCTGTTAGGATGAGCATAACAACAATGAGCCCCGGCCCGGGCAGCTAAAAGCTTATGGAGTTTTCAGACTATAATTTAATAATGATGTAATAATGGAAGGGAAAAGAATATGAATACTCAAATGATGATCTGTATGGTGATCTTTGCAGCTACTCTGGTCAGCTATATGATGAATAAGATACCAATGTGGCTAACAGCAATGCTCTCTCTGACTGCACTGTATTTTACAGGCTGCATTGATGCAACTGGCGCACTGGCTGGTTTTTCAAATGCTAATACGCTGCTTATGGCAACTATGTTTATAGTAGCGGCAGGTTTCCGCCGCACATCTCTGGTAGATGGAATGTGTGATGCTATTATGAAATTGACAAGAGGAAGTTTTCTCACAGCCTATTTTGGATATATCCTGATTGCTGTATTACTGACTAACTTTATTGCCAGTCCGATGGTTGTATATGCGATCGTAAGTCCCCTGCTGGCAGCTCTTTGTGACAACACTGGTCACAGCCGTACCCAGTACATGTTCCCGGTTATGGTTGTATGTGTGGCATGCTGCGGCATCCTACCGCTATCTACTGCTATCCAGCAGGCAGGACAGTTTACCGGATTTATGGAAACCTACGGATTTACTGATATGAGTATCCGTGCTGTAGATTTTACCATTGGTACCTGGCCGATCCTTATTATTGTTCCTCTCTGGGCATTATTTATTGGACCGAAATTCACACCTAAAACACCGGTAGTTCCTATTGAAGCCCTGGAAAAGAGAAATGCTGGAAAACAGGAGCAGAAACTCAGTCCGGTTGTAGACAAGATCGGAATCGCAATTTTCTTTGGTACGATCTTATGCCTCATTTTCTCCAGCCAGTTACATCTTGCTACATGGTCTGTTGCATTGACCGGAAGCCTTCTTATGGTATTATTTGGTGTTGTAGACCAGAAAGCTGCGCTGCGCGACATTCCGTGGGATATGCTGATGTTGTTTGTAGGCGCACTGGCTCTGGGAACAGCACTGACAAATACCGGTGCAGGCGATATGATCGGAAATACCCTTGCATCAGCTGTTGGTGGAACACATAACAATTATGTTCTTGGCGCACTGTTTTTCCTGATCCCGTTTGTACTTACTCAGTTTATGCTGAACCGTTCTGTATCTGCAGTATTTGTTCCAATCTGTCTGCTTACAAGTTCTGCGCTGGGCGCAAACCCTGTTGGACTGGTACTGTTAGTTAATGCAGGTTCCCTGACTGCATTTTTAACACCTATGGCAACTCCGGCTGTTCCTATGTGTATGGCAGATGGAGGTTATGACTTAAGGGCAATTTTTAAGAGCGGTGCCTTGATCACATTGATCCTGCCATTTATTTATATCTTTTATACTATGACCGTATTTCCGGCATTTTAAAGAGAAGAAGGAGTGGATATGGCTATGACCCAGGAAGAAAAAATCGAAATTGCGGATATGGTACGCAGCCGTGATCGGTTTGGTCCGGTAAGCGAAGAAGAACTTGCAGCGCTGCCGGGAAAAGAAACAGAACTTTGGATCCGCACAAAAAACGGAAAAACGGTGCATGTTTTTGAAGAACGTCCAGAAAATTTACCAGAACAGGCTGCACTGCTGTTAAATTTTCATGGCGGTGGATTTCTGAAAGGCCGTACAGACCGGGACCGCAGGTATTGCTGCTGGGCCATGGAACAACTAAATTGCCTGGTATGGGATATTGACTACAGCCTTGCACCGGAAAATCCATTTCCTTTTGCGGCAGAGGAAGCTTATGAGATCGTAAGTTATGCATTTGAACATAGTACAGAACTTGGAATTGACCAGGAAAAGATCATTCTTGCCGGACATAGTGCAGGAGGGAATTTAGTAGCATCTGTTCTGATCAAAAATGAGGAGACGAAAGAACTGCATCCTTGTTGTGCATTAATGGAATATTTCCCTACAGATAATACCGTAGATCCAGTAGAAAGATTGTCAGAAGAACTGAAGAAAGATCCATTTTGGGTAAAACGTGCGGAGACAGAAAAAATGTACACTGATTTTTATGTAGGAGATGCAGATCCATCAGATCCTTTGTGTTCACCTGCATTTGCCAAAGATCAGGCATTGGCCGCGTTTCCAGACTGTCTGATCATATCAGCCGGGGAAGACAGCCTCAGAGATGATACAGAAGCATTTGGAATGCGTCTGGCAAAAGCCGGAGTCTGTGTGACAATGCAGCGGATCACAGAGGCTATGCATGGATTTACTACAAACCGGACACCTGGCTGGGAACGGGCACTGGATCGTCAGTACAAATTTTTTCAGGAGCATTTAAGATAGAACAAATGTCAAAAGAAAAGATATTATATGAGGAGTAAGACAATGAAGATTACAGATGTAAAGCTGCGTTTTGCAAAGCATTACCTGTTTGTACAGATATATACTGATGCCGGGATCACAGGTCTTGGCGAGGCTGGTAACTGGGGGTATTTACAGGCCACAGCAGCAGCCATTGAAAAGTTTGCAGATTACCTGATCGGAAAAGATCCGTTCCGTATTGAGGATTTTAACCAGAATTTCCTGCGTTCCGTGTATTTCCGCGGTTCTGTTATTATGAGCGCTATTTCTGCTATTGATATTGCACTGTGGGATATTAAGGGTAAGGCACTTGGAGTTCCAGTTTATGAGCTTTTAGGCGGAAAGACCCGCGAAAAAGTCCGCGTTTATGCATCTGTTATGCATCTCACAGAAGATAACAATGAGCTTGCAAAGCAGTATCAGCAGTTGCAGGAAATGGGCTTTACAGCTGCAAAAATCTTCTGCAACGGTCCGGTCAGCGCACCAGATGGAAAAGGGGAATTTTATTCCAGCCGTATTGAACGTGAAGTAGAAAAGGTACGTGTCTGCCGTGAAGCAGTTGGAAATGATTTTGACTTTGTACTGGAAGTGCATCGTGGCATGACTCTGCCGGAGGCAGTTGCATTTGGACGTGCAGTAGAGCCTTACCGTCCTATGATCTTAGAAGATCCGGTTCCGCCGGATAATGTAGATACCATGGCAGAGGTTGCATCCAAAGTGGGCGTTCCCATTGCCACTGGAGAGCGCTTTATCGACCTGCGTGAATTTGAGGTATTAATGGCACGTCACGCCTGCCAGTATGTCCGCCCGGATGTATGTGCAGTAGGCGGTATCACTACCAGCAAGAAGATCTGCGCGCTGGCAGAGGCTCATGACGTCCTTGTGATCCCCCACAATCCACTGGGACCTGTATCCACAGCAGCATGCCTGCAGATCTGTGCCTCCATTCCAAATCTTGGCATCCAGGAACTGCCTGGTTTCTGCTTAAACGGTGCAGAAGATAAGATGGTAAAAGAACCGCTGCGCTTTGAAAATGGATGCATGCTGATCCCGGAAGCACCTGGTATTGGTGTGGAACTGGCAGATGATGCAGAAGAACTGTATCCGGCCAATGAGCGTGGCAGCAATGCAGCCCGCAGGGCCTTTGACGGGTCTGTAAAAGACTGGTGATAACATAATATGATACCAGGGTCAAAAGGTCAGAAATCCGACGCAAGCTTGCTTGCAGGAGGATTTTTGAACTTGGGACCCGCCAAAAACATGAGTAAGAAGCCATTTTTTGAAGAAAAATGAGCGGATTACGAATGTTTTTAGGATTGCGGGAGTGCAAAGCACGTAGCAATCCGGTATCAGAGGGGACAAATACGGCTGCAATGGGAATAATTCTCGTTGCAGCCTGTTTTAATAAAGTTCATTTACAGATCTGGTCTGCTACTGCCTGTGCAAACACAGCGCTGGCAAGATACAGAACGGAGTCGTCAATGCAGAAACGGCCATTATGGTGTGGATATTCCTTTCCATCATCAGAAGGAATGGAATTATACAGAAACGCATAACAGCCAGGCACTTCTGTAAAGAAGTAGGAAGAGTCCTCTCCACCCATGGAAGAATGATCCAGTTCCAGGATATCCTCTGCTGGGAAGACTTTTTTTGCTGCTGTAATGAAATCGGCAGTCATAGTTGGGTCATTGATCACCGGAGGGCAGCCGGACGGAACTTTCATTTCAGCAGTTGCGCCGTACATGGCAGCACACTGTTTACTGATCTCTTCCATACGTTTTAACAGGTGGCTGCGCACTTCAAGACTCTGGGTACGAAGACCGCCTACAATAGTGGCAGAATTTGGGATAATGTTATAAGCTCCATTTCCGGCAGTAATACCGGTGACTGTTAATACAGCAGGTACATTATAGGTGGATTCTCTGGATACCAGTCCCTGAAGGCTGTTTATTATTTCAGCTGCGATCAAAATAGGATTGATGGCCAGAAACGGGGTGGAAGCATGTCCGCCTTTTCCGTGAATATGGATCTCAATACAGTCGCTGGAAGCAAAAACAGCGCCGGTTTTCCAGAAAAGCTGCCCGGATTTTGTGCCGTGTTGAAGGGTCCGGATGGAAGCAGCTGCTTTCTGTCTGGACTTTTTTTTATATTGTGTTATATAATGGACAAAGTGACATTTTGTCCGGCGGTACATCTGTGTTGGCAGAAGCCGGGTGCAGTTTTATGCAAAAGAGGTAATATTTTATGTATCACGATCTAACAAAGGGGAACATTTCCCGTTCCCTTCTTTTATTTGCTCTGCCTATGATGGCAGGAAATCTGCTCCAGCAGTTTTACAACATTGCAGACACTTTGATCGTAGGCCGGGTGCTGGGAAGAGATGCGTTGGCGGCAGTTGGTTCTGCTTATACACTGATAACTTTTCTTACGTCTATCTTTCTGGGGTTAAGTTTAGGTTCCGGGGCGCTGTTTTCTATTTACAAGGGCAGAGGGGATGAAAAAACATTAAAATCCTCTGTATTTCATGCCTTTGTGCTGATCATGGCAGTAACAGTAGTCTTAAATATCCTGGTCTATCTGGGACTGGATGGCATTCTGGCATTTTTAAAGGTGCCGGAAGAGGTATGGCAGGGAATGCGCCAGTATCTGTTGATCATCTTTGCAGGCCTGATCGCAACATCCCTTTATAACTTCTTTGCCTGTCTGCTGCGGGCAATGGGAAATTCTACGGTGCCGCTGGTGTTTTTGGCAGTTTCTACGGTTATTAACATTGTACTGGATCTGCTGTTTGTGGCCGTGTGGTCTATGGGGATCGGCGGTGCGGCACTGGCTACCATTATCGCACAGTACATTTCGGGACTTGGTATCACGGTTTTCGCCCTTCGCTGCTGTCCGCAGGTGATCCCCAAAAAGAGTGAGCTTAAATGGAATGGCGGCATTTTAAAAGAGATCGTCAACCTGTCTTCTATGACCTGTATCCAGCAGTCGGTAATGAATTTCGGCATCCTTATGGTCCAGGGACTGGTAAACAGCTTTGGCCCGGTAGTCATGGCAGCTTTTGCGGCAGCGGTGAAGATTGACTCCTTTGCCTATCTGCCGGTTCAGGATTTTGGTAATGCTTATTCTACCTTTATTGCGCAGAACTATGGAGCAGGAAACAGAGAGCGTATCAAAAAGGGCACAAAACAGGCTTTTGCACTGAGTATTCTGTTCTGTATCTTTATCTCTGCCCTGGTATTTATCTTTGCAGGACAGTTAATGGGCATTTTCGTAAGCAAGGCAGAAACAGAGGTTATTGCCTGTGGTATTAAATATCTGCGGGTAGAAGGTGCATTTTACTGGGGAATTGGCTGTCTGTTCCTGTTCTACGGTTATTACCGTGCTGTAAAGCGGGCGGGAATGTCCGTAGTCCTTACGGTTATTTCTTTAGGAATGCGTGTACTTTTAGCTTATGTGTTGTCTGCGAAAGTAGGAGAAGTAGGTATCTGGGCGGCGATCCCCATCGGTTGGGTACTGGCAGATATTACAGGACTGGTTTGTATGTTAAGATCGAAACTTTAAGACATGTTGAAAAGGCAAAGTCCAGGTGGTTTGGAATAACGGAGGCATGGTTGTTTGGATAAAAATGAGGACAGAACGATCAAAAACAAGGTCAGAGAAAAGATACAGGGAGTGTCCATGCTCCCTTTTGGACTGATCGCCGGTTTTGCCGGTGAAAAAGAAATTCGTATCATAGAGCTTGCGGAAAACGGTTTTACCTTCCGCACAGCAGAAAAAATAGCAGACCCGGAATTATTTCGAGTCTGCTTTTATCATTATCCGAAACTGGAGTATGAGCAGGTAGAACTGCATTCTTATACACTGGAATGCAGTGGAAAATATGAATTTTACTATGAGTATACCCTATATCTGGATAATATAGGTGATATACCGGATAATATGGGCGATATGGATGCCGATGAAACAGAAAATGGGAAAAGCAGGGAATACGAAGGATGCAAAGAAAATAAAGAATATAGAGAATATGGGGAATATCGGGAACAGGTTCAGGCAATGCTTCTGTGGTATGACCGTTATATCCGTTTAAAACTGACCGGGGATGAGAATGAACTGGCCAGTGCCATGACAGTTTATCCGACAAATGGGGATGCAGTGACGGCTGAGAGCTTTGAAGAGCAGAAGAAGCGGTGGTTTGACAGTA
>ERZ1106951.3214-NODE-3214-length-11987-cov-2.613141_pt1 | contig 11987 bp, 10 predicted proteins | sample MGYA00403676_ERZ1106951 | MGnify/ENA primary metagenome ERZ1106951 (study PRJEB35170, sample SAMEA104062398) | human gut metagenome | biome: human gut; feature: human-associated habitat; material: faeces | place: Denmark | collected 2012-04-23 ...
AATTATTCCCCAGTCCTTCTCCATCCGTAATCATCGTCTGCAATAATTCATCTTGATACGGAAATGGAAAAAAGCATACACAAACAATCAACATAACAGACAAAAGACAACCCATTGTCGATAAATACCTTTTATCTCTCAAATCCCGGTTTAATGCTCCCATAACAAACATGCAAATTATAAGAAACGCAAAAAAGAATAAAATAAACTGTGCTGTAATCATATAAACTCCTTTCCCTCCAGCAATATTATAAGTTAAATGTTATCAAACTATTGCGACAAAAGCAGAAAAAGAAATTCAATTCGTGAGAGACTTTAACGCGAAACGTTATCCGTCTCGAATCGAATGAATTTCTTTTTCTATCAATTTCTAATTAAATCCATAAATTTTCTGCGACAAACTATAGCCCCACACGACAATCTTTCTGCCGGCTTTGCTGCGGAACTGCATCGGCTTACTCAGTGCCATTTTATTTATCATACGGTACATGATTTTATTTTTATTTTTCAGGTACTCCCATAATTCCTCGCGTTTCTGCAGGCTTTCTTCCGAGCCTTCTTTAATGAGAAAAACAGAACTAACCGTCATCATCATTGTCAAATATTTTACCATGTAATCGCGCAGTTTTTTGTTCTTGATTTTTGTCAAATCATACGCATCAATCATCAATTTGTTGACTTTAATCTGCTGGTCAATGCGCCCAATCATTACTTTTTCGTTTACCGACTGGTCATCTCTTCCGATAAAATAACGATACAAATCGGCATTCACGTAATACATTTTTTTCACAAACGGAAGCGGATTATAAACAAAAATGTTATCTACATAAAACGTATGTCTTGGCAGTTCAAGCTGGCAGTCGCGAAGCATTTTCGTCCGGTAAATAACCGAATGCATCAAAATGTTCTGACTAATCTTAAAGCGTTTTACATCATTCCACGTAAATACCTGATTTTCCGGAAAAACGCCATCATAGCGAATCACTTTGTGTTTGTGAAGGCTTGGCTTTTCGTAAACATAATTAGCAAGCAGCATATCCACGCCGGAACCATCTTCCACAAAACTGCGAAGCACATCCAAAATCTTAAGGAATGCCCCTCTGTCAAACCAGTCATCACTGTCGAGCACCTTGTAATACAAACCGCTTGCATTGGCAAGGCCGGTATTTACTGCTGCTCCGTGGCCCCCGTTTTCCTGGTGAATCGCCCGAACAATCGTCGGATGTTCTTTTTGCAGACGGTCGGCAATTTCAGCCGTTTTATCTGAAGAACCATCATTTACCAGAATAATTTCAACATCTTCGCCACCTACTAACGCGGTTTCTACTGCATGCTCCATGTAATCCTGCGAATTATAGCAAGGTATCGCAACCGTCAATAGTTTCATTCTCAAAACCCTTCTTTCTTAAATTTCCTCTGCCACCGTCAGTGCACGGTCCACAATCGCATCAATATTATAATACTTGTATTCAGCCAAACGTCCCAACAGATAGAAGTTTGGAATCTTATTAACAAGTTCTTTGTACTTCAAAAACAGAGCATCATTTTCAGCGTTATTAATTGCATAATAAGGAATTTCCCCGTCTTTTCCCTGATAAGGCATCGGGTATTCTTTCACAATCGTTGTATCCTTTGCATCCAACTGGCCGGACAAATACTTAAACTCTGTTATACGGGTAAAATCTTCCGACACCGTGTAGTTTACTACACCGTGGCTCTGATAAAATTTCTTATCATAGTGCTCAAAATCAAACCGCAGCGAACGATACGGAAGTCTGCCAAAGCGGCATCCAAACAGCTCATCCAAAGCTCCGGTAAAAATCACATTGCCGGTAAATGGCTGCCCCTCAAAAAGAACCTTATTTTCTGCCTCCGGGTCAATGGTAAGAACCGATGCAGCCTCGCAATTTAAGCGCACTTCAATACCCGGATAATTCAGCATTTTTTCAAAAATCGGTGTAAATCCTTCCTTCGGAAGTCCCTGATATTTATCCTGAAAATAACGGTTATCTCTAGACAAAAGAACCGGAACACGGCCAGACACAGCCGGATCGATTTCCTTCGGCGATTTGCCCCACTGCTTCATCGTATATTTCAAGAAAACATTTTCATATACATACTGAGCAATCTCCTGTAACTCTTCATTTTCATGATTCATAAGCTCCAGAATCGGAACTCTGGCACCTTCACCAAAATTATCAATTAAAAGCTTTTCCAAATGCGGCGCGCGCTCGCCGTACACAAGCTCCAGCGTATTTAAGTTAAACGGAATTGGCAATTCTCTGCCATATACATTTCCAACAACTTCATGGCGGTACTCATACCAGTCGGTAAAACGTGACAAATACTCATACACTCTATCAATATTGGTATGGAAAATATGCGGTCCATACTGATGAATCAAAATGCCATAGTCGTCTTTTTTGTCATAGCAGTTGCCGCCGACATGGTCTCTGGCGTCAATTACTAACACCTGCTGTCCTTTTTTCTCAGCCAGCTCTCTGGCTACCACAGCACCGGCGAAGCCGCTGCCAATCACAATACTATCGAACATATCTGTCCTCCCTCATTTATTCCTTATTATTCCTATTTTACCAAACCTAGCGAATAATATCCACTATTAATTTCGGAATCCTTGGGGCTTCTTTCGAATACCGGATACTGCTCTCAAACATTGCCATTCCACGGTTCAATTTTTCTTTTGTTCCTGCATAGCAGCTGGCAATCGGTTCGCCTTTTTTCACGATATCTCCAATTTTCTTTTTCAGGTAAATCCCTGCGCTCATATCAATGACGCTGTCTTTGGTCTCCCTGCCGGCGCCCAAAAGTCCTGCTGCCACACCAATCTTCTCGGTATCCATCCCGGATAAAAATCCATCTTCTGCGGCAAGCACTTCTCCCTCAAATGCGTCTCTCTCAAAAAATTCCGGATGCTCTACATAACGGATATCGCCGCCCTGTGCCTGTACCATTTCTTTGAATTTTTCAAATGCCTGTCCGGACGAAAGAGCTTTTTTCGCCATCCTTTTTCCCTGACTGTGGCTTACATTTTCCAGCCCAAGTGACAGCATCATACCGGCTAACGCCACGCTGACTTCTTTGACATCTTCCGGACCATCTCCTTTTAACACCTCAATCGCTTCTTTTACTTCCATGTTATTGCCGATTGCAAATCCGAGCGGTTCCTCCATGCCGGTTAAAATTGCCACGGTCTCTTTTCCCGCATGATTTCCAATTGCCACCATATGTTTCGCAAGTTTTTTCGCATCTCTTGTATTTTTCATAAATGCTCCGCTTCCCGTCGTGACATCCAAAACAATTTTATCACTTCCTGCCGCCAGCTTCTTACTCATAACCGACGCTGCAATCAACGGAATACTGTCCACTGTAGCTGTTACATCGCGGAGTGCATACAAAAGTTTGTCCGCCGGCGCCAGATTTCCGGTCTGTCCAATCACGCTGATTCCCGTTTTTTTCACCGTTTCAAAAAACTCCTCTGCCGAAAGGTCAATGCGAAAACCGGATATCGACTCCAGTTTATCTAGCGTTCCCCCGGTAAATCCAAGTCCGCGCCCACTCATTTTTGCCACCGGCACGCCACAAGCCGCCACAATCGGTCCAACAATCAGTGTTGTCTTGTCGCCAACACCGCCCGTCGAATGTTTGTCCACTTTAATTCCTTCAATCGGTGACAAATCGACCAAATCTCCGGAATCCCGCATTGCCAGAGTAAACGCCGCCAGTTCCTCATTTTCCATGCCATTAAAGTAAATTGCCATCAGCATGGCAGACATCTGATAATCCGGAATTTTCCCCGCCACATAATCCGTTATCATAAAATCAATTTCTTCTTTTGTCAGTGTCTCTCCACTCTTTTTTTTCTGGATTAAATCAACAAATCTCTCTGTTCCCATGTGGAATACCTCCTATGTAATACGACCGTTCCCATAAACCCAATCGAAACGATTTCCGTTAGTTATAATGTAACATATTCTAGCCATTCCTGCCAGTAATTTACGGTTTTTTGCCCGCAAAATAATGAACCCATTCAAAATCCGAACACTCCGCATTTTTCCATGTCATCATATAAAATTCCAAATCCCGGCCCGGCACCTTTGCCATGTTGGCAATCCCAAGAACCGGCGACGGAAAGTCCTTGCAGTAATAGAGTTCTTTCCCATCAATCTTCTTCTCCCATTCATTGGCATCCAATTTCCCACCATAGATGCCATTCCCCGTCAACAGATATCCGAAATCGTCATCAATCACAAGACCGGAAGTGCTGCTTTCCGATGTCATTCCCTCACATTTTATAACCTTTTTCGGCACGCTCTCATAAAGTGACTTTTTCAAAATCAATTGTTGTCTCGGTGCCACCACATAATAGTTTCCTTCCGTATCAAACCCTGCTGATATATCATCAATTTTTCCATCTTTGGCAAGAAATTTTTCTTCTACACTGTCGTACTCAATTGCCTGTCCGTCCGTGGCATCTTCCTTTAAGGAAAAGATAAACACAAGACGTGATTCGTTAATCACACTAAACGATACAATCTTTTGTCCTTTTACACGTGACGTAATATCAGGGATATGAAGTTCCCGGATTTCCCTATTTTTCTTGATTTTATACAGCTGGCATTTTGTTTTACTATTATCACTATACATCACGTACAAATTCTGCTTTGTATCGGCTGCAATCTGAATTTCACCATTGCCGCAGTTTTTTGCAACAAAATCACTCCATGACGTTTTTTTCGTCACCCATTTCTTATCTTCCTCCCACCGACACTCCATATAAGAATCTTTTCCGGAAGTCCGCATGCGAAAAATGAAATATGGCACCTCTTCACCTGCAATAAGATACATTTGTTTCATATCTTTTGAAAATGCAAGCTCCGGCTTTTGTATCTTTTCATATACGTATGACTTATCTGGTTTTAGAGAAACTTCCTCTCTCGGTTGCATTGCAGTTTCTTTATCGCAGGAAATAACAAACAGACTCAAGCAACAAATCAGAAAACACCGAACCCACTTCATATTAACGCACTCCCTTTCAAAAACTATTACTTCGTATTTTACTACAACTGCGATATGATGTCCATCCTACTTTCAGTTAATCCACTTCAAAAAAGTATGCAATTGCCAAGTGTTCGTTGACACTTTTTCGCTTTCCGCAATTTGGACGAAAAGGACCACATGCAACCCTTTCCTTCATATATACCAAAAATAGTTGCATAGATTTTGAGAAAATTCAGCCGAAAGCAACCAAAAAGCAAGAAATTAATACAAAGAGTTGCATGTGTCGTGCAATTTTCCCGAATAAAACCGAATAATGAGGTGAAAATGCAACCCTCTAGGCAGGAATCAAGCAAAAGAGTTGTTCCAGAAGTGCTAACCTCAAATTTCAGCCACAAAAGATGTAGCAAATATTCGTTATAAGTTTATTTAGATTTCGGCAGCTCAGAAGAAAAATTTTCCCTCTGAGCTGCCGAAATCTAAAAACAAGTCCTAACCATTACTTGCCTACACCCCCTCAAATATGTTATACTTTTGACGATTATTACACTTTATGAAAGGGGATTTTTTATGTCCACAACTACCATTGCGGTGTTAATTGCCTTCGTGTGTTATTTAGCGATGATGATTGGCATCGGCATCTTTTCGATGAAAAAAACAAACAGTACCGAAGATTATTTTCTTGGCGGAAGAGGCTTAAACAGCTGGGTTGCCGCTCTTTCCGCACAGGCTTCCGATATGAGCGGATGGCTCTTGATGGGACTGCCGGGTTCGATTTACCTTGCCGGAACCGGAAAAGCCTGGATTGCCATCGGATTGTTTATAGGAACGGCGCTTAACTGGATTTGCATTTCCAAACGCCTGCGCCGTTACACAATTGTAGCAAACAACTCTTTAACACTCCCGGAATTTTTCCAGAACCGTTTTCGCGATAAGAAAAAGATTCTTCTTGGAATTTCTTCCGTTGTAATCGTTATTTTCTTCTTAGTGTATACCGCATCAGCACTGGCATCCGGTGGAAAACTCTTCCAGACCGTATTTGGTCTTGATTACCACTACGCACTTTTAATTGGTGCAGCCGTTATTCTGGCATACACGTTTATGGGAGGATTCCTCGCCGTATGTACCACCGATTTTGTGCAGGGAACCATGATGCTTATTGCACTTTTAACTGTGCCAATTATTGCATATGCCGCTATCAGCGGCGACTTCACCGGCGCATTAACCGCTCACGGTGTAGCAGAAAATTCAGACTTCTTAAGTTTGTTCTATATGGACGGAAAACCATATCCGCTGATTTCCATCGTTTCTGACTTGGCCTGGGGACTTGGTTACTGCGGTATGCCACATATCTTAGTCCGTTTTATGGCTGTTAAGAGCGAAAAAGAATTGAAAAAATCCAGTGTAATCGCAATCGTATGGGTTGCCATTTCGCTGATTGCCGCATGCTTTATCGGAATCTTAGGACGCGGATTCTTAAATGAAACACTCGTAGAAACCGGTTCCGAAAATGTATTTATCAAAATGATTCAGCAGATTTTCGATGGCAACATCGTTTTAATCTTTATTGGCGGTTTGTTCCTTTGCGGAATCCTTGCTGCCATTATGTCAACAGCAGATTCCCAGCTTCTTGTCTGCGCCTCCTCCGCATCTAAAGATATTTTCAAAAATATTCTGAAGCCGGAAGCAGAAGACAAAAAAGTATTAAATGTAAGCCGTATCACGGTTCTTGTAATTGCTGTCGTTGCCTGCATCATCGCATGGAATCCGGACAGCAGTATCATGGGACTTGTTTCTGACGCATGGGCCGGCCTTGGTTCTGCCTTTGGTCCACTCGTTGTATGCTCCCTGTTTTGGAAGCGTACCAACCTTCCGGGTGCCGTTGCCGGCATCGTATCCGGTGGATTGTTCGTTATCATCTGGGATTACCTTCCAATTCTTGGCGGTCAGACACCTTATACTGTAACCGGAATTTACTCCCTGTTACTTGGATTCTTTGTCAGCCTTTTGTGCATTATCGTTGTCAGCCTTTTGACAAAAGCACCATCAAAAGAAATTGTTGAAGAATTTGAATCTGTTAAAGCTTATCAGGAATAAATAATAAAACCTACGGAGGTTTTTATGGAGTTTAAAGGTTTAAAAAAAATTCATGACGGTCACTTTATCCACCGCTATGATATCACTTATGAAACGGTTGATGGAAAAGAAAAAGTTTATGAAATGATTAGCCGGAATCCGGACATTTCCACACTTTCGGAGCTTCAGGCTAAAACACCGGATTCTGTCGTCCTCATCATGCATGATGAGAAGAACGAAAAAATACTGTTAAATAAAGAATTTCGCCTTGCCTTAGGCGACTGGGTATATAATTTTCCGGCAGGCCTGATTGATGAGGGCGAAGAGCCAATCGAAAGCGCAAGGCGCGAATTAAAAGAAGAAACCGGTCTTGATTTACTGACAGTAAACGATATTCTTCCTTTAAGTTACAGTGCCATTGGCTTTGCCAATGAAACCAACCTCTGTATCGTCGGTGTTGCAGACGGCACCTTTTCCAAAAGCAGTTCCACTGTTGAGGAAATAAAAGCCGGCTGGTACACAAAAGACGAAGTCAAAAAACTTCTGAAAACGGAATTATTCGCCGCAAGAACACAGTCTTACTGTTACTTGTGGAGCAAATAAAAAAATGCTTAGAAGGCTAAAATCCTGACATAGGATTTCGCTTTCTAAGCATTTTATTTTCTAACATTTGTTACTTAGTTCCAAAGATTCGGTCTCCGGCATCTCCAAGTCCCGGACAAATATACGCATTTTCATTCAGGCAGCGGTCTTTGCATCCCACATAAAGCTGAATATCCGGATGTGCTTTCATCAGACGCTCAATTCCTTCCGGTGCAGCAATAATCGACATAAATTTAATGTTCTTTCCACCATGCGCTTTGATAAAATCTACTGCCGCTACTGCCGAACCGCCCGTTGCTAACATCGGATCCACAACCACAATCGTTCTCTGGTCAATCGGTTCCGGAAGCTTACAGTAATACTCATGAGGTTCATGTGTCTCTTCATCACGGTACAAACCGATATGTCCGATGGCACCAGTGATAAAATACCACTTACCATTCCAAGTCCGGCACGAAGAATCGGCACAATTGCCAACTTCTTTCCGGCAATCATCGGTGTCTGGCACGTCTCAATCGGTGTCTTAATTTCCACATCTTCAACCGGCAGATCACGGAGTGCCTCATATCCCATAAGCATGGCAATCTCCTCAATCAGACGGCGGAACTCATTCGTTCCTGTTGTCTCATTTCGTAAAATCGAAATCTTATGCTGAATCAGCGGATGTTCCATTATAGTAATCTGTTTCATTTTCTTTCCTCCATTTTCTTTCGCGTTTTCTATTATTGTACCTTTTCTTGTGAAAAAATACAATCTCGCATTTTGAAAAAGAAGGATTCCACCGCTACTTAATCTTTACCGATTTCACTTTGCTAAAATTCGATACAATTTTTATACTCTTATTCTTCTGCTTCACCGTCTTGTAAGTCCGGATTTTCACAAAATACTTTTTGCCGGATTTCAACTTTTTACATACAGCGGAAGTCTTTTTCGCCTTTTTAATTACTACCTTTTTGACTCCCTTTTTCATATTTTTACTGGTACTGTACCACACTTCATAACCACTGATTTGTGATTTCTTCTTCCACTTCAGCGTCATTTTCTTCTTACCTGCCTTAACCTTAGAAAACGCTGTTGCCTGTGGTTTCACCGTGAAATACAACTGTTTTGTACCCGCATACCGGCCTCCGGTCAATGTAAGTAACACCGCATACCGGTTCACATCTTTTCGATTTTTCGGATAAGACAGTATATACGTACTTCCCAGTGGCAGTACCTGACCCGTCGAATCTTTGACTGTCACTTTCGGCGTTTTTGCCTTTCCATCATAGGAAAATACGGTCTGTAAAAGAGAAACATTGGAAACTTTTGGAATTGTTATACGTGATATAATCACACCGCAGTCTCTGCATTTTTTCAGCAAAACACCATCCGTATCAAAACCGGCCTTTTTCTGCACCTCCTGTGTCGTAAATAAATGATTGCAAGTCTTTTCTTCTGACTGCAGAGTATAAAATGTGCCATCCACAAATAACGTGTAACAACCCTCTATTTTGGTTCGGCTTTCAACCACGTCATAGCCTGCCTGGTTGATTTCCCCAAGATTAGCATATGTCGCCCCTTTATCCTTGATTCCCGCACAAAAGGAGCTAGACGGCTCGTTATCATCATACATCACTTCAAATGGTGTCGACAAATAATACTTCTGATAGACCGTTTTGCCATTTTCCGATGTTGCTGCAAAGATACATGATTTTCCGGTAGCACGTTCCTTATATAAACTTTGCGGTCCCCGCTGCCAGACATCATATACCTCCGCTGTCTCGGCCGTCTCCGTGAGACCTTCTTTTGCAGCGTCAAATGCACCATATACCGATTTTATCTCATATATGAATGGGCTTGTCTCCAGTCCATCACATTCTAATATTTCTGATATAAAATAAGCCTCTTTATCGTTTAACGTACCTGTTGACACAGCATATTTTTTTTCAGAGCCTTCTTTTTTATATACTGCGTAGGTGGTTTTAAAATCACTAAATTGGGTGATCACGCTCACCTGCTTTTCTGCCGCATGATAAGCATCCTCTATATCCACACTAAGAGACCCCTTTCCAACTACAACTTCATCCGCACGGTTTGTCATTGCTGCAGAAACACGCAAGGGTCTGCCTCCATTCGGTGCATAACAATATAATACGGCATTCCCACTCGTTTTTATGCATGCCTTAGAATATTCCGGCATTAATATAACAGCATCCATAAAAAGTTTCTTTTCGTTTACATAAAGACTGCCATCTCCAACAAACTCAACACAGCCACCCCAGCCATCTCCCCAGACCGCCAGCTGCTGCACATGATTTTTTCCAATCAAACGTATTTTGAAATCATCTCCCATCATATTTGTAACAATCCTGAATGTTGTACCGGAATATTCATTCAGCGTTAACGTATTACTTGCCTTGTCATAAGAAGCTCCTGCTACGCTCTCTGCAGTTCCCACATGCGGAGCACAGTAAACATATTTTATTTCATTCTCGTAATCTGCGAATCCGATATAGGCATAACCGCCCTCTCCCTCTGCCGGTCCATTTGCCGCCTTTGCGCCATGAGCCGGAATCAAAAAAATCAATGTCAGCATAGACATAATCAATGTCCATTTGAAATGTTTCATAATAACATCCCCTTTCTTTAATTTTCGTGTTAATACACAAACATTTTAATAAAAAAAAGGGGATATCAACAGTTTACATTTATCTCATTCTTCATTTTTTTGCTGATAATAGAACTGAATCAAGCCAATTCTCGATTTTGTACCCGTTTTCTCATTCAAGGAAGAAATATGCCGGTACAAAGCCGCTCTCGAAATAAATAATTGCTTTGCCAAATCTTTCGCACTGTCATCGAAATTTAACAATGCCTCCAAAACTTCCGTTTCTCTTTTTGTGAGGGAATATTTTTTCGCAAATGCTCCTAAGTCAAGTGCCTGTGCATCTTCTGTCTTTTTCTTTCCCTGCTGCCTCTCCGTCGCAAACATCGCAATGCTGATAAGTGCAAACAGCACCAGCACCACAGAAGAAATCAAAATTACATTCCCACCTTCTACTAAGGCTATCGATCCTCCGGTCACGACCGCCGCTCCCGCATTGTTTACCGCTCTTCCCATGCCTGCCCAAAGTGCAGGAATGGAACTCTGTACCGCATAATTCATAAATCTCGTCGTAAAATAGACAACGAAAAATCCGGATGACAAATAAAAAATAACAAGTCCGGCAAGCACCGAGCCTCCTGTCACAATAACAAGCACACAGAGTACAGATAAAAGCGTGACGCAGAACATCACAATCGACATATACCGGTGTTTTTTTAAATCAAACAAAAAGCCTGCCAAAATTCCACTTACCGCCAATAGAAGCCTCGGCCACTGTCCAACATCCAAGCTTCCCTTTGCATGCTGCAGCGTAACCGCATTATCCAATGCCGCAAAAATCATCGTCATACACAAAACACATAAAACCAATATATATCCTGTTATTTTCTTCTGTTTTTCCCCCTTGTCCACAGGCTCTAACTCCACTGCTTCCTTTCGTATGAGCAGATAATAAACCGTGGCGGCAAAAAGAATAAATACAAAAATCAACTGTACCATCTGGCTGCGAACAAGATTGTTACATATAAACTGAAAAAGTAACCCCAGTGCATAAGCCACACCAATCAAAAGTGCCAGGTGCGAATCTCTGCCAACATAAAAAAGTGCATGATAATGCAGAGCACTGCCAAACAATCCAAGCAGCACAAATACAACACAGCCTACAAAAAGACAGATGGCGTAACTATCCGCTTCATATAAAAAGAACAAGCAGACCGCCATAATAAGTGGAAACATGACTGTCACCACTCTTTTTACAAAAGCAGATTTTATCCTGTGAAATAGAGCATATAAAAGAAAACCAATGACGCTGACACCCAGCACAATTCCCTGCGCACTCACTGCCTGCCGCGAATTCGAAAGCGTACCCATTATGTTCACAAATAAATATTCTGTCTCTAAAAATAAAAACGTAAAAATGGCTAATAAAACACCCGCCGTAAATCTCTTCTTCATCTTTGTTCACCTTTCTATTTCCTCCCTCATTTTACTATTCTTACGCCACAATTGCAACAATGCTTGTCAGATGAACTTTTTTTCTTTATAATAAAACCAATAACGATTATGAGGAGGTTTCTTATGGAAACAAAAAACAATGCAATCCGCGATGCCAGAACGCTTGGCATCCCCAAAATGCTGCTGTTGGGTCTACAGCATATGTTCGCCATGTTTGGCGCTACCATTCTGGTGCCGATCCTGGTAAACA
>ERZ1106951.3223-NODE-3223-length-11970-cov-4.660260_pt1 | contig 11970 bp, 8 predicted proteins | sample MGYA00403676_ERZ1106951 | MGnify/ENA primary metagenome ERZ1106951 (study PRJEB35170, sample SAMEA104062398) | human gut metagenome | biome: human gut; feature: human-associated habitat; material: faeces | place: Denmark | collected 2012-04-23 ...
CATCGGGAAGGGCCGGGACGAGAAGGGCGAATTTATCCGGCGCGGCGGCCGGGGTGTCAATCCTGCGAAACATACCGTCGTCCGCTATTGCGACGTATTCCGGAAGCTGGGATTCGTGTTCGACGATCCGAAACCGGCCGTGCGGCGCGAGCATCCCAGTCCGATGGGTGAAAAGACGGGAACATGGATCGGTTTCGCCCCTTTCTCGGCGCAGCAGGGCAAGACCTATCCCGAACCGTTGGCCCGCGAGACGGTGCGCCTGCTTGCCGGGCGTTACGACCGGGTTTTCATCCATAGCGGCGGGGGTGTCGAGGCGGAATTCGCGCAGGAGATGGAGCGCCTTTATCCCAACGTCACGGCGCTGTTCGGACGGGTTAAGATGGCGGGCGAGATCGACCTGATCGCCAATCTGGACTGTGTGGTGTCGATGGATTCGCTGGTCATGCATTTGGCGTCGCTCGTGGCGACGCCCGTGGTGTCGGTATGGGGAGCGACGCATCCCGGTCTGGGATTCTTCGGTTACGGCTGCGATCCGCGCGGCATCGTGCAGGCCGATATGGAGTGCCGCCCGTGCTCGGTCTTCGGAAACAAACCGTGCCGTTACGGAGATTACCGTTGTCTGCATGCCGTGACGCCCGCCATGATCGTGGAGCGGGTCGAGGAGATCGTCGGCAAATGACAATAGGACTGAATATGAAAAGCCCCGGAATTTCCGGGGCTTTTTTCGTATCCGGGCGCGTGCCGCGGCGGAACCGGCGGGCTTTGTCGTGTGGACGCGTTTTTTATCGGCTGTTTGGACCGGCTGTTTTTCCGGCTTTTGAGACCGGCTGTTTGGACCGGTTCGGGTCTTTTTACCGGCTTTGTCCGGTTTGTGTTTCCGGCACACTGCGTTTCCCGCCGGAGGGGCGGTGGTTTCCCGGCGCTATTTGTTGCGGCGGATCACGATGCTGTTGGGAACGCCGCGCTCGCCTTCGTGGTCGAAGCGTTTGTTGTCGTAGGGGTGGTTGAGGACGCCTTCCTGAGCCGTCCAGAGCGTCGACGAACCGCCGCCGTCGAGGTTCAGCGCATCGACGAGCCCCAGCTGACGGGCGATGTAGGCCGTCTCGGCGATGGTCGTGCCGTCGGCCTGCCCCTTGAAGCGGCCGTCGATGACGGCCATGACGACCGTGCCGTCGGCCCGTTTGCCGATCAGCGTGCGGGGGTGGCGGCGGGCGTAGAAGCTGTCTTCAGAGTCGTATTCGACGCTCCGGCCGTCGCGGACCAGCATCGGACCTGCGGCCAGCGCCGAGCGGTAACGGCGGGCGATGCGGGAGTATTGGGTCGTGTCGCAGCGGAGAATGTCCATTTTGCGGCCGCGTTTGTCGCGCAAAGCGATGACGCCGTTGGTGCGCATCGTCTCACCGGGAGTCGTCCGGCCCAGAATCTGCTTGTCGATCAGTACGAAGGTTACGGGGGCGAGCGTCTTCATGTTGAAGTAGCTGCCGTTCAGGGCGGCGTCGGCTCCGGCGGCTTTGCCCAGCTCGCTCGTGGCACATGCTTTGCCGTCGAGCTGTATGATCTCCGTCGTGAAATTACGGGCGGGGTAGGCGACCACCGAGACGGTCTGCCGCGAATCGAACATGTCGATCTGGGCGCGGCGGCATTCGGCGCCCGCCGCGAGGGGCGTGATCTGCCAGCGGGCGCCGGCGAAAGCGACCGAGTCTTCGGGTGTCTGGGCTGCGGCCGTAAAAGAAAAGAGGAGCAGGAAGGCTCCCGCAAGGAATTTAATCATGGCTTAGGTAGAATTGACGGATACAAATTTAAGAATTTAAATCGGTTCGCCAAATTGCGGCCGCCGTCGGGACGCGTGAAAAATCCCCGGCCTTTTCGGACCGGGGATGCGTTTCGGTGCGGCAAGCGGCGCTTGCTATTTGGTCGCTTTGGTGTAAACAGCCTTGTTGCCCTCGATGGTCAGCGTGTGCGTTCCGGCATTCATTGCCTTATTGCTCGAATCTTTAATGGTGTAATCTTCACCCAATTTCAGCGGCTGTCCGTTGTAGGTCACCTTAAAGAGATAGCTCAACTCCGAAGGCGAATCAGCGTTGCCGCCCCACGGCGTAAATACGAATGTGCCCTTGCCATCTCCGATATTGCCATTGTTGAACCCATACTCGTCCGCCACCTGCGTAAATACCACGGCTTCCTGACTGAGGTCGGCAGGCACGACATTTATCGTATAGCCCTTGACTGCCACCTGCCACTTCATTGCTCCGCCGGGTCTATCCGCCCCTGTGATCACGCAGAGTACATCCAGCTTATCACCGACCTTCACGCCATCCACTCTATTCTGCGTCATATGTTCTGCGCCGCTGTCCGTTCTGCGATACCACATCACATCATAGTAGCCTGTAGCTTCGCCACTGGGCGAGTCAACCCTGAAGGGGATGCTGCCGTTAATGGGAACATTTGCCGCTTTAGAAGTCGATCCAAATTCGTAAGGGGCTTGCTTGATAACGAATTCTTCCCATTTTTGCGCCGCCGTATCCACCTGTCTATCAAGGCTTGTTCCTGTAGCGTAATATTGGTGATCCAGCACATCCGCGAGAATCTTGCCGCTTGGCAGTGTATACGCGCCAAGGCTGCCGCCCGTGGCGGAAACATGCATGCCATCAGCCCAATCCTTTATATTCAGTTTGCCAAGGCGGCCGCCCTGGATGGAAAGATTTGTGTTTGCGGAGCAATTCTGTACATCCAGATTGTCAACGCTGCCGCCCTTCAGCGCAACGACAGCGCCGTCGGTCATCTTCAGATTGCAGACATAACCGCTCTCCAGCGTAAAGCTCCCGCCCTCAAGGAGGATATTCTCAATCTGACCGCGCTCCGTGCCGTCGGTAACCGTCAAATGCATATTGTTAGTGGGCTTGAAGAATGCGCCGTCATTTTGAACCGACATCCTATGCCCGTTCAGATTGATCGTATGCAATCCGCTGCCAATGCGCCATGTACCATCCGCAGCGGTATAATCGGTATACAGCTTCAATGTGCCGCCGTTTTCCAGCCAGTCGGTGATGGCAGCATCGATCGTGCCATACGGAGCATCGTCCAGCGTCGCCGCGAAGCTCGCACCGCAGTACTTGCACTCCGCGCCGGTGTGGTCCCCCTTCAGCGTCACGCCGCTGTGGGGGCACTTCACGACCTTGACATTTTCCATGTCGGCCGTCGAGGAATACTCCACATACGCGCCGTTGTCCGCGTTCTGGAACGCATAGCCGGAGGCCGGCAGAGAACCTGCCGCGGCGCCGTTGATGTAAAGCGTTGCAAATGTACCGCCGTTCAGCGTGGCCTTGCCGCCGTTTTGCACGGTCAGGGACCCTATCCTGCCCGTCCAGCCGGTCAGGTCAAGCGTATTATCGCCCGGAGCTACGATCACATACGAAATCTCCGTGCTGCCGCGGACGATCAGTTTATTTACCGAATCTTTTTCTCCGACATCTCCGACATAAAGTATTCCGTCGATGGTCTTTCCGTTGCTCATATCCAGCGTCAGCGTTTTGTTGCCTGTCACATAGCCGCCCAAGTATTTGCCGCCCAGCGCTGCGACTGTGCTGCCGGTCTTCGCCGCTTTGATCGCGAAATACAGGCCGCTCTTCACATTATTGTTAACATAGCCGTCGGCGTAATATGTGATCGCACCGCCCGGAGCAGTGACCATCGCCGTCACCGTCTGCCCGCAGACGTCGCAGGCGTAAAGGCCGTTGGTCTCCGTCGCGCCCGCGTTGTGGGGGCAGGCGGATCCGCAGACCGTGCACACGCCGTTCTTTTTCGACCAGTCGTGCTGCGCGCAGGTGAAGCCGCACTCACAGTTCGTAGTCCCGGCGGCAAACGTATGCTTATGCGTTTCGACCACCAGAGCCATGTTGGGAACGTTGTACGCATTTGTGGTATACGCATCGGCGAAAAGGCGCTTGTCCCCGGTCCACATCCCAGTGGCCTTGTCATAGCTGCGCAGTCCGAACGCCGTACCCGCGGGCAGATAGTCCGACAGGTGCTTGCCCTCCGGGACCTTCAGGCCGTAAACCAGCGTTGCGCCCGTTTCAAGCGTCAGATCGCCGCTCTCCAGAATGATCGCGGGATAGGAGATGTTGGCCGCACTGCCTGTCGTATTGCTGCCGATCACGACCGCGGTTCCCTTTACCGTCACGCTGCCACCTTGGATCCGGATGCCGTAGCTTCCGGCGGAAGTTGTCCGTCCCTGATCGAGCGTTCCGTTTTCCAGCGTCACGCTGCCGCCGGTGACGGTCAGCGGGATGCGGCCCCATATGTCAGGATTCTCGCTGATATCGGCCAGCCATGTCTTTCTGTTCAGGTCAACGGTAAGCGTGCCGCCCGTGACGGTGACGTTTTCCGCCACATCCCGCGCCAGCTTCACCGTGCCGCCGCTGGCCGCTGCCGCGTTGACGGCTGCCTGCAGGGAGGCGTACTCCTGCTCGCCGTACTCCGCCGACTTTCTTATCTGGCAGACAGAGCAATCTCCGTTATCCCCGAAGGTGTGCTTCTCATCAGGGGAAGTCCAGCCACAACGATTGCAGCTTGTTTTGTGGGTCAGGCCGTCAGGGTTGGGGTAATGCTCCATTGAATGGGGTTCTGTCGCCATCTTCTTCCCGCAGACGCAGAAAATATCGTGCTGACTTTCACTCACGGAGACATATTTCTCAGCCTTGTGCGCTTCCGACCCGCCGTACGCATTGCACAGCTTGCAGGTCTTCGTGTGCGCCTCATCCTCGACGTTGTACTTCCACACATGATCGCTGCACTTGGTAACGGTAACGGAGGTGCCGTCGGTGTTGCCGGGATCGCACGCCGTGTTCAGATCGTCTGTCCTGACGCATTTCATGCCCGGAGCGATTTTGACAGTCACTGTCCCTTTGGGATTGGTGCCGTTTCCGATGGCCTGTGCGTCCTTGCCGCCCGACTTGGCCGTTACCGTGCCGCCGGAAATGTTCACCGTCATGGTGCTCTTGTACTTGTAGCTGCCGATTGAGCCGATACCGGCGCCGCAAAGCGTGCTGCTCAGCGCAAGTGGGTTGGACGTACCCGTCGCTGTGATAACGCCGCCGTAGATGTTCAATGCAGTTTCATTGCCGTCCTCGTTGCTGTTGTCATAAATGCCAGCGCAGCCGGAGTCGGATGGACCGGAGCAGATCAGCGTGCCGGTGCCGCCGCTCTGTGCATAGATATTCAGAGTTGCCGGCTGTGTATACTGGCCGTTCAGGGCAATGCCCTCGTTCAGCGTCACCGTCACTCCGTCGCAGAGGATCAGGTTAACGGTGCCGCGGACCTGAAGCGGGTCATTCGCTGTAACGTTCCCCTTGGCAGCGAACCATGTCTCCTCGCCCACCAGTGCGCCCTGAAAGCCGTCCGCTGTCAGCACCGTGCAGTCCGCCTGTGTTTGCTCCTTGCCATTTGCGTCCACATAGGAAAACTCGTTTGCGGGGCGCACCGCGACGGTGGTATTGCCCACCACGCCGTTTTCATCACTGCTGTATGCGGACTCCTTGCCGTTATCATCCTGATAGCGGTAGCCGCTGGCCAGCAGGGTCGCCGCTGGGCCGTCGGCGTTCCAGATGCTGCATCCGTCCGTTACATCGGTGGTATAGCTGCCGCCGGTAAGGGTCACCATGCTGTTGTAATTCGTCACCGCGTTTTGAGCGACCTGCAAAGCGTAGGAGTTCTTGCCGTGGATCGTGCCGCCGCTGATGTTCAGCGTTCCGTTTTTGACGTATATGCCCTGTTTTCCGGTGAGCGTGCCGCCCAGAATATTCGCCGTGCCGCCGCCGTTCAAAAATATCGCGCAGTTTTGAGTAGTAGGGCCATCCTGCTTGGTAACAGTCGACATGACCTCGATGGTTCCGCTCTTTACTGTCAGATTTCCAGAGCTTACCCCAATTGCCTGACCGGCGTTGGGCTGCACGATCTTACCGTCGTTGCCGCTGTCCTGAACGGTCAGGCTGCTGCCGTTTTCGATGTAAAATACAGCGTACAGCGGGACAAAGCCGCTCTCCCCACCGGTCGTCTGGATCGTGCAGCCGTTCAGGTCCAGAGTAATATCGCCGCTTTTCAGACGGATGCCGTAGCTATGACTGTCAGCGTTTTGGGGGATCGTCACATTCTTCAGCAGCTTCACCGTGGCGCTCGCCGCCTCCTGCGCGGCGGTAAACGCCGCCACAATGTCGGTGTGCTGCGTGGTGGTGCCGTCGCTGATGGTGACCTCCGCCACGTTCTCCGCCGTCCCCTCCGCCAGCGCCGCCGTGGGCAGCAGCGTCAGGCACAGGGCCAGCGCCATGAGACAACTCAAGATACGCTTCTTCATAGGGTCCCTCCTTCTTTTTCGTCTCCGTCCGAATTGATCTCTCATGGACAAAGAGCCTCGGTCCGGGGGCGACTCCGGACAGTTTTTCAGTTTTAGACGTTCAGTATAGCATATTTTCCGCGTCTTGCGGGGCCGTCTGCACGAAATGTACTTTTGGAGGCACAAAATGTCATCGGAGCGGGGATCGCTGCCGATCAACATATTCCATTTGCCCTTTTCTCTACAGTCGAATCATACACCGCCGCCCACGCACGGCGCAAGTATTTTTTCATTTTTTGACATTTTTTGGCATTTTTTCATTTCATGCTTGGCAGCGCGGCTTTCCTCCCGACAGCCTCTGACCCACTTTTGACCCAGAATAGAATTGGAACGGGCAGGTCTGGACGGAAACAATGGAAAATCCGCCGAGCGAACGGCGGTAAAAAGCAGAAATCAGAGCCGAAACGGCTCCGATTTGCCCTTGAGACAACCTACAGACCAGAAGGCCAACACCCCGTAAGGCAGTGTCGACCTTTTGTACGTCAGCCTATTCAATATGCCGGGGTTCCGTACCCATAAATCTCATAATGTCCCACCGCATAGCGGTTTTCCCGGCAGGCATCGCCGGAGTTTCCCTCCACCGTGTATACGATACCGTTTTCCATCTTCTGCACGATCCCAACGTGATCCGGGATGCCATCCTGCCCCATCCTCTTGTCATTCCAATCAAAGAAGATCAGGTCGCCGGGACGCGGCTCATAGTCACCATCCTGCCATTGCCCCCTCGTTTGAAACCACTGGATACCCACAGCGCAGCTTGCGAATTTGGGGATCACGCCACGTTCCAGATAGCCGCACTCGTTGGCGCACCATGACACAAAGCAGGCGCACCAATCTACCTGGCTTCCAAAGCCGTACCATGCCCAATAGGGTTCGCCGCCGATATTGCCCAGCTGCGAAAGGGCCACCGCTACGATCTCCCTGTCTCCTGCTCCAAGGCCGTATAGGACGGCACTCCACATATCGCTGTTTTTTCCGTCCACCAGCTCCGCAAGCTGCATCCGCTGGGCGGCGGTGAAGTGATAGGCATCTGCCATTTCCTCCGCTGTTTTGTGGGTCACGGTGATGCGGAGAACTATTTCCGTTACCTCCACCTCTTTTTCAATGATGCTACCCGCTCCGTCATCGGTTTCCTTGGTTTGAGTGGTTGTGGCGGTTTCCGTTCGGCTCCCGATCTCGTTCATGGCCCAGAATATTTCCTTCATCAGAGCCTTCTTGCCTTCGTCCACTGTGATCGTGCTGAAAACACCCAAAACAGAAAGCAGCGTTCGCAAAGTGTGGATGCCCAAAACGGTTGCCTACATCCTGCGGGAATGGAAAGCGTCACAGGACAAGCAGAAAGAATTTCTCGGCAGCGAATATCTTGACTATAACCTTGTGGTGGCGCTGCCAAATGGACGCCCATGTGAGGAAACTGTTATTTCAAACGCATTTCGACGCTTGAAGCGGGACGCACAGCTCCCCGATGTTGTGTTTCATTCTCTCCGTCATTCCAGCACTACCTACAAGCTAAAGCTCAACCATGGTGACATTAAGGCCACACAGGGCGATACCGGACATTCACAGGCCGATATGGTCACAAAGGTCTATGCACACATTCTCGACGAAGATCGCAAGGTCAATGCGCAGAAGTTTGAAAGCGCCTTCTATGCAAATCCTGATTTGCGTGGCGTCCAAGCACCTGCCGAGCCAGCGCCCGCCTTAGATGTGCAGAGTATCATCTTGCAGCTTCAGCAATCCCCGGAACTTTTAAGCGCGCTCACATCCCTCATATCGAATCAAGGTTGCAAATAAGCGATTGAGTGCCGTGGTGCCAAGGTGGTGCCAAACAACGGAAAACACGAAAAATGGTTCGATATAATTATCTGGTGCCAATCGTTGCAAAACCATGTTTTACTTTCTCCTATCTCGGTGTGTCTTTTATTGATTTTCTAAAAGAAAAAACGCCGCAATCCATTGAGATTACAGCGTTTTTGGTGCGCCTGCCCGGGCTCGAACCGGGGGCCTCGGGCTTAGGAGATATGTTTGTCGAATTGCCTGCGATGTCCTCACATATACTGCTGTGCATTTCGACCATGCTGCGGCTATTATCCATATCTCCTATTGTGCAATACAGTCAACTCTCAGAGCCTTTTATAACCAAAGTAATCGTTAGCAAGAAATTAGCTGCGATATTTCAAACTGCAAATTAGCAGGCCATTAGCAAAAAATGAGGCAGATTTTCCTTGCGCGTGTTCGAATCCGTCACTTATTCTAATGGCAAAAAAAGCATATCACATCATGTATGCAAAAGCAATCATGCTTAGCAAAGGAGGCCACCCATGGCAGACTATCAGCTTGAACTCAGGCAGGTTGTAGATTATCCACGATGCCGAATTTATCGAGAATTTATACAAACTCTGATTGCAGACCGGAGCATTCGCACAGGCGGATGCTCCGGTCTTTTTTATTATGTCGTTCTTTGCTCCTATGCCAACTTCAGAACCTCTTATCGGCGCATAGACGGGATCTCATACACGGTATATCCGGGCGAATGGATCTGCTCCATCACTGACATCACGGAATGGTTCCGTGTACGCTTTCACTACCAGGCATTTGCAATCCTAAAATCCTTGCAGGATCGACAGCTCATTACATTTACCCGCCTCGGCCGCGGGCATATCGTAAAGTTCTCCATTACGGACTGGCGGCGCAATAACACCGCGCTCGATTATAACTGCCCATGCCAAAAAGATTCCGGTTTCTTCTTCATTCCTGTTTCAACGGCAACGGAGTTGATCTCCGCGGGACGCGCATCTGAGATGGATGTCATTTTGGATCTTTGGATCTCTGCGATTTATAAGGATCAGCAAGTACGCGGCTCTGAGATCGGGCCAGTTGCGTATTTCAGAAACGGCACCGGGAATCCGCTCGTCAATTACAGCGAATTATCCGCGCGCTGGGGAATCTCCCGTTCCAGCGTGGGGCGGCTGCTCAAAAAACTGGCCGATTTTGACTATCTTTCTCTGCTGACTTTCCCAGGCCGCAGCGGAACGGTAATTTACCTAAAGAATTATCTCTCAACCATGTTCCAAATTTCGGATGTCATGATAGACAAAGAGGAGGTTGCTATGTGTCTGAACCTTCGCGTATCTGTGCCGGATACCATTTCGCCAGAGTCAGGCTCAATTTCTGATGAGCAGATCTGCGTTTCAACAGAGCTTCCCAGCGTTTCAAAACCTCACATGCTGTACTTCGTTCGGAAAGTGCTGCGAACCCTTGAAGCGCAAGGCATTTCCTGCCTTTCATGCCCAAAATCCAAATATATGTTATATCCATTATCCGACGACTGCACGGTAGGAATAGAGAAAGGCACTATCTCAGCGGGACTTGCGATCTGCTGCGGCACCGGCAGTCCGTTGTATCGGTTTGAAATGACGATCATCCCAAATGCTGAAGCGGAAGGAGCGTGCGACAATGTCAGGAAAGATGTATGAAAAACGGCCGGAAGAGGATGCCCGCTATCACGACACATGGAGACTGCTCAAAAAATATCGAGATGTAACATGGAGCCTGGAACTGTCTATCCGACAGGTCAAAAATCAGTTTCGCATTGATTATGATTGCAGCATTGAAGATTTTTTGGAGTCCATCTATATGGCAGGCGCGGATCTCGGCGGCACGGACATCGAAAATCATGCCAGGTGCATTGAGCGCAGCTACAAAATGCTGACCCTGCTTGAAAATTCCGTCAACCTTCTCCGCACGCACCACCAGAGCGGAGAGGTGTACTACTGGATCTTGTACTACTCGTTTTTATCCCCACAGAAGCTGAAAAATGTGGAGGAGATCATTGAAGCGCTCCACCCGCATATCAGGGACATTAGCTTCAGCACCTACTACCGCCTGCGCAAAGCTGCCGTGGAAGCGTTAAGCTTTGTCCTTTGGGGATTTTCCGCGCAGGACACTTTGAAAACGCTGGACTGCTTTTTCCCGCCAGATGTTTGAGAGTATTTTGAAAGAGAATTGGGAGAAAATTGGAAGGACTTTGCTATTGAACGCAAAATCGCCGTATGTTAAACTAAGTATGCTCAAAACTATAAACAAACCAAAAGCAGCCGCAGGGGGACGCCATTTTTGATGCGCGTCTTTTTTTCTGCCTTTCTGCGGTCAATGAAACAGCATCCGGCTTTCGCTGGGTGCTGTTTCCTGCTTTTGGACAACACAAGGAGGTAATGCTTTTGAAGCACAAGTGTCCGTCTCCCCGTATTGGGAAAAAGCCGCGTGGCAATATCGGCCGTTGGCTGTATGCAGCGTTTCTGACCGCCACGCTATCCGCGTCTCTCTGTCAGCCGGCTTCTGCCGCAACCGTGTGGGAGAAGGCCAATGAGATCATGCGGGATGTCTATACGCAGATCCTCGGCATCTCCACGATTGCAGCCATCGTTACGGCCGCAGTCGCACTGCTGATGATGAATTTTTCCCGCAGCGGCCGCACCGTTGATGAAAGCCGCGCTTGGCTCAAGCGAATCATCATCACATGGGCTGTTTTGAACGGTCTCGGCTTCATTATGAGCTATGTTACGCCCTTCTTCAGCGGCGGGCAGTGGACCGCCCCGTAAAAGCCATGGGAATTTTAGACGGTATTGTAGAGTGGATCGCGGAGCAGATCATGTACGGTCTGGATATGATCAACACCTCTGTTTTGGGGGCATTGGGCTGTGACATGAACACATTTCTGCGATATTTTCCCGCAGCGGAAACCATGTATAGCCTTCTGGTGGCACTTGCCATCGGGCTGATCCTGTTGGGCTGGGTCTGGAATCTGTTCAAGAACTATGGACTGGGCTTGGGAATTGAAGCTGAAGATCCGGTTAGGCTAACAGCCAAAGCGATCTTGTTTATTGTACTTGCGTACTACGCGGATGAAATCGTAAACATTGCGCTGACGATAGGCGGAACGCCTTATGCGTGGATACTGTCCTCAGAGCTTCCTTCTTTGGACTTTGCCAGCTTCAATTCTGTTCTGCTGACCATCATCGGCGTCTGTGCCAACGGCGGCGTTGCGCTGATCGTTCTGATTCTGACACTGATTCTTGCGTGGAACTACATTAAGCTGCTGTTTGAAGCGGCAGAACGGTATGTACTGCTGGGCGTCCTGGTCTATACCGCACCGGTAGCCTTTGCCATGGGCGCATCGCAATCCACCGCAAATATTTTTAAGAGCTGGTGCCGGATGTTCGGCGGGCAGATATTCCTGCTGCTGATGAACGCATGGTGTCTTCGGCTGTTTATCACGATGGTCGGCACATTCATCTCAAATCCGCTTTCCATGTAGGAGGTCATTACCACGAAGAAATATCATAGAATCATTCCGCTGCTGGGCACCGTTCTTTTGCTTGCGCTCACCTTGGCGGTACCTGCGTTTGCTCTGGAGGAAAGCGATGTTGAAGCCGCAGTCAGCAGTTCCAGCCGCGAGGCCGTGACGGGGAATGTCCTGGTCTGGTTTCTCTGCGCGGTTGGCTTTCTCAAAGTCTCGCAGAAAATCGACAGCTTCATGGCAAGCATCGGCGTCAACGTGGGGCATACCGGCGGTTCCATGC
>ERZ1106951.3225-NODE-3225-length-11956-cov-39.567179_pt1 | contig 11956 bp, 7 predicted proteins | sample MGYA00403676_ERZ1106951 | MGnify/ENA primary metagenome ERZ1106951 (study PRJEB35170, sample SAMEA104062398) | human gut metagenome | biome: human gut; feature: human-associated habitat; material: faeces | place: Denmark | collected 2012-04-23 ...
TCTTGTCGCCGTCCATCTCGCGGCCCTTCTCGTCGCAGGCAAGGCAGCGGTCGGCATCGCCGTCAAAGGCGATGCCGCAGTCAAAACCGCCGGCCACCACGGCCTTTTCCAGATTGTCCAGATGCGTGCTGCCCACACCCTTGTTGATGTTCTCGCCATCCGGGCTGATGCCCAGGAAGGTGCACTTGGCGCCCAGCCGGGGGAACAGCTTCTGTGCCACCACGGCGGAAGCGCCGTTGGCGCAGTCGATGCAGATGTTCAGACCGGACAGGTCGCCGTGGATGGACTCGTACAGGTGGTCCACATAGTCCTGCAGGCCGTCATCGCGGCGGTACACGCGGCCCACATCGTCGCCGGTCATCAGCTGGATGCCCGCACAGTCGTTGTCGATGTAAGCCTCGATCTGGTTTTCCACCTCATCCGGCAGCTTGTAGCCGCTGCCCGCAAAGATCTTGATGCCGTTGAACTCCATCGGGTTGTGGGAGGCCGAAATGACCACACCGGCGTCTGCGTTGTACTTGCGCACCAGATAGGCCACGGCGGGGGTGGGCAGCACGCCCAGACTCTCCACGTCCGCACCCACGCTGCACAGACCGGCGGTCAGGGCAGCTTCCAGCATGTCGCCGGACTGGCGGGTGTCCTTGCCGATCAGGATGCGGGGGCGGTGGCCGGTGCTTCCGGTGAGCACCGCTGCCGCGCCGCGGCCGATCTTCATTGCCAGTTCGCAGGTCAGGTCTGCACCGGCCACGCCGCGCACACCGTCGGTCCCAAAATACTTACCCATAAAAAATACCTCACTTTCGATAAAAGCAATCCCTTTCAGGCAGTGCCCCTCCGCATTGCCCGCCCCCTCCGGGGAACTTATCACAGCACGGTGCCCGGAGCCGGGCACCTGCGTATGGTTGGATCAGAACAGGCTCTGCTGGCCGTTGTCCTCCGGTGCCCCGGACTCCGGGGCTTTCATGCCCAGATGCTCGTAGGCCAGGCGGGTCACGCACCGGCCCCGAGGCGTCCGGGTCAGAAAGCCCATCTGCATCAGATACGGCTCACACAGGTCCTCCAGCGTCACGGCTTCTTCGCCCAGAGCCGCCGCCAGCGTCTCCAGACCCACCGGGCCGCCGTTGTACATCTCGATGATGGCACGCAGCACGCTGCGGTCCAGCTCATCCAGACCCAAAGCGTCCACGTCCATGCGCTTGAGACCCATCAGAGCCACATCCCGGTCAATGACGCCGTCCCCCAACACCGTGGCAAAGTCACGGATGCGCTTGAGGAAGCGGTTGGCCACACGGGGCGTGCCCCGGCTGCACTTGGCCAGCTCGTAGGCACCTTCCGGCGTGATGGGCTGGTCCAGGATGCCCGCCGACCGCATGATGATGCGGGCCAGCTCGTCCGGGCCGTACAGCTCCAGCTTGAGCAGCACGCCGAAGCGGTCCCGCAAAGGGCCGGTGATCTGGCCCGCGCGGGTGGTGGCACCCACCAGCGTGAACCGCGGCAGGTTGATGCGGATGCTCTGGGCGCTGGGGCCCTTGCCGATCATGATATCCAGCGCGTAGTCCTCCAGCGCCGGGTACAGCACCTCTTCCACCTGCCGGGACAGGCGGTGGATCTCGTCGATGAACAGCACATCGCCCTCCTGCAGGTTGGTCAGCAGGGCGGCCAGGTCGCCGGGCTTTTCAATGGCCGGGCCGCTGGTGATGCGGATCTGCACCCCCATCTCGTTGGCGATGATCCCGGCCAGGGTGGTCTTGCCCAGGCCCGGCGGGCCATAGAGCAGGATGTGGTCCACCGGCTCCCCGCGCCGCTTGGCGGCTTCCAGATAGATCTTCAGGTTCTGCTTGACTTTTTCCTGCCCGATGTAGTCCTCCAGATGCTGCGGGCGGAGGTTGTTTTCCTCGCTGTCCGCAGCGGTCATGCCGGGCTGCATCATTTTTGCGCCGTACAGCGCGGTTTCGTCCTGCATTGTTTACCTCCTGCCTGCCATGCCGCGCAGGGCCAGCTTGATGATCTCTTCCACGGGCAAGGTCGCGTCGATCTTGGAAATGGCCAGCGCCGCCTCGCTCTGGCTGTAGCCCAGCGATACCAGCGCCGCAATGGCCTGCGACGCGCTCTGGGTGGCCGGTTCCCCGGACGCAGCACCGGCCACATCCTCCAGCGAGATGCCGTCCACAAAGCCCTTGGCCACCTTGTCCTTCAGTTCCAGCACGATGCGCTGGGCCAGCTTGGGGCCAACGCCGTTGGCGGCCTTAAAGGCCTTGTGGTCCCCTGCAGAGATGGCAAGCGCCACCCGCTGCGGCTCCATCACGCTCAGGATGGCCAGCCCCACCTTAGGGCCCACGCCGGACACGGCGGTGAGCATCTCAAAGCAGGCCTGCTGCTCCTCGGTGGCAAAACCGTACAGGCTCACGTCGTTTTCGGTCACGCTCATCACGGTGTAGAGGGTGGCTTCCTTGCCCACACCGGGTAGGGCCCCCGCCACACTGGCCGGGCACTGGGCATAGTAGCCCACGCCGCCGCAGCTGAGCACCACCGCACTCATGCTTTTCTTCACGATTTTTCCAGTCAGACAGTAGATCATGGATCACACCTCAGATCGGCCCGGCCACACGGCGGGTAAAACGATTCAGCTGATTGCCGTTGGTATGGCAGAACGTAATGGCCATGGCCAGCGCATCGGCGGTGTCATCGGGCTTGGGCACAGCCGGCAGGCTCAGCAGCATGCGGGTCATCTCCTGCACCTGCTTTTTGACCGCCTTGCCGTACCCGGTGACCGCCTGCTTGACCTGCATGGGGGTGTACTCGTAGATGGGCAGCCCCGCCTGCGCCGCCGCCAGCAGGATCACCCCGCGGGCCTCGGCCACGCCGATGACGGTGGTCTGGTTGTGCTGATAGAACAGCTTTTCGATGGCCAGCACCTCCGGCTTCGTCCGCTCGATGACCTCCTTGACGCCGGTATACACCTCGTCCAGGCGGCGCTCAAAGGGTACGCCCGCATCAGTGCACACAGCGCCAAAATCCACCGGCGCAAACCGGTTGCCCACATAATCCACCACGCCCCAGCCCACGATGGCGTAGCCGGGGTCGATGCCCAAAACTCTCATTCTGCGATACCTTTCCTATTATAATCAGTTTATTATACCACACCCATAGGTTGGGAGCAACCGGGAACCTGTCGCTCCGGCCGCCAAAATGTGCGCATCCGCGTCCAAAAGCCGCCCAAGCCCGGCAGTTTCAAAAAACTTTTACAATTTTTGAAAAAAGGCTTGCTTTTTTTGCGCAGGTATGGTAATATAATCAAGCTGATTTCGGCAAAAACAGAATATGGACGGTTAGCTCAGCTGGTAGAGCATCTGCTTGACGTGCAGGAGGTCACAGGTTCGAGTCCTGTACCGTCCACCATACAGTTCGTACTCGAACCCGATTCTCTATGAGAAAAGGTTCGGGTACGTTTTTTGTTTACGAGAGGTTCGCGGTTGCGAAGTGTAACGAAGCAATGAAAGCCCCAGTGGGGCTTTCAAGCGACAGAACGGTCTTGCGCAGCAAGATGGAGGGGCCTCGCCCCGACAAGTTCCTGCGGAGGCACTACTCAGAACAGTAAGCAGGAATGAGTAAAGGCAGGGTATCATCGTGGCGATGGTATCCTGCCTTTTGTGCGATAGGATGATTATAAGCCAAAGGCTCTCACCTGTTCTGTCGTATGCGCAGAACGAGCGAGAGCCTTTGTGATGAAAAGAAGAAAATGAAGGAGGATAGCTTGTTATTTGGCGGCTTTTTCGCCCTCCGGGAAGATGATCTTGTTCACGAAGAAGAAGATCACCATGGAGATGCCGCCGTTGAGGACGGTGGTGCCGATGTTGTAGATAAAGTCCGGCACCAGCAGACCTGCCACGGCAACCCAGATGCAGTTGATGGAGTTGACGATGCAGGTGATGATGCAGAAGGCCAGCACATACCAGCCGATCTGCTTGGCCAGGTTGCCCTTGCTGCGGAACACAAAGCTGCGCTGGATGGGGAAGTTGATGCACTCCCCAATGACCATGGCGATCATATAAGCGCAGAAGTAGGGCAGGCCGCCGTGGGCGGCGTCGTAGCCCAGGATATTCCACTTGAAGGTCTCCCCAAACAGGGTAATGTCGATGCCGGGCCAGCCAAAGTCCACCACCGGCAGACTGGCAAAGGCCTTTGGCAAAAACTGCAGCAGCAGGTATTTGAACACGGTGATGAGGTTGGACACGATGACAAAGAGGCCGCCCTCACGCACCCACTTGGCAGCGGCAGGGTGCTTGGCCGCAAAGTTATTCCAGAAGTTCATAGGTTGGCTCCTCTCAGCTGTTTTTCAGGCGTTCTTCCATACGGCTGTTCAGCACCACATTCTTCAGAGCCTCCCAGATCACCCGGAGAATGCCGATGATCCAGAAGCCCTTCAGCTCCATGACGATGCCGTCCACCATGCCCATGCTGATGGCACCATTGGTCATTTTAGCCAAAGCACGCAGGGGCATATTGTACTGGAACAGGATGTTCAGGTCCGGCTTGCCTTTTTTGATGCTGCGGTTCAGCAGGGCACCCAGCACAGCGGCAGCGATCCAGCCCAGGGGGCTGCGGCCGTGGCCCATCTCGCCCAGGGTCATGTTCCGGTCGATGCGGACCTTGCCTTCCGGCAGGGGACGGCCCAGCAGGGCCTCGTACTCTGCATCCGGCACCTGGGCCACATCCCCGGTCCTGTAGTGGGGCAGGGCCAGCCCGGCGTAGGGGTCCGGGGCGTTGGTGCCCTCCACCGTCACCACGGCGGTAAGCCGGATGTCGGCACTGGAGGCACCTACCAGCAGCTGGTAGCTGCCCCCTTCCACCTCCCACCGATCGGTCTTGACGTTCCAGTAGCGGAAGGCCTTGTCGTCCAGAGGGATGGTAATGGTCTTGCTTTCCCCGGCAGCCAGCTCCACCTTGGCAAAGCCCTTCAGCTCCTTGGCAGGGCGGAAGATCTTTGCGTCAGGCTTTGCCACATACAGCTGCACCACCTCGGCACCGGCACAGCTGCCGGTGTTGGTGACCGTCAGGGTAACGCCCTGATCGTCGGCCTGCAGGTCGCTGTAGGCAAAGCTGGTGTAGCTGAGGCCGTAGCCAAAGGGGAAGGCCGTGGGCACCCCGGCGGTGTCGTAGTAGCGGTAGCCCACATACAGGCTCTCCCGGTATTCCACGGTGCGGCCCTGGCCCCCAAAGTTTTCCCGGGCCGGGGTGTCGGCGTAGCGGCAGGCCCAGGTCTCGGCCAGCTTGCCGCTGGGGTTCTGGGCTCCGGTCAGCACCTCCACCAGGGCACCGGCACCGGCCTGGCCCCCCAGGCAGCCGTAGACCAGGGCCTTGCAATCCTTGATCCACTGGCTTTCCAGGGAGGAGCCGGCACTCAGCAGCACCACCACGTTGGGGTTCACAGCAGCCACGGCGGCCAGCAGGTCCAGCTGGTTCTGGGCCAGCTGCATATCCGCCCGGTCGATGCCCTCGCTCTCCTTGATCTCGTCCAGGCCCATGCACAGCAGCACTACCTTGGCGTTCTTGGCCAGCAGCACAGCCTCGTCCTGCAGGGCCTGGTCCGGCTTGCCCTGGCGGTCAAAGCCCTGGGCGTAGCCCACGCTGTTGAGGCCGCTTTCTGCCAGGCAGTCCAGGAAGGAGTCCACCTGGATGGAGTTGACGGCACTGGAACCGGCACCCTGGTACCGGGGGGTCTTGGCAAAGTCGCCGATGACCGCCACCGTCTCCCCCTTGGTCAGGGGCAGCAGGCTGTCCTGGTTCTTCAGCAGCACGATGCTCTGGGCAGCGGCCTGCCGGGCCAGGGCGTGATGAGCGGCGGCGTCGAACTTGCTGGGGGCAGCGTCCACCGCTGCCTTGGTGGTGAACACCAGTTCCAGCAGCTCCTCCAGCCGGGCGTCCACATCGGCCTCGGTGATCTTGCCGGTCTCCACAGCCTTTACCAGCTCCCGGATGGAGTCATCGCCCGGGCAGGGCATTTCCAGGGTGGAGCCGTTCTTGACCCCCAGGGCATGGTCGTTGGAGCCGCCCCAGTCGGTGACTACAGCCCCCTCAAAGCCCCAGTCCTTCCGCAGGATATCCTGCAGCAGGTGGGCGTTCTCGTTGGCGTAGGTGCCGTTGACCAGGTTGTAGGCCGACATGATGGTCTTGGGCTTAGCCTCTTTGACCACCATCTCAAAGCCCGTCAGGTAGATCTCCCGGAAGGTGCGCTCGTCCAGGATGGAATCCGAGGCCATGCGCCGCAGCTCCTGGCTGTTGGCCGCAAAGTGCTTGGGGCAGGCGGAAATGCCGTTTTCCTGGATGCCCCGGACGTAGGCAGCAGCCATTTTGCCGGCCAGATAGGGGTCCTCAGAGAAATACTCAAAGTTCCGGCCGCACAGGGGGCTGCGCTTGATGTTCAGGCCGGGGCCCAGCAGCACCGATACCCCCTGGGCAGCAGCTTCTTCGCCCATGGCCCGGCCCACAGCCTGGCCTAGGGCAGGGTCCCAGCTGTTGGCTACGGTGGCCGAGGTGGGGAAGCAGGTGGCCGGCACACTGGGGTTCAGGCCCAGATGGTCGGCAGCACCGGCCTGCTTGCGGACGCCGTTGGGGCCGTCGGACAGGGTAATGGCAGGGATGCCCTTGCCCGGCAGAGCCCGGGTGGTAAACACCGTCTCGCCCGAGAGCAGCGCACATTTTTGTTCCAGGTTCAAACTGCTGATGATATCTGCATAGTTCATGGCATATTCCTCTTTGCTTTCTCAGGCTCCAAAAGGCCCGCTGTTTTTACGCAGCGGGCCTTTTGGTATCGGTTCAATTCCGGTGCTGCGTCATTTCAGAGTGCAGTGCCTGGTAGGATCAGGCATTGACTTCCTCTTCCTTGCGCTTGGCATAACCCTTTTTGACCACCAGGACTTCCAGGGCCACCAGAGCAGCCACCAGAACAACGTCCACACCGATCATGACCTTTTCCCAACCGGGCATACCGGGGTTCAGGTTCTCGGGGTAGTAGGCACGGGAGTTTGCCACGGTGTACAGGATGTTCTTGCAGGCCTGCCGTGCAGACACCAGAGCGGTGGCACTGGTGGTGTCGGTCAGGTGGTTGGTCTCGGTGTCGTAGTTCACCAGGCAGAAGTCGCCGCCGTTGCGGATCAGGCGGTCAGCATCCTGGTAACCGTAGACGCCGTAGTAGTCGGTCAGCACCATGCCCACAAAGCCCCACTCACCACGGAGGACCTTGTTCAGCAGAGCGTCGCAGTTGCCTGCGTAGGTATTGCCGATGTAGTTGAAGGAGGACATGACGGCGTGGCAGTCAGCTGCCTTGATGCACTCCTCAAAGGGCTTCAGGTAGATCTCACGGATGGCCTGCTCGTTGGACCAGGTGCAGAGCATACCGCAGCGGTTGGTCTCCTGATCGTTCAGAGCAAAGTGCTTCATGAAGGCGTAGACGCCCTGCTCCTGGGAGCCCAGGATGGCGTTGGAGGCCATTGCACCGGACAGCACACCGTCCTCAGAGTAGTACTCGAAGTTACGGCCTGCAAAGGCGGAGCGGTGGATGTTCATAGCCGGTGCGTACCAGCCGGAAACGCCCATATCGTCAGCCATCTTGCCGATGGAGGTACCAAAGTCGTGAGCCAGGTCGGTGTTCCAGGTAGCTGCGATCATCACAGCAGAGGGGAAGCCGATGGAGCCCTGCTTGGTGAAGTTGTTGTTGATGGAGGCAGGGCCGTCGCAGTCAACAGCCTGCACCTTGCCGATGGAATCCACAGCCGCAGACTGGTAGCCGCCCAGAGCAATGAGCTTGTCCATGTCAGCAACGGTGAGCTGATCCAGGAAGGTATCCCACTGGGCGTCGTTGTAATCCACGCCCACCATATCCTTCAGCTTCAGGCCGTTCTTGGCACCGGTAGTGGGGGCCACATCGTCGGCATTGTTGAAGTCCTCAGGGTTCCAGTTGGAGTTGTTGTAGAAGGTTGCCTTAGCCTCTGCAGGCAGCTCGAAGTCGGCAGGAGCGGCAGTAGCCTCAGCGTAGTTGGCAAAGCCATCGGCACGGGACAGGTAGGTCACATTGCCCTCGGCAAAGTCGAACTTGTTGTCGGCCACCTCCACATCGCTGTCACGCTTGTTGGAAGCGTCGTAGACGATGTCGGAATCCACAGTGTAGGTCTTGGAATCCAGGACGGTGTGGGAGTCGGCGTTGATGCTGATGACGTAATCGCCCTTTTCCAGCACATAGCAGCCCTTGCCGTAGGTGTCGTAGGAGGCCATATCCTCGGCCTGGAAGGTCACGGTGACGTCCTCGGATGCGCCGGGAGCCAGCTCAGAGGTCTTGGCAAAGCCGATGAGGTTTGCAGTGGACTTTTCGATGCCGCCGTTGGTGTAGGGAGGATTGTAGTAGACCTCCACCACTTCCTTGCCGGAAGCAGAGCCGGTGTTGGTGACGGTGACATCCACGGTGATGGTGCCGTCAGCCTCGGTAACGCTGTTGAGGGTCTGGGTGAAGGTGGTGTAGCTCAGGCCGCGGCCGAAGGGATACACCACAGTCTTGTCGTAGTCGATGAGGCCTTCTGCGGCGGCAGTCTCGTAGAACTTGTAGCCCACGTAGATGCCTTCCACATAATTCACGAAAGCAGGGATGGTGTCAGCGCCAAAGGAGCTGGCCTTGAACTCATCCATGTTGGTGTAGTTGAAGTTGCCAAAGTTGTTGGCAGTGGGGGTCTGGGTCAGGTCGTACACAAAGGTATCAATAGTACGGCCGGAGGGGTTCACATCGCCGCAGAGGATGGAGCCCAGAGCATTGAAGCCGCTCTGGCCGGTGCCGGCGCACCAGACAACGCTCTTGATCTGGCTGTAGTCCTTGACCCAGCCCAGCTCCATGGCGTTGGCACCGTTGTAGACCACAACGACCTTGTCAAAGTTCTTGCAGACCAGGTCGATCATGTCCTTCTCGGTCTTGGACAGCTGCAGGTAGTGGTCGCCGGGCTCAAAGTCGTTGTAGCTGTGGCCAGCGTCGTAGGTAACCTGGGACACATCGGTGGGCAGGTCGGCGCCCTCGCCGCCCACACGGGTGATGACCACCATGGCGGTATCAGAGAAGGCCTTGGCGTTGTTCATCATCTCGTCGGTGTACTGTGCAGCCTCCGGCTCCGGCAGGGTCCAGTCCTGAGAGAACATCCCCACCACCGGGCGGTCAGCACGGTAGGACGTGTAGAAGTCGGAGAGCTCGGTATTCAGCTCAAAGCCGGCGTTCTTCAGGCCCTCCAGCAGGGTGACGGTGGGGTAAGCGTCGGACAGAGCACCGGAACCGGTGCCGCCGTAGCAGGGGTTGGTGGAAGCCCAGCCAAAAACGTTCAGCTTGCTGTTCTTGGCCATGGGCAGGGTGCCGTCGTTATCCAGCAGGACGATGCCCTCATCGGCAATGTTCTCGCACAGCTGGGTAGCGGTGGCCACGTTCTCCTCGCTGACCTTACCGCCGCCGGTGGCCAGGGTCGCCATGGTGTACATGGGGCCGGTAAGGATCAGGTTTACGGTAATGGCCAGTGCCAGCACCAGACCCAGGCCTGCCTGCCAGCGGATCATATACTTTTTGGCCTTGCTCTGCTTGCGGCAAGCGATCATGACTGCGATCAGCAGAACTGCCACGACACCAAAGCCGATCAACTGCGATTTGATCGAGTTGAGGACCTTGATGACGTCATCCATATTGATGGACAACATAATTTTCTCCTCCTTAGTTCCTTCGTTTGGGTGGTACATGGGCAGAGGGTACGCCCCTGCCAGCTTGATTTTATGATATCAGAAGCGCAACGAAAATTTTCAATTTCTTCATAAATTGTCGTTTCCGATGCACGATTTGCAAAAGTTTCAAAATGGTTTCAATTTTTATTGTGCTTGTGCACAAATAAGCCCTGCAGGTTTTTGTGCAGGCTGCCAGAAGGTGAAAAAAGCACCTGCAGCCCCTCCGCCGGGCCTTGGGGCCAGGGTGGGAAGGGCGCAGATGCTTTCTAGGGCCGATCATTTGTTTTCGGGCAGGGGGAACAGGATCCGCAGGGTGCACCAATTGTTCTCCCAATGGAGGGTCATGCTGCCCCCATGCTGCTGGGCGGCGGTGCGGAGGCTTTTCAGGTCCGGGTCCTGGAGCGGCAGGCCGTCGGGGCCCAGCTCCGGCGGTGTCTCGGTGTAGTGCTCGAACCGCAGCATCACAAAGCCCCCCTGGGCGTACACCGCCACCTTTACCAGCCGCTTTTCCGGGTCCGGCTGGGCCCGGGCGGCGGCAATGGCGTTGTCCAGGGCCACCCCCACGATGGTGCACAGCTCCCGGATGGTCAAAAAACCCAGCATCCGGCCATCGGCCACGCAGGTGATGTTGATGTTCTCCTGCTGGCACTCCATGGTCTTGGCAGTCAGAATGGTATCCAGCACCGGGTTGCCGGTCTTATTCTCCGCCTCGTATTGGCGGATGTTTTCCTCAATGGCCTCCAGGGCAGCGTTCTGCTTGGCCTGGTCCTGTTCCTGCCGGATAATGGCCAGCTGGAGCTTCAGCTCATGGTACCGCCGATTGATGAGCTTGACCCCCTCCTTGCTGCGCTTGTACTGCTCGTACTGCCGATGCAGCACCTTATCCATGGCGGCCAGCTCGTTGTGGAGGGCGTTTTCTCGCAGCTGCTCATGCTGCACTGCCAGCACCAGCACCCCGGAAAAATCCACCAGGGTGCGGATGGAAAAGACGCTCATGTTGATCTCGCTGCCCGGCAAAAAGCCCAGATTGCTCACCGCAAAGGCGGTCAGCGCCAGCATCACCGCTGTCAGGGCCGCACTGCCGCTGATCTGCAGATGCTCTGTAGGCTGGGGGAGTTTGTGCTGGAGCCCACTGAGGACCCCGAACACCACCCCATACACCACCCCCAACAGCACCAGGGACAAGGGGTGGACCGGGCTCCGGCTGGGCCAGAGGTAGCAGTGGAACTGCCACTCGATGCTGGCGGCAAACTCTGCCACGATAAAGGCCCGGGCACAGTGATACCCGGCCTCCAGCAGGGTGATGCTCCAGGTGCCCCACAAATATAGGTAGGAGAGGCCAATGGCCGCAACCATGCAGGGGATCCAAAAAGGCCCCGGCACATTGCCTGTCAGCCCCAAAAAGGCTGACAGCACCACCGCCCACACCAGGGTAATGGCCACCGTGGCCCTCCGGGAGAACCGGGCCACCAGCCCCGGGGTAAACAGCAGCACCGCCAGGCACTCGGCAAGGGCGGTGTACAGCCGGGGGATGTCCGGCAGCGCAGTCATGAACCCTCACCTCCGATGTAGTCGGTCAGTGCCGCAAGAAAGGCCTTACGCTTGGGGCGGCTGACCTGCAGCTCGCAGGGGCCCACCTGCACGGTGCTCTGCCGCAGCTCCCGCACCTGTGCCAGATTGACAAGATAGCCGCTGTTGCACCGGGCAAAGGGGCAGGCAGCCAGCTTTTCTTCAAAGGTCTTGAGCGCACCCGGGGCAGAAAAATCCCCCTCGTCGGTGTAAAAATGGACCCGATGGCCCTCACTTTCCAGGTAGTAGATGCTGGCGGTATCCAGCCGCCGCAGGCCTCCCTCCACCGGCACGGTCAGGTAGCGCTTTGCCCGTTTTTCCAACCGGGAAACCGCCTTGAGCAGCTGCTGCGAAAAGGCGAAGTAGGGCACCGGCTTCAGTACATAGTCCAGCGCTCCCACCGAGTAGCCCCGGATGGCATACTGCGCCATGTTGGTGATGAAGATCAGGATCACCTCTGCATCCATCTGCCGGATGCGCTCTGCCGTGGTCATGCCGTCCAGATGTTTCATCTCCACATCCAGAAAAATAATATCGTAGACCGCGCGGTAGTCGTCCAGAATGTCCACCCCGTCCGCAAAGAGCGTTACTTCAAATTCTGTCCCGTACTGCCGGGTATACCGCCGGACATACTCCTGCAATACCC
>ERZ1106951.3229-NODE-3229-length-11955-cov-2.921345_pt1 | contig 11955 bp, 7 predicted proteins | sample MGYA00403676_ERZ1106951 | MGnify/ENA primary metagenome ERZ1106951 (study PRJEB35170, sample SAMEA104062398) | human gut metagenome | biome: human gut; feature: human-associated habitat; material: faeces | place: Denmark | collected 2012-04-23 ...
CAGTAAGCTTGGTGTCCGCCTTGCTCACCGAGCCGGTGTCGTGCGAGGCCAGCTCGTTCGGGTCGTAGCTCGGCGTGCTGGCCATCGCGAGAATGCGCCCGGTCTTCGGCTCTATGGCCACCGCGGCGCCGTCGTTGTTCTTGAGCGCCTCCATTGCGGCCGTTTGCAGCTTGGGATCGATGGACGTCTCGATGCTGGCGCCCTTGTTCTCCTTGCCGGTGAACAACGCCTTGACATGCTGCCAGAACAATGCGTTCGATTCGCCGGTGAGCAGCTCATTCTCGGAGGCTTCGATGCCGCGGTCGGCGTTCTGTGCGATCGAGAAATACCCGGTGATTGGCGCGTAGATGTCACCCTGCGGGTAGGAGCGCTGGTAGGAGAACGAATCGTTCACCGGGTCGGATTTCGCGATAATCGTGCCGTCCGACGCCAGAATTGAGCCTCGCGGGGCACCGTACGTCTGGTATAGCGCGCGTGTGTTCCTGGAATCGTGGGAGAGCCGGTTCGCGCGGTTCACCATGATGATCGAGCTGGAGATGCCGAGGATCACGAACAGCACGATGACCGCCGTGAACAGCTGGCGCAATGTCTTATTCATGCTCGGCACCTCCTTCGCTTGTGGTTGCTTGATGGTTCGTTGGCGTATGGGGCTGCTGTGGCAGCGGTGGCACGCTCGGATTCAGCGGTGCCATGGCCTCCGTCTCCTCGCCTGCCGATGGCGTCGCCTGCTGCGGCGACACCGGGATGTTCCTCGTGTTGGACACCGGCTCGCTTGTCTGCTGCGGCGCGACAATCGGTTGCGGTGAGACCACCTGCGTTGCCGAATCGTCTTGTGCCGGTGACGCACTGACGGCTGCAGATTGCTGGACGGCCGCCGAGGTGACCGGCAGCTGGCTCGTACGCGGGCGAGGCTCCTCCTCGCGGTTGCCGCGCGGTTTCGTGACCTGCGTGGCATTGCCGGATGCCTTGCGCTGGCGCGGCTTGCGGCTGCTCAGCGCGTGCACGGCCTCCATGCGGAACGTGTCGGTCATCAGGTCGTTCTGCGGCTTGTTCGCGGCGTTCGAGATGATGATGAGCAGGGCTGCCAGAATGTAGTTGGCGATGAGCGAGGAGCCGCCGGCAGCCATGTACGGCATCGTGAGACCAGTCAGCGGAATCACGAGCGTGATGCCGCCGACCACGGTGAACACCTGGAATGCCATCGTGAACACGAGTCCCGAGGCAAGCAGCTTGCCGAAGCCGTCTTTGATCTTCATCGCCGTGATCATGCCGGCCGCGATGATGAGCAGGTACAGCATGAGAATCGCGAATACGCCGACGAGACCGAGCTCCTCACCGGCCGACGCGAAGATGAAATCGGAGTTGGCCAGCGGCGTGATGGCCGGATGCCCCTCACCAAGGCCGGTGCCGAACAGGCCGCCGGCGGCGAGACCGAACAGGCCCTGCACAATCTGGCTCGAGCCGCCGGGGTACCGGTTGTAGATCTCGGAGTCGAAGGGGTGCAACCAGGCGTCGACACGGTAGCCCACATGCGCGAACAGGTGCGCGGCCGCCACACAGCCTATGGCGAAGGCGAGGAAGCCGATGATGAGCCAGCTCGCGCGGCCGGTGGCCACGTAGAGCATGGCGACGAACATCGCGAAGAACATGAGCGAAGTGCCCAGATCGTGCTGCAGAATGAGCACGCCCATCGAGGCGACCCACACGATCACAATCGGTCCAAGATCGCGCAGGCGCGGCAATTGCAGGCCTAACACCTTCCTGCCGCCGACGGCGAGCTGGTCGCGGTGGTTGAACAGATACGAGGCGAAGAAGAACGCGAGGAACAGCTTCGCGAACTCGCCCGGCTGCAGCTGGTAGGAGCCGACGCCAATCCAGATGCGCGCGCCGCCGATCTCACGGCCAAGCCCGGGAATCATGGGCGAAAGCAACAGCGCGAGGCCGATCACCATGCTCACATACGAGAATCTGCGAAGAATGCGGTAATCCTTCATGAAGGCGAACAGGGCGTAGCAGCAGACGAGCGCCAGGCACAGCCACATCATCTGGCGGATGGCCACGGCGGTGTCCATCTCGCCGTCGATGCGCGAGATCATGAGAATACCTATCGATGTGAGCATGAGCACGCATGCGAAGATCGACTGGTTGCCAAACTTCTGGAACCGGCTCATAAGGCCCCAGGCCACTAGGAACATGATCGCGCAGACGATCTGCATGACCACGCTGCCGGACGTGGGCTTGCCGTTCATGCGCTCGGACAACTGGAAGAAGCCGAGCGCGGAGATGAGCAGTGCGAAGATGATCTGCAGAAGGTAACGAACACGAGCGGCCATAATCACCTGCTTTGCGCCGACTTCGTCGGGGACTTGCTGTCGTTGGCTTGCTTCTGCTGCTTGGCCTTGGCGTCGGCGTCTTCCTTCGCCTTCTGTTCCTGCTCCTTCTTCAGGTCGTTGAACTGCGTCCGTATGAGCTCGACATGGCTGAGCGCCTCGTCGTAGCCATCCACGCTTATGCCCTGCCGCAGACGGTCCTGCCACTGCTCGGGCAGCTCATCGACCTTGAGGTCGGTGTGCTCGATGGCATGCGAAAGCTCGTAGCCGAAGATGTTCGTTGGCACGCCTTGGTACACGGTGACCACACCATTGTCGGAGGCCAGGTAATATTGCGTCTGGCTCCACGCATACGCGGCCCACGTGCCCAGCGCGAGCACGGCCACGATGGCCACGGCGACTACACTGCCAATGATCTTGCCGCGAAACCTGCGCGAACGGGCCTGCTTCTTCTCCTGCAGATGCTCGTGGTGAATGGCCCTGGCGACCTCCGGGTCGTTCGGGTCCGCGCTGTAACGGCCGTCGGATTTGCGGATCACCGGAATCTCGCCGGTGTCTGGATCCTGCAGTTCGCCGTTCTCCTCGCGCACCGTCGACGGCTGCGCCACCTGCTGGGTGGCGTCGTGCTCCTCGGATTGCGCGGCCTTGTTGCTGTCGCTCGCAATCAGCGCGGCGGCACGCTCCGCCGGTGACGAGCGTGTGATCAGCGCGGGGGCGGACGCGACGGGTTCATGAATGATGTCTGCAATCGGTTCGAGCGTCGCGCTGGCGGCACCGCCGATCAACGGAGTCTGATGCGGCAGATCGAACGAGTCGGCATCCAGGGCGATCGTGGAATCTGCGATCACGGCGGACACATTGTCGGTGCTCCCCGCCTTCAACGCCATGGAAACCAAGGTCTGCGCGCACTCCTCCGGATCGGTGAAATGCGAGAGCGTCTCCTCGATCGTGGAATCCTCGAGCACACCGCACAGGCCGTCGGAACACAGCAACAGGCGGTCCCCGGCCTCTGCGCGGCGAATCGAGATGTCAGGGTGGGCGTCGATGTCGAAATCGCCGAGCACGCGCATGACCACATTGCGCTGCGGGTGATTGCGCGCCTCCACCTCATTGATGCGCTTCGTGTCGATCAGATGCTGCACATAGCTGTGGTCGGTGGTCAGCCGCATGAGTTTGCCGTCGCGCAGCAAATACGCGCGCGAATCTCCAATATGGGCGATCACCCAGTAATCGGAGACGAGCGTGATCGCGGTGACGGTGGTGCCCATGCCGGCGAGCTTGCGTTCGCGTTTCGCCTTGCCCACGATGGCATCGTGCGCAGCAAGTGTGGAGGCCTCGATGATCGCCGCCGCCTTGGCCACGTCGCCGCCCGCGGAATCCGTCTCGATATGCGCCAGCGAGCGGATCGCGATGGTGGAGGCGGTGTCGCCGCCGGCATGGCCGCCCATGCCATCGCAGACGGCCACGAGATGCTCGCCCGCGAACGAGGAATCCTGGTTGTTCGAGCGCACAGTGCCGACGTCGGAAACCGTGGTGGAATACATATACAGGTCTGCCACTCGCGGTCACCTCAATTCGAACGTGGTAGCGCCAATGCGCACCGGTACGCGCGGGCCGAGAATGGTGGGTGCGGAGATGCGCTGCTGGTTCACCACGGTGCCGTTCGTGCTGTGCAGGTCTTCGATGGCCCAGACTCCGGTGTTCGGATCGGGGTACACGCGCGCATGGTGGCTCGAGACGAATTCGTCGTCGAGCACCACCGTGTTCGAGGCGGCGCGGCCCAGCGTGATCACCGAGGAGTTCAGCGGAACCGAGGTGCCGGCGAGCGGGCCGTCGATGATCACCAGCAGCGTAGGTGTGGGTGCGGTGTCCGAAGGCGCGGCCGCCGACGGTGTAGGTGCGGAGACAGGCAACGGCTGGGCCGACGCTGACACCGCCAACGCGTCGTTCGATTTGCGCACTTCGCGCTCCTTGCGCCTACGTGCGCGGGATTTGCGTGGGCTGAACGCGGCGACATCCCGGTACAGCGAACGCGTGATGAACCACACGAACAGCCATAACAGAATGAGGAACGCGTATTTCAGTACCGCAAAGGTAAGTTCGGTAATCATGGAAAAATCCCGCTACGCTCACCTCTGGTCTTGTGAGGAGGCCCAGTACAGGATGCGGGTGCGGCCGATCGTGATCGTGTTGCCATCGAGCAGCGTCGCGGCGGGAACCTGATGGCCCTCCACATACGTGCCGTTCGTGGAGCCCAAGTCGCGGGCGATCACACCGTTGTCCGTGATGTCGATCTCCAGGTGTTTGCGGGAGATGCCGGGGTCGTCAATCACAATGTCGCAGCCCGAGCCGCGACCCAGAATCGTCTTGTCTTTGGTGAGCAGGTATTGGTTGTTGTTGACTTCGAGCATCGGGCAGTCCTCGGCCTGCTCGTCAGTGGTGACCGGTACGGCGTTGCCCTGCACGGATTCGGACGTGAGCTTGAAGTTGCCTTTGGTCAGTTGCAGGTCCTCTTCGAAAATAACGACGACCGGGCCCACAAATGCATAGTGTTGGCTCTTCGCGTACTGCGTGAGATTGTCGGCCAGCTCATTGGCCATGGCCTCGGAACCCCAGCTTTCGATGCGGTCGAAATCGGGTGTGCTCAGTTTGAAACGGTACTCGTTCGGCGCCACGGTGCGGTCTCGGCCGACCGGCATGGCCTCGGCGTCGATTTCGCGCTCAAGCGCGCTGGAGAGATCGACGGGCTGCAGGTCTTTGGAGCCGAACTTCGCGAACACTCCGTTGACCGCACCCTCCACGCTTTTCTCAAAACGATCAAGAACGCTCATAGTTACCCTTTCTATCCTTACCTATCCTACGCTTATATATCAACCGTGTGAATTTTCAGGCGCATCGGTCCGCCGCGTTTTCCTCTGGGAGCGTATGGATTGCAACGGTTTGCCGTTTCACTGCACGCATACGGCCCCACCTTGTTCCCGCGGTTTCCACATTGCCTACTATGCGCCGGACCCACAGGAATCCGCAATCGTTCGGCCGATGTATTTGCGGTCTGTATTGCGGATGCTTCCGTGAGCGGTGCCGCGGAGAGCCTTGGAGATGGTCTGGTTTTCGGAAGGTTCCGTGGAGTGGTCTGCAGATGTGTCCTTAGGCGGCAGATCTTACGGATGGTTCCGTATGCTGTGCCGTAAATCAGCGCTGCCGTGGCATGGTTTTCGGATGTTTCCGTGAACCATGCCGTAAATGGGTGCCGTTGTGGCCGAATCTGCGGATGTTTCCGCAAGCTGTGCCGTAAATCAGTGTCGCCGTGGTCAGTCTTTCGGATGTTTCCGTGCAATGTGCCGCGGGGAAGGTCATCTGTGGTCTGATTTTCGGATGGTTCCGGAAACTGTGCCGCCGATGGGGCTTCCAGTGGTCAGATTTACGGGAGCTTCCGTGAGCTGTGCCGCCGGGAGAGTCGCCAGTGGTCGGTATTGCGGAAGGTTCCGTGGGAGGTGCCGCGGGAAGGGGAGTCTGCGACCTGTTTTACGGAAGGTTCCGTGAAGCAGGATAGAGTGGGAACGAATAGATGATCCGATGAGACGAGAGGTGCGGGATGGAATCTGCAATCGAAGAATACCCAGTGCGCAAAGCGAAAACGGTGCGGTTCACATGCGGGGCGCCGCGCTCTCCCAAGCTCATCGGCGACGGATCGCGCATGCTGTTCCTACGGTCCGCGGGCGAGCAGGACACCGAGAATTCGCTGTGGCTGGCAATCTGCGGGGAAGACGCGTATGCCGAAGTGGAGCTCGTGAACGCGGGTGAGCTCGTGAACACACTGGGCAGCGACGACGTGCCTGCTGCCGAGCGTGCGCGTCGTGAACGTGCGAGGGAGAGCGCCACCGGGATCGTTGCGTACTCGGTGGACGGTCTGGGCAATCATGTCGCCTTCACCGTGAACGGCGAGCTGTTCGTGACGACAATCGATTGGGACGCGCTCGCGTACACGGTGGGAGATGACGGCGTGCGCGCACAGGTGGGCGCCGGCGTGCGTACCGAGCATCTCGTGCCGCAGTTCGCAGATTCCGCGCAGAACGAGTTCGCCGGCCCTGTGCTGAACCCGCGGATGAGCCCGGATGGCAAGCGCGTGGCATACGCGACGGGATCCGCGGTGGTCGTCGTGGATGTGCAGACCGCAGTGGCGAACGCGGTGTTCACGGTATCGCCACAGGATCGCGAGACGATGCGCGCGGGGCTCGCGGAATTCGCCGCGGGCGAGGAGATGGATCGCTACGACGGGTTCTGGTGGGGGCCGGATTCGCGCACACTGCTGGTGGAGTGCTTCGATTCGTCGCCCGAGCCGGTGTGGACGATCAGTGATCCGGCGGATCCGGCGGCGCGCGGCATCCAACACCGTTACCCGCGTGCGCTCACCGAGAACGCCGTGGTCGATCTGTTCGCCGTGCGGCTGGGCGACGACGGCACGTCGGTGCAGAAGACGGCGATGATCGACTGGGACAATGTGGCTTACGAATACCTGGCCGTGGTGGATTGGCAGGCCGAGCGACCCGTGCTGCGCGTGCTCGACCGCTTGCAGCAGCATGAGCAGATTCTGCGCGTGGCCATGCCAGCGGAGAACGAGTGGGGCGATCTGCGCGCACTCGACGGCAATGTGATGGCGTTGCTGCCGGTGGAGGTGATCGCCGAGCATCACAACGACCAGTGGATCGATCTGGTGGGTGGAACGCCGTGTGTGACACCGTCCGGTGCCGTGGTGTGTTCGGTGAACGACATGGAGGCCGACACGAATCGGTTGAGCGTGGATGGACGTGTGTTCACGCCGGCGGGGTGGCAAGTCCGCGAAGTGCTCGACGCGGGTACCGACGATGTGTTGTGCGTGGTGCAGCGCACGGCCGAACGCGCCGCCGAGGTGCCGGAGCAGTGGGCGGATTCCACTGCCGAACGCTACCATGACGCGCGCAGTTTCGACATTGTGACCATATCGTACGCCGATGGCTCGGTGCGCGCGGTGAGCGACGAGCCGGGCGTGTGGCGTGCGTCCCGACGCGGCGACGGACTCGTGGTGTGGGGGCGCACCATGGATTCGGCGAAAGCGGTGATGCGCCTGTCATACGGGGCTGAGGGCGCGCGTACGGGCCACGACGTGTGCAATGTCGCCGCCGAACCTGACTTCGTGCCGAACGTGCGCTTCGTGATGGCCGGTTCGGGCGATATGATGAACCACGTCATCCGCCGCGTGGCGCGCCTCGGCATCGCCGACCGCTTCCACTTCACGGGATTCCTGCGCGGCGAGGATGTGCACCGCATGTTCCAGCTGTCGGACGTCTACGTGATGCCCTCGGTGTCGGAACCCTTCGGCATCTCGCCGCTCGAAGCGATGCGCTCGAACGTGCCGGTCATCATCTCCAAGCAGAGCGGCGTGGCCGAAGTGCTCGACTACGCGCTCAAAGTCGACTATTGGGACGTGGACGCCCTGTCGGATGCGATCTATGCCCTGATTACCTATCCCGCGCTGGCGAAGATGTTCGCCGAGAAGGGGCTCGACGAGGTGACCGGACTCAAATGGGACAACGCTGCCGCGAAGATCAAGGCGGTCTATCAGGCGGTCATCGACGAGGCGGCCGCACGCCAACGGGAATAACAACACAAACGACATATCACCATGAAAACGATTTGTTTCTATTTTCAGGTTCATCAGCCCTGGCGGCTGAAAACCTACCGGTTTTTCAATATGGGCGTGGATCACAACTACCTCGACGATCTGACCAACCACGCCATCCTGCAAAAAGTGGCGCGGCAGTGCTACCTGCCGATGAACGCCCTGCTGCTGAACCTCATCAAGGAGCAGAAGGGCAAATTCCGCTGCTCGTTCTCGATCACGGGGTCGGCCGTCGAACAGTTCCGAGCCTATGCGCCCGAAGTGCTCGACTCGTTCCGCGAACTGGCTGCCACGGGATGCGTGGAGTTCCTGGCCGAGACCTACTCCCACTCGCTGGCATCACTCCGCTCGAAGGAGGATTTCGAGGAGCAGGTGAAACTCCATACGGCCCTCGTGCGCAAGGAGTTCGGGATGAAACCCACGGCCTTCCGAAACACGGAGCTGATCTACTCCGACCAAATCGGCGAAACGGTCGCCCAGATGGGGTTCAAGACCATCCTGGCCGAAGGCGCCAAACACGTGCTGGGCTGGAAATCGCCCAACTACGTCTATGCCAACGCCATCAATCAGAAACTGCGCCTGCTGCTGCGCAACTACAAGCTCTCGGACGACATTGCGTTCCGTTTCTCGAACCGCAGCTGGAACGAATGGCCGCTGACGGCCGACAAGTTCGCCGGCTGGATCGCCTCGGACGATACGGTGGGCGAGGTGGTGAACCTCTTCATGGACTACGAGACCTTCGGCGAGCACCAGAAGGCTTCGACGGGCATCTTCGATTTCATGAAGGCGCTGCCCAAAGCGGCACTGGCCACACGCAAGCTGGAATTCGCCACCGTGAGCGAGGCGGCGAAGAAGTACCAGCCCGTGGCGGTGCTCCACTGCCCGCACGTGATGTCGTGGGCCGACGAGGAGCGCGACGTCACGGCATGGCTGGGCAACGAGTTGCAAAACGAAGCCTTCACGAAGCTATACGGCCTGAGAGATAAGATCAAGGCGTTAAAAAACAAGGATTTCGACTACGTGTGGAACTTCCTCCAAACTTCCGACCACTTCTACTACATGGCTACCAAATGGTTGTCGGACGGCGACGTGCACTCCTATTTCAACCCCTACGGATCGCCCTACGAAGCCTTCATCAACTACATGAACGTACTGTCGGATTTCGAGATCGAGGTGGACAAAGCCTGCGAGGCCAAACGCATACGGCTCCGCGCCTGAGCGCATACCGCCCGAACGTGAATATGCGGTGCGACGGGAGATCCCGTCGCACCGCATTTCGTTTCGTCCCGGCCCAGGTCTCCCAAAGGGAAAGCATCCGCGCCGCGCTTCGGCGGCCGCTGCGGACAGCAGTGCGAAACGACGCACGCCCCTGTCCGAAGCGAGTGCGGACCCCAGCACCGCACGACGCCGTACGACGAAAGGCTGGAAAGCGAGAAGGTCAGGCTTCGCCGATCTTGCCGCCGAACTGGTCGCCCGTATGCTGCGGCGTAGGAATGACGATCTGACCGTGCACGCTCTCGTAACGGACGATATTCTCCTGCAACGACATCAGCAGGCGCTTGGCATGTTCCGGCGTGAGGATGATGCGGCTCTTGACCTTCGCTTTGGGAACGGCAGGCATGACAGCCGCGAAATCGATGATGAACTCCGAAGTGGAATGCGCGATGATGGCGAGATTCGAGTAGTTGCCCTGCGCGACCGTCTCGTCCAGTTCGAGATCGATACCTAAATTTTTGTTCTCAGCCATAACTCCATGTAGGAAAGACGTAATTAAAATATGTATGAACCGAGGCTTTATCAACGATGAAATTACGTCCTTCCTAACTTACGGCGTCTTCCGACGAACGCCAAATTCCATGATTGACACATCCTCCGAATCCCCCGTCGGGAAGGGAAACCTGCAATGAAGACCCTGCACGCGATGCACCGGTGCGGCGCCAGGCCGGTTGTTTCATGGCAAAGATAGATTCCGGCGCCCGAAAATATTCGTCCGGCGGCACAAAGTTTTCAATCATTTATCAACAATCGCACCCCGCCCGACGGCAAAAGCACGACCTCCCGACCGTGCTTCCGATCAAAAACGCGGCCGAGCCGCAGAGCGATTCTAAGATATTGATAAAATTTATAAATTTTTCACCCTCCGCACTTGATTTTGCGGATTTTTTCATATATTTATAATCCGAAAAACAGGAAAAACCTTAAAACTTCTCGATATGAAAAACTACTCAGCGAAAGAGATCAAGAACATCGTCCTGATCGGCGCCCCCGGCTCCGGAAAAACCACCCTCGCCGAAGCAATGGCCTACGAGGGGAAGGTCATCGACCGCAGGGGCGCCGTCGAAACGAACAATACGCTGTCGGACAACACCGACATCGAACACGAATACAAACGCTCGATCTACTCCACGATCCTCTTCACGGAGTTCATGGAACGCAAGCTCAACATCATCGACTGTCCGGGATCGGACGACTTCTGCGGCAGCCTCTTCTCGGCCTTCAAGGTGGGCGACGTGGGAGTAATGGTCTTCAACGCCCAGAACGGCTGGGAAGTCGGTTCGGAGATTCAGGCGCGCTATTCGCGCGAACTGTCGAAACCGCTCATCGGCGTCATCAACCAGCTCGACGCCGAGAAGGCCAACTTCGAGGGGACGGTCGAGAGCATCCGCGCCGCATCGCGCGTGAAACCCGTCATCGTGCAGTACCCCGTCAACCAGGGGCCGGGCTTCAACGCCTTCATCGACGTGCTGATGATGAAACTCTACCGCTTCAAAGACGAGAACGGCACGCGCGAGGAGCTCGATATTCCGGCCGAGGAGATGGAGCGCGCCACGGAGCTGAACCGCGAATTGGTGGAGATGGCCGCCGAGAACGACGAGGCGCTCATGGAGCTCTATTTCGAAAAGGGGACGCTCACGCAGGACGACATCCGTTCGGGACTCAAAATCGGTCTCTCGCGGCGTGAAGTCATGCCCCTGTTCTGCACCAGCGGCAAGCGCGACGTCGGAACGAAACGCCTCATGGAGTTCATCATCAACGTCGCTCCGGGGCCGCTCAAAGCGCCCAAATTCCTCTCGACCGAGGGCGAGGAGATCGCCGCCGACGAGACGCAGCCGGCCGTGGCGTTCGTCTTCAAGAGCCAGATCGAACCCCACATCGGCGAGATCAGCTACCTGCGCGTGATCCGCGGCAAACTCACCGAAGGCATGGAGCTGCTCAACACCCGCACGGGCAACAAGGAGAAGGTTTCGCAGCTCTTCGCCGTGGCGGGCAAAAACCGCATCAAAGTGACCGAACTGGCGGCCGGCGACATCGGCTGCACGGTCAAGTTGAAAGGCACGCGCACCAACGACACGCTCGCGGCACCCTCCGCACCCGTGACGATCACCCCGATCGTATTCCCCGAACCGCGTTACCGCGCCGCCGTACAGCCCAAGGTCAAGGCCGACGAGGAGAAGCTGGGCAAACTGCTCAACGACGCCAAGTACGAAGACCCGACGATTCTGGTCGGATATTCCAAGGAGCTGAAACAAACGATCATACAAGGCCAGGGCGAGCATCACCTCAACATCCTCAAAGCGCGCCTGGCCGCCGATAACAAGATGGAGATCGAGTACATCGCGCCGCGAATCCCCTACCGCGAGACCATCACCAAAGTGGCGCAGGCCGACTACCGCCACAAGAAACAGTCGGGCGGATCGGGCCAGTTCGGCGAGGTGCACATGGTGATCGAACCCTACTACGAAGGGATTCCCGAACCGAAGAGCTACAAGATTCCGGGCAAGGGCGACATCACGGTCAACATCAAGGGCAAGGAGGAGTACGACCTGCCGTGGGGCGGCAAGTTGCAGTATTACAACTCGATCGTAGGCGGTGCCATCGACGCGCGCTTCATGCCGGCGATCCTCAAAGGCATCATGGAGAAGATGGACGAAGGCCCGCTGACGGGTTCCTACGCCCGCGACATCC
>ERZ1106951.3231-NODE-3231-length-11947-cov-2.703246_pt1 | contig 11947 bp, 9 predicted proteins | sample MGYA00403676_ERZ1106951 | MGnify/ENA primary metagenome ERZ1106951 (study PRJEB35170, sample SAMEA104062398) | human gut metagenome | biome: human gut; feature: human-associated habitat; material: faeces | place: Denmark | collected 2012-04-23 ...
CGGCGACGGCACGCGTAGATAGATGACTATCAAAACAGAACCCGGCTTATAGGCATACTCGCACGGTTATAAGGGGGCCGCAGCGCTTTACGCTGCGGCCTTTTTCATGTTTTGTACAAATCAGACAAGAAAAAACAGAATAATTTGGAACACAAGACTATTTACATTAGTTCGGTAAAGTGGTAAATTGGTAGCGTAGTAAACAGAGCGCCGGCAGACCGGCGGAAAACAAGGACAAAGACCGGTATCCCGGCAAGAAAAGGAGAAAGACAATGAAAAAGATCATCGCATTGATTTTGGCCATGGTGATGGCACTGTCGCTGGTGGCCTGCGGTCAGACCGAGCAGGATGACAAATCCAAGGATGATGCCAATTCCACTTCCGCAAAGACCTTCATCATGGGTATCGACGCGGAATATCCCCCCTTCAGCTATCTGGATGCGGACGGCAACTACACCGGCTTTGACGTGGAGGTCTGCAAGGCCGCCTGCGATCTGCTGGGATGGGAGCTACAGATTTTCCCTGTGAACTGGGATCAGAAGCTGGTGCAGCTGGACGCCAAGGAGTGCGACTGCGTTTGGTCCGGCATGACGATCCTCGACTCCATGAAGGAGGCCGGCTATGTGCTCTCCACGCCTTACTATGACAACACGCAGGTGATCATGGTCAAGGAGGGCAGTGACATCAAGTCCTCCGCTGATCTGGCCGGTAAGGTCGTGGCGGTCCAGCTGGGTACCTCCGGCGAGGCGCTGCTGTCCGAGGGCGGCGATTTGGCCGATCTGGCGGCGACCTTTGGCGATCTGATGACCTGTGACAGCTTCCTCAAGTGCTTCACTGAGCTGGGCGGCGCCGCCGTGGACGCCGTGATTGTGGATAAGCCCGTGGCCGTTTCCTATGCCGCCGAGAACGCCGGCTTCACGGTCCTGGATGAGGGCCTGGGCGCTGAGCAGTACGGCATCGCCTTCCGCGCCGATGACGCAGAGCTGTGCAAGACCATCGAGGGCGCCGTGGCGCAGTTGGTCGAGAACGGCACCTATGCCGAGATCGCTGCCAAGTACCCCGACATTCAGAACAACCTGACGCTGCTGGGCTGATCCCGCGGGACGACTGACTGAAAAACATACCGGCTCCCGGAGGCGGCTTCGCCTCCGGGAGCGTGTGTGCGTGAATTGAGGATACGATATGACCTTACTGACAATGATCGTGAAGATGGGCGAGGGACTTTCCAAAACCTGCGCCATTTTCTCTCTGACGCTGCTGTTTTCTCTCCCCCTGGGCATGATCGTTGCCCTGCTGCGCATGAGCAAGAGCAAGATTATCTCCGGCATTACCCGCTTTTTTATCTCCATTCTCCGAGGAACCCCGCTGATGCTGCAGCTGCTGGCGGTGACCTACGGACCGTATTACCTCTTTGAACTGCCCGTGTCCCGCAATAAACTGATCCCGGTGGTGATCGCGTTCGCCATCAATTATGCGGCATATTTTGCGGAGATCTATCGCGGTGGTATCGAGTCTATGCCAGTTGGGCAGTATGAAGCTGCGGAGGTGCTGGGATACACAAAGGTCCAGACGTTTATTCACGTCATTCTGCCGCAGGTTTTCAAGCGTATCATGCCCAGTATCACCAACGAGGTGGTGACCCTGGTCAAGGATACGTCTATGGCCTTTACCGTTTCCTATCAGGAGATGTTTACCATCGGTAAGCAGATCGCGAACTCCGAAACCAGCTTTGTACCGTTTTTGGTGGCAGGCGTATTCTACTTTGTGTTCAACGCGGTCGTGGACTTCGTCATGGGCAGAGTAGAGAAGCGCATGAGCTACTACCAGTAAGGAGGGGCGCCATGAAATTATTGCAGATGAACCACGTGAAGAAGAGCTTTAATGACGAGACGCTGCACGTGCTGAAGGACATCAGCCTCTCCGTGGAGAAGGGCGAGGTCGTCGCCATTATCGGTCCCTCCGGCAGCGGTAAGTCCACGCTGCTGCGCTGTGCCACACTGCTGACCGAGATGGACTCCGGCGAGCTGATCTACGGCGACATTCAGGCCGTACACAACGACGCGGACGGCAAGGCGGTCTATGCCGATAAGGGCGAGCTGAAGAAGGTACGGGAAAAGTTCGGCCTCGTGTTCCAGAGCTTCAACCTGTTTCCCCACTATTCGGTGCTGAAAAATCTCATGGATCCCCAGATACGCGTGCTGGGCCGCGACAAGGGCGAGGCGCAGCAGCGCGCCCGCAAGCTTCTGGAAAAGATGGGGCTGTCCGACAAGGAGAACGCCTATCCCTGTGAGCTTTCCGGCGGACAGCAGCAGCGCGTGGCCATCGCCCGGGCACTGGCGATGGATCCCGAGATACTCTTTTTTGATGAACCGACATCGGCGTTGGACCCGGAGCTGACCGGCGAGATTTTGAAGGTGATCCGCGATCTGGCGGAGGAACACATGACCATGGTCATCGTGACCCACGAGATGTCCTTCGCCCAGGATGTGGCGGACCGCGTGATCTTCATGGCCGACGGCGTTATCGTGGAGGAGGGTACGCCGGAGGAGGTCATGGTGAACACCCGTGAGGAGAGAACGCGCCAGTTCCTGGGACGGTATCAGAGATGAGGGAGCTGCGTGTTGTCCGGGCAGACCCGGCCGGGAATATTACGCTGTTTGTCCTGACGCCGGTGGAGAAGGCGGAATGTGCCGCTGTCGCCGCCAAGCTGCTGGCCATCGAAGCACTGAAGGCGGAGCAGGTGGGCTTTGTCTTCCCCGACGGGCACATGGAGATGGAGGCCGGCGAGTTCTGCGGCAACGCCTCCCGGGCGTATGGCTATCTGTTGGCGAAGCAGCAGGGGCTGAAGGGCCGTCACACCATGCGGCTTTCTGTCAGCGGGTGCGATCATCCGGTGGCCGTGACCGTAGATATGGATGCCGGTACGGCGTCCGCGGAGATGCCGCTTCCGAAGCTCGTAGAGCAAGTGGAGGTTGCCGGCACGGCGGGCATCTTGGCGGTATCGCACACCTGGTGGTTCAGGGTGTCGCGCCCAGCCGGGATTTCTTTGCGGCAGCAGAGCCGATCTTTGCGGAAGATCCGATGTTGGAGGCCTATGGTGTGTGCTTCATCGAGGGTGAGCGCATGACGCCGCTTGTAAAGGTGCCCGAAGCGGGTACGCTGGTGTTTGAGGGCAGCTGCGGCAGCGGCACGCTGGCCAGCGCCATCGCCCTGAGCCGGGGCTGTGACGGAGACTTCTCCGTTGCCCTGCGGCAGCCGGCGGGAACGGTGTATGCGTCTGTTACAAGACAAGCAAGCGCCGTCACCGCGGCATCCATCGGCGGCTCGGTAGCGCTGGAAGCGCCCATCACAGTCGCGATCTGAAAAAACGCATCCTCCGGGGTGCGTTTTTTTGTTGTACAATCGGTGCCAAAGAGGTATAATGAACGGAGCAATACTGTGCCGGATGGAGGAGTATAACATGACGTTGCATGAATATATAGAGGACATGCGCGGCAAGCGCATAGCAATCATCGGCATCGGCGTCAGCAACACGCCGCTGCTGAAGTTGTTTGCGGCAGAAGGGCTGCGCGTTGCTGCCTGCGATAAGCGTACCCGTGAGCAGATGGGCGAACAGGCGGAGCATCTGGAGCAGTTGGGCTGCGAGCTGCACCTGGGTCCGGATTATTTGAAGGATCTGGAGGCAGACGTGATCTTCCGCACACCGGGGCTGCGCCCGGATGTGCCGGAGCTATCGGCCTGTGTTCAAAAAGGCGCCGTTTTGACCAGTGAAATGGAGGTTTTCTTCCGGATCTGCCCGTGTCCGATCATCGCCGTCACCGGCTCTGACGGCAAGACGACGACCACCACCATCATTGCCGAGCTGCTGAAAAAGGCCGGAAAGCGTGTGTGGGTGGGCGGCAACATCGGCCACCCGCTGCTGTGCGAGGCGGACGGAATGCTGAGCACGGATTTTGCGGTGTTGGAGCTGTCCAGCTTCCAGCTGATGACCATGACACAGAGTCCGCACATTGCGGTCGTCACCAATCTGGCGCCCAACCATCTGGATGTGCACCGGGACATGGCGGAGTATGTGGCGGCCAAGGAGAATATTTTTACCCATCAGAGCCGGGAGGATATTGCCATTTTCAATGCGGACAATGCCATCACAGCGGAGCAGTCCACCCGCGCGCCCGGCCGCGCCCGGCTCTTCAGCAGGCAGGGTGAGGTTGCCGACGGCGTGTTCCTGCGGGGCGAGGACGTTGTCTGCCGCAGCGGCGGTCATGAGCGCATCGTGATGACCACGAGGGACATCAAGCTCCCCGGTGTACACAATGTGGAGAATTATATGGCGGCCATCGCCGCCGTGGACGGCCTGGTGCCGGACCAGGTCATCCGGACCTTTGCCCGGGAATTCGGCGGTGTGGAGCACCGCATCGAGCTGGTACGAACCTATAAGGGCGTGCGGTATTATAATGACTCCATTGCCTCCAGTCCCTCCCGTGCCATCGCGGGGCTGCGGTCGTTCAGCGAGAAGGTAATCATGATCGCCGGCGGCTATGACAAACACATTCCCTTTGATGTGCTGGGGCCGGAGATCGTGGCGCATGTGAAGCTGCTGGTGCTCTGCGGTGCCACAGCGGATAAAATACGCGCCGCCGTGGAGAATGCGTCGGGGTACCGGCCCGGCCACCCGGAGATCATCGATGCCGCGCCTCTGGCAGCGGCGGTGCAGGCCGCCCGCGATCGGGCACAGCCCGGTGATGTGGTGACGCTGTCGCCGGCCTGTGCATCTTTTGACCAATTCAAGAACTTTGCCGAGCGCGGCGACTTTTTCAAAGCCATCGTGAACGGCTGGGAGGAATGAGGAAAAGCCGTGGTGTCATAGACTTCCGTAGTAAGCGCGTCATACAGCGCGTCTAAGGGAGGTGACGGCATGGGCCGGCTGCGGTATATACGGCTGACGCGGCGGCAGCGGGTGCGTGTGTGGCTGGCGATCATCCTGCTGGCGCTGACGGCGCTGCTGGCGGCGATCCTGCTGCACCTGCGGCCCATGCTGGAAAATCTGGCAACAGCCCGGTGCGCCAATACTGTCAGCCGCATCGTGGTGGCGGCGGTGAACGACGCCGTGGAAAACGGCTGGATGGAATACGACCGGCTGGTAAAGTTCGACAAGGACAGCGACGGCCGCGTGACGGCGCTGAGCAGCAATATGGCGGAGTTCAACCGCCTGCAGACCGCGGTGGCGGATGACGTACTGGCGCGGCTGAGTCAGGTATCCGCCAGTGAACTGGCGGTGCCGCTGGGTACACTGACCGGTTCGCCGCTGCTGGCAGGCCGGGGGCCGAAGCTGACGGTGAAAATGGAGACGATGGGCACGGCGGCGGCCGCGTTCCGGGATAAATTCACGGCGGCGGGCATCAACCAGACAAAGCACCAGATCCTGCTGGATGTGGACGTCTATGTGACCATCCTGCTGCCGGGCATCACCACCTATACGAAGGTCAGCAACGAAATATCCGTGGCGGAGACGGTGATCGTGGGCGGCGTGCCCCAGACGTACACCTATTTCAGCACCACGGAGGATAAGATCGAGGATTACGCCGACGAGTACATTATGAACAATGGATGAGGGCTTGGATATGGACTATCGCAAGGAGATACAGGAGCTGCGCCGCACGCTGACGGAGAACGGATACCTCTACTACGTGCTGGATGCGCCCACCATGTCGGATTATGAATATGACCATCTGCTGCGGCGGCTGGAGGAATTGGAGGCGGCGCATCCGGAGGAGATCACGCCGGATTCTCCCACCCAGCGGGTGGGCGGACAGACGCTGACGGAGTTTCAGCAGGTGACCCACGCCGTGCCGCTGGAAAGCCTGCAGGATGTGTTCGACGACGAGGAGGTCTGCCGCTTCCTGGAGAAGATACCCCTGGAGCACCCTGCCTACAGCGTGGAACCGAAGGTGGACGGTCTCTCCGTGGCTCTGGAATACCGTGACGGCGTGTTCGTCCGCGGTGCCACCCGGGGTGACGGACGGGTGGGGGAGGACGTGACCGAAAATCTGCGGACCATTCGGTCCATCCCCATGACCCTGCCGGAGAAGCTGCCCCGCCTCATCGTGCGGGGCGAGGTGTACATGGCCCGCAGTGTGTTCGAGGAGATCAACGCCCGGCGTGAGATCGAGGGCAAGCCACTGATGGCCAATCCCCGCAACGCCGCCGCCGGCTCCCTGCGGCAGTTGGACCCCAAGATCGCCGCCCAGCGGCGGCTGGACATCGCGGTCTTTAATTTGCAGCTGGCGGAGGGCCGGGAATTTTCCACCCACACAGAGACGATCGACTATCTGGCCAGCCAGCATTTCAAGGTGATTCCCCACAAGCGGCTGTCCGCGCCGTCGGATATCCTGGCGGAGATCGCGGCGCTGGGCGATGGCCGTGAGCAGTTTCCTTTCGATATCGACGGTGCGGTGGTGAAGCTGGACGACCTGCATGACCGAGAGATCATCGGCAGCACGGCGAAGTTCCCCAAGTGGGCCATCGCGTACAAATATCCGCCGGAGGTCAAGCCGTCGGTAGTGAAGGATATCGTGGTACAGGTGGGCCGCACCGGTGTGCTGACGCCCAAGGCGGAGCTGGAGCCGGTACGGCTGGCGGGCACGACGGTCGCCTTTGCCACGCTGCATAACCAGGATTATATTACCCAGAAGGATATCCGGGTGGGGGATACGGTGTTGGTGCGGAAGGCCGGCGAGATCATCCCGGAGATCGTTGAGGTGGTGGCGGACAAGCGTCCCGCCGGGACGAAGCCCTATACCCTGCCCGAGACGTGCCCCGTGTGCGGCGCACCGGTGGTGCGGGACGAGGACGGCGCGGCGCTGCGCTGCACCGGCGCGGAGTGCCCCGCCCAGCTGTTGCAGTACCTGACCCACTTTGCCAGCAGGGGCGCTATGGACATTGACGGGCTGGGACCTGCGGTGATGCAGCAGCTGATCGACAGCGGACTTGTCCGGACCGCCGCGGACCTGTACAGCCTGACGCCGAAGCAGCTGGAGCCGCTGGAGCGCATGGGCAAAAAATCGGCGCAGAATGCGGTGGACGCTATCGCCAGAAGCCGGGACAACGACCTGTGGCGGCTCATCAACGCGCTGGGCATACGGCAGGTGGGGGAGAAGGCTGCCAAGACGCTGGCGCAGCGGTTCGGCACTATGGACGCACTGGCAGCGGCTCCGGAGGAGGAGCTGACTGCCGTGGATGACGTGGGCCCCATTACCGCGCGGTATCTCTGCCAGTGGATGAAAAGCCCCCAGTCCCGCGATCTGCTGGCGCGGCTGAAGGCCGTCGGCGTCAATATGACCTGTAAAGAGAAAACGGTTGACAGTCGTTTTGCCGGAATGACTTTTGTGCTGACAGGCACGCTGGAAAAGTTTACCCGTGACGCGGCGGCGGAGATGATCGAAAAGCGGGGCGGCAAGGCCGCCGGCTCCGTGTCAAAAAAGACCACCTATGTGGTGGCCGGAGAAAATGCCGGCAGCAAGCTGCAAAAAGCAGAGGCGCTGGGCATTCCCGTGCTGACGGAGGACGAATTTTTAGCACTTCTGGACTGAGGAGGCAATCAATATGGCAGTGAATACGGATAAGACATTGCAGCATCAGCTGATCTACAGCGTGTTCGTGCGAAACCACACACCGGAGGGCACCTTCCGTGCGCTGGAACGTGATCTGGACCGATTGAGCGCCTTGGGTACGGATATCGTATGGCTGATGCCTATCCATCCTATTGGCGAGGTGGGCCGCAAGGGCACGCTGGGCAGTCCCTACGCCATCCGTGACTACCGGGGCGTGAACCCGGAGTACGGCACCGTGGAGGATTTCCGCCATCTGGTGGACGCCATCCACGTCCGGGGCATGAAGTGCATCATCGACGTCGTCTACAACCACACATCGCCGGACTCGGTGCTGGCCCAAACCCACCCGGAGTGGTTTTTCCGGGACGAGCAGGGTCGGCCCAGCCGCCATGTGGCGGATTGGTGGGATGTAGTAGACCTGGATTATACCCACAAGGAACTGTGGCGTTACCAGATCGATACGCTGAAAATGTGGGCGGAGATCGTGGACGGCTTCCGCTGCGATGTGGCCAGCAGCGTGCCGCTTGACTTCTGGGCTCGGGCACGGCAGGAGGTGGAAGCGGTCCGCCCCGGCTGCATCTGGCTGGCGGAGAGCGTCCACGGGCTGCACGTGCTGGGGCTGCGGAAAATGGGCGCGTACTGCGCCACGGACACGGAGCTGTACCGGGCCTTCGACATGACCTACGATTACGACATCTGGCCGTGGTTCGAGGGCTGCCTGACCGGGAGGAACACGCTGCAGCAGTACATAGACATGCTGAACTACCAGGAGCTGACATATCCCGCGGGCTTTATCAAGATGCGCTGCGGTGAGAACCACGACACACCGCGTCTGGCCCACTGGGTGCAGGACGAACGGCGGCTGCGGCACTGGCTGGCGTTTTTGTACTTCTGCCGGGGCAGTATGCTGCTCTACGGCGGTACGGAGTTCGCACCGCAGCATCAGGTGGGGCTGTTTGACGCGGAGGACAATTTCGGCGACAAGCGAGCCGACCTGTCAGACTTCCTGCGCCGGTGCAAGGCCATGAAGCGGACGCTGCCGCTGGAGGGTGCGGTGTGGTACGAGGTCAGCGGCGGCGCTGTTATCGGGCACTATAAGTCCCCGGCGGGGGAGCGCACCGGTGTATTTGATCTGTCCGGCTGCGGCGGCCGCGTACCGGTGGAGTTACCCGACGGCGTGTACAAAAATCAACTGGGCGGTGATTTGACCGTCACCGATGGACAGGTCGATATCAGCGGCGAGCCGATGGTCATCTGAGTTGTACTTTTCACCAAAACAGGGGGCGATTTTGTGGTAAAAGTCACAGAATCGCCCTTGCCGCATTGACCATGTAAAGTGCGAATGCTATAATTATTTCTGTATTGGTAAGCCTGCCCGAAGGGCGGGAGCACTTGTATAGAGGAGGAAAGAAAGATGAGCAAGATCATGAAGATCTGCGACGGCAACGAAGCGGCGGCGTATGTGGCATACGCCTTTTCCGAGGTCGCTGCCATCTATCCCATTACGCCGTCCAGCCCCATGGCGGAGCACGCCGATGCCTGGTCGGCCAACGGCAGGAAAAACATCTTCGGCCAGCCGGTGCGTCTGGTGGAGATGCAGTCCGAGGCCGGTGCCTGCGGCGCCTGTCACGGTGCGTTGGAGGCCGGTGCTTTGGCCACCAGCTTCACCGCGTCCCAGGGCCTGATGCTGATGATCCCCACCATGCACCGCATCTCCGGCGAGCGCCTGCCCGGCGTGCTGCACGTGGCGTCCCGTACCGTGGGCACCCATGCGTTCTCCATCTTCGGCGACCACTCCGACGTGATGAACTGCCGGCAGACGGGCTTTGCCATGCTGTCCAGCGGCAGCGTCCAGCAGGCGGCAGATCTGGCCGCTGTGGCACATCTTAGTGCCATCAAGGCCCGCATCCCGTTCCTGCACTTCTTCGACGGCTTCCGTACCAGCCACGAGATCCAGAAGATCGACGTGCTGACCTACGACGAGTACGCCAAGCTGGTGGACTACAACGCGCTGGCCGCCTTCCGCGCCAACGCCCTGAACCCCGAGGATCCCCGGATGCGCTCTCTGGTGGATAACCCTGACATCTACTTCCAGCTCCGCGAGTCCAACAACACGGCCTACGCCGAGTTGCCCGATATCGTAGAAGACTATATGGCCCAGATCAGCAAGCTCACCGGCCGCGAGTACCACCTCTTTAACTACTACGGCGCACCGGACGCCGAGCGTGTTATCGTGGCTATGGGCTCTGTGGGCGGCTGTGCTCAGGAGGTGGTCAACTACCTGAACGCCAAGGGCGAGAAGGTGGGCTTCCTGCAGGTACACCTGTTCCGTCCCTTCTCCCGCAAGCATCTGATGGCCGCCATGCCCAAGACGGTGAAGAAAATCGCCGTTCTGGACCGCGTCAAGGAGATCGGCTCTATTGGCGAGCCTCTGTACGAGGACATCTGCGCCGCCTACATCAACGAGAGCGACCGCCCCGCCATCTACGCCGGCCGCTACGGCCTGTCCAGCAAGGACACCACCCCCGCCCAGATCAAGGCCGTGTTCGACAATCTGCTGCTGGGCGAGCCGAAGAACCGCTTTACCATCGGCATCGTGGATGACGTGACTCATCTGTCCCTGCCCGTGGGCGCGCCGCTGCTGACCGAACCGGAGGGCACCATCTCCTGCAAGTTCTGGGGTCTGGGCTCCGACGGTACCGTGGGCGCCAACAAGAACTCCATCAAGATCATCGGTGAGACGACAGATATGTACTGTCAGGCGTACTTTGAGTATGACACCAAGAAGTCCTTTGGTATCACCAAGAGCCACCTGCGCTTCGGCAAGCACCCCATCAGCTCTACCTATTATGTGAGCAGCGCGGACTTCATCGCCTGCCACAACCAGACGTACCTGACCAAGTACGACATTATCCATGAGCTGAAGCCCCACGGCAGCTTCCTGCTGAACTGCGAGTGGACGGAGAACGAGCTGGAGCAGCATGTTCCCGGCGAGATTCTCAAGTACATCGCCGACAACGACATCAAGTTCTACATCATCGACGCCAACAAGGAGTCTCAGGCGCTGGGTCTGGGCAACCGCTCCAACATGGTGCTGCAGGCCGCCTTCTTCAAGCTGGCCAACGTTATCCCCGTGGAGGACGCCGTGGCCCACATGAAGGACGCCGTCAAAAAGACCTACGGGCTCAAGGGCGAGAAGGTCGTCAACATGAACATCGCCGCCGTGGATGCCGGTATCAACGCCCTGGTGGAGGTCAAGGTGAAGCCCGAATGGACGAACCTCACCGGCAAGGCGTTGAAGCCCGCCGACGAGAGCCTGCCCTACGTCATCAAGAACATTCTGGTGCCCATCAACGCCCAGAAGGGCGATGACCTGCCCGTTTCCGCCTTCAAGGGCATGGAAGACGGCACCATGCCGCTGGGCACTTCCAAGTATGAAAAGCGCGGCATCGCAACCCATCTGCCTGTGTGGGACGCTGCCGAGTGCCTCCAGTGCAATATGTGCTCCTTCGTCTGCCCTCACGCCGTCATCCGGCCCTTCCTGCTGGACGAGGGTGAGGTCAAGGCCGCACCGGTGGATATGACGCTGGTGGATGCCAAGGGCCCCGGCCTGGCCGGCCTGAAGTACACCATGGGCGTGTCCACGCTGGACTGCACCAGCTGCGGCAGCTGCGTAGCCTCCTGCCCCAAGTCCGGCAAGGCACTGAAGATGGTCCCCACCCACGAGGTGTCTCTGGACCAGACCGACTGGAACTTCCTGACCACCGTGAAGGAAAAGACCTCCCGCGTGGACAAATTTACCCTGAAGGGTAGCCAGTTCAAGCAGCCCCTGGTGGAGTTCAACGGTGCCTGCGCCGGCTGCGGCGAGACGCCCTACATCAAGGCTATTACGCAGCTCTTCGGCGACAAGATGATGGTGGCCAATGCTACGGGCTGTACGTCGATCTACTCGGGTTCGGCGCCTTCGACTCCCTACTGCACCAATGCGCAGGGACAGGGCCCGGCGTGGGCCAACTCGCTCTTCGAGGACAATGCCGAATTCGGTCTGGGTATGCACGTGGGCGTGGAGAAGCAGCGCGACAAGATACAGCACCTCATGGAGCGGGCGATCGCCGAATGCACGAAGTGCTCCGACGAGTTGAAAGGCGTGATGAAGGAGTGGATCGAAGCGCGCGGTTCGTCGGCGCGTTCGGCCGAGGTGTCGGCACGGCTCGTCCCGATGATGGAGGCCTGCGGCTGCGACACCTGCAAGGAGATTCTGGCGATGAAAGACCTGCTGGTCAAGAAGTCGCAGTGGATCATCGGCGGCGACGGCTGGGGCTACGACATCGGTTTCG
>ERZ1106951.3233-NODE-3233-length-11942-cov-2.993438_pt1 | contig 11942 bp, 10 predicted proteins | sample MGYA00403676_ERZ1106951 | MGnify/ENA primary metagenome ERZ1106951 (study PRJEB35170, sample SAMEA104062398) | human gut metagenome | biome: human gut; feature: human-associated habitat; material: faeces | place: Denmark | collected 2012-04-23 ...
GCAAAAGCAGGTGCAGCAGCGCGGCGCACAGTGCATTGCGGACGTCTACCTGCTGATGATGAACGACGCCGGACAGATCTACTTTGCGGCAAAGGAGCTCGGATGAAAAAGGAACTGTTTGCAGGCGTGCTGCTGCTCGTGCTCATCGGCCTGTGCGCGTGGAATCTCCGGTATCTGTCCCGGATGTGCACGCAGCTCGACGAGGCCGCGGCGCAGGCGGAGGCAAGCTGCGCCGCCGGAGACCCGGCGCGCGCGAGCGAGACGCTGCGCGCGGCGTCTGCGCGCTGGAGCGAAGCCGAGGACTATGCCCACTGTATGCTCCCGCACGAGAGCACAGACGCCGTGACGGAGGGCTTCCGCCGGGCGATCCGCACGGTGGAGACCGGCGATCCGTCCGCCGCGGCGGACATCGCCCTTCTGCGCGTGCGCATTCAGGGGCTCGCCGACGGGGAGCGCATCACGCTCGGCAACATTTTTTAGCCGCGGTCGTTGAGGAGCTTCGTCAGCTCCTGCATGAACGTATCAATGTCCTTGAACTGGCGGTAGACCGAGGCAAAGCGCACATAGGCGACCTCGTCCACGTCCTTGAGGCGCTTCATGACCATCTCGCCGACCTGCTCGGTCGTGATCTCGCGCTCAAGCGCGCTCTGCAGCTCCTGCTCGATCTCGTCAGCGATCTTTTCGAGCACCGGCAGCGGTACCTTGCGCTTGTCGCAGGCGCGCACCATGCCGTTGATGAGCTTGCTCTTGTCAAAGCTCTGGCGGCTGCCGTCGCGCTTGATGACGACGAGCGGGAGCGTCTCGATGATCTCATAGGTCGTAAAGCGTTTCTGGCACGCAAGGCACTCGCGGCGGCGGCGGATGGTCGCGCCCTCCTCGGCCGGACGGGAATCAATGACCTTGCTCTCGGCAAAGCCGCAAAACGGACATTTCATATGTGGATCCTCCATATATCTGGTTTCCGATTACTTTACATAATTCCGTACAGTACTATACCACAGGCCCGGCGCATTTGCACGAAAAATTTCGCCGTATCTGGTGTTTTCTCCCCCGGATACGGCGATTTTCAGCTATTTGCACAGATTCCGAAACGCCTCGCGCGTCATGAGCGCGTTGAGCACCTCGAGCAATGCGTTCGTGCTCAGATGCTCCGGCAGGTCGAGCTGCTCAAGCAGCCGCTGCCGGGCGGCCCGGCTGTCCGCCCCGCCGGTGAGTCCGGCGGCGTAGAGGTCGGCCTTCGTGATGCGCGCGCCCGGCAGCGGCGCGTCCTCGCCCTCGATGGTCGCGCCCGCGCGGCGCAGCGCCTCGAGCAGCACCTCCGGCCGCATGCCCTCCACGCCGAGCTTGCCCTCTTTCGAGGCGGTACGCTTGCGCCGCTCCTTGCCGGCTACGTCCGGGATATAGGCATGCTTGACCTGCGCCGGGTCGATCGCTCCGCGCAGATAGTTGCGGATGACAAAACCCGCCCCGTCACTGTCCGTGAGGACGATGATGCCGCGCGTTTCGGCCAGGCGGCGCAGCAGTGCCAGGCGCTGGCTGTCGTGGAAGATGCCGAAGCCGGACGTCTCGAGAATGGGCGCGTCCACGACCTGCGCGAGCGTGTTTTTGTCATACCGGCCCTCGACGATGATGGCCTCGCGGATGCGGATCATGCCGTGCCTCCCACGGCGATGCGCAGCAGCAGCTCCTTGAGCAGCTCGGCGTCGTCCGCGCCGGTGTTTTTCATGGCAAAGTCCGTCTGCGCGCACAGGCGCACCGCCTCCTCGAGCTGGCGGCCGGAGAATTTCCGGGCCGAGCGCAGGAGATTTTCCGCAATGAAGTCATACGGCAGGCCGAGCAGCGCGCGCAGATCGCCCGTGCCAAGGCCCGCGTGCCGCGCGAGCCGCGCGGCATAAAGCCTGCGCATCTGCTGGCCGATGACGGCGAGCAGGAAGATCGGTGTGTTCGCCTTGTCGGCGAGGAGGTCCGCGAGAATGCGCATGGCGCCGTCATAGTCCTGATCGGCCAGCCGGTCGGTCAGCTCGTAAGCCACCGCCTCCGGCAGCCGGTGCGCCACGGCCAGAATGTCCGCGCGCGTGACCGTGTCGCTCGAAACATAGGCCGCGATCTTGTCGATCTCCGGGATCATACTGTTCATCAGGCCGCCGGTGAAGAAAATCAGCTGGCGGGCGTCCTCGGGCGAAATGTGCTTCTTGTGCGCGGCAAAGCGTTTGCCGACCCAACGCACAAGCGCGCTCTCCCCCTGGGCGGTGAACTGGATGAGCTCACCGTATTTTTTGAAGGCCTTCGTCGTCTTCAGGCGGCCGTCCGGCTCAAAATCCGTACTCATCAGAAACACCAGCGTGCAGTAATCCGGCAGGTCGCCGATGACCCGGACGAGCGCCTGCGCCTCTTCCTCGCGGCACTTGTTCGTGTCGAATCCACGCACCTCGATGAGCGTGCGCTCGGTCAGAAACGGCACTGCGTCCACCGCGTCCGCCAGCGCCTGAAAGTCGAGCTCCGCCCCGTCAAACCGGTGATAGCTGAAGTCGTCCTCGCCGCCAGGCAGGCAGAGCTTTTTCAGCTCCAGCAGGTACTGCTCGCGCAGGTAATCCTCCCGCCCCCAGAGCAGGTACAGCCGTCCCGGCCCCTGCTCGCGCAGGCTGCGCACCTGTGCGCCGTAGTCGAGCACTTCCGTTTTCTTTTTTCCTTTTGCTTTTGCCATAGCGTTTCCTCACGAGAGATGCACCGTGATGTCGCCCATCTGATCGGTGCGGTAGATCGGTATGTGGTGCGCCTGCAGGCGCTCGAGCGTGTCACTCGTCGGATGGCCGTAGCTGTTGTAGCCGACGGAGATGATCGCAGCGTCCGGCGCGATGGCGTCGAGCCATGCGTCACCGGTGGATCTTTTCGAACCGTGGTGGCCGACGAGCAGCAGCTCAATGTCGGGATAGGTGCAGGAGCTTAGAAACTTCACCTCTGCCGTCGTGTCCACGTCGCCGGGCACGAGTGTGTCATAATCGCCGATGGAGGCCAGCACGATCATGCTGCCGTCCTCCTGTCCGGCGCAGGGCTCCGGATACAGGCGCACGGAGATGCCGCCGGCCGCGATCGCCTGTTGCGCGTCCACGCGCACAACGGTCGTATGGTTCGCCTCCGCGAGCGCGAGAATGTCACTCAGCGGGACCTGCGTGATATCCGCAGCGGCCGGGATGACCAGTGTGCGCACCGGAAGCCAGTGCATCAGGCGCAGCACGCCGCTGACATGATCGTCATGCGGGTGCGTAAGCACAAGCAGGTCAAGGCTCCGGTGTCCCTGCGCGAGCAGCTTGCGCGCCGCGAGGTCGCCCGGATCTTCCGCCGTAGAGCGGCCGCCGCAGTCCACTACGACGCAGGATCGCCCGCTGGAAAACACGATACTCTGCCCCTGACTGACATCGAGCGCCGTCACGGTCGATGTGCGCTGCAGCTGCACGGCATTGACGGTCAGCACCGCGCACAGTGCCAGCACGCTGCACGCAGCGGGAATCCAATAGCGCACCTTACGCCGCCGGGAGAGCAGCCACGCCGCGCCGAACATGGCGTACACCAGCGCGAGCCACCAGACGACCATGCGGCTGCCGGTGAACAGCACTGCACCCGGAAGTTTTGAGAGCACGTTTGCCACAGCGAGGATATACCGCAGCGGCCACGCCGTCACCCACGCGAGCGCCGTGCCGCCCCATGCCCAGACAAGGCCGAGCAGCGCCGCGAGGTAGCAGCCGATGAACGCGGCCGGCAGCAGCCACAGGATGAGCAGGTTTGTAACCGGCGCGATGAGCGAAATGTTGCCGAAATGCAGCGCCGTGAGCGGCACGGTAAACACCATGGCGCCGACGGAGCTCGCCGTTGTGGCACTGAAAAAGGCGCGGATCTTCCGCCGCGGACGCGAGAGCTTCACATCGGCGGGCAGCAGGCGCGCATCGAGCGCGCGGTACAGCGCACCAGAGACACAAAACAGGCCCGCCATGGACGCAAACGAGAGCTGCAGACTGATGCTCGCCGCGGCAAACGGATTGGCCGCGAGCAATATGGCCAATGCTGTCAGCAGCGACGTCGGCGGGTCGTTCTCCCGCCCGAGCAGCGGCGCAAAAAGCACCAGCGCCGTCATGAACGCCGCGCGCAGCACCGACGGGCTGCATCCGGCCATGATGACAAACACAACCATCATCGGCAGGCCGATGATGGCCGTCATGCGCCGGTTGCCGGTGAACAGACGCAAAAAGCCCAGCAGGAACGCCAGATGCAAGCCGGAAACCGCGACCGTGTGCATGATACCGGTCGTGCTGAGCGGAATGTCCAGATCCTGCGCGTAGAGCGCGGATTTATCGCCGAGCATGAGTGCCTGCGCAAACGGCAGCACATCCGCCGGGAAGGCGGCCTGCGCGCTCGTTTTGAGCGACTGGGCGACGGTTTTCGGCCAGTAGAGCCAGCTGCGGCTCCAGACGCCGGTGCGCACGAGCGTTTTGTCCCGCACACTGCCGATGAGGTATATGCCCTTGGAAATGTAGGCGTCCGTCTCCTCCCCGTAGCGCAGCGTGGATGGGCGGAACTTCACGTCCGCCGTGATCTCGTCGCCGGGGCGCAGCGCAGCGGCGTCCGCATCGGAGACGTAGAGCCGCGCCTTGCAGTTGGGCACGTCCGGGCTTGTGAGCAGGGCGGTCAGCCCATAGCTGCGCGCATAGTCAACGGGATACTCCGTCACGCGCGCCGTGACCGTCTGCACATCGCCGGAAACGTTCTGCACAGGCGTCAGGCGCAGGGCCGACGCCGCAGCGTACCACCCGAAGCCGATGGCTGCCGACAGCAGCGCGGCCATGACCCTGCGGCGCGTCTGCCCCGGGAGCAGCAGCGTCACGAGCGCGAGCACGACTGCCGTGAGCGCACCGGGCAGCACCCAGCGCGCCGGCAGCAGAAAATGCGCCAGAAAGATCGCAGCCGAAAATCCGCCTGCGCAGTATGCCAGCTTTCGCACGCCCGCTCCCCCCCTCTATCTCTTGGGACATTATAAACAAAAACGGCGGCCGGAACAAGTCCCGCCGCCGAATTTCGTTGCCTTTACAGCAGCTTCTCGCCCATCGGCGCGCCGCCGAGGACGTGGAAGTGCAGGTGATGCACGGTCTGGCCGGCATCGTCGCCGCAGTTGGAGATGACGCGGTAGCCGCCAGTCAGTCCCTCCTGCACGGCGAGCTTCGCAATGACCTCAAAGCACTTGGCGACCACAGCGGAGTTTTCCGCCGTGATGGCCGCGACCGAGTCGATGTGCTGCTTCGGGATCACGAGAAAGTGCACCGGCATCTGAGGATTGATGTCGCGGAACGCATAAACATCATCATCGTTGTACAGGCAGGTGGAAGGGATCTCCCCCGCCGCGATCTTACAAAACAGGCAGTCGTTCATAATGAAACCTCCTTATAGTCCCAGCTTTTCCGCCACGAAATCGTCCACGATGGCCAGCGCGTCGTCGATCTTCAGCACCTCGCTGCCGCCGCCCATAGCGGAGTCCGGCTTGCCGCCGCCCTTGCCGCCGGTGACCGCCGACACGGCGCGCACAAGATCGCCCGCGCGGATGCCCCTGGCCACGGCGTTCTTACCGCAGACGGCCACGAACGTGACCTTGCTCTCCGTCGCCGTCGCAAGCACCGCGACCGTGTCCGGATCTTTATCGCGCAGGAAGTCGCCGAGCTTGCGCAGGTCGCCGGCCTCGAGGTCGGTGCGCGTCGTCGTGATGACCTTGATGCCGCCGATGTTCTTCGAGGCATAGAGGAAGCGGTCGACGTCGCTGTGCAGGATCTTCTCTTTCATGCGCTCAACGTTCTGGCGCGCCTCCTTGAGCTCCGCCGTGAAGCCCTTTGCCTTGGCAATGAGGTCGGCGGGCTTGGCGTGCAGCACCTCGGCCGCCGCGTACATGCGGCGGTTGACGGTCTCCATCTCGCGCAGGTAGGCCTTGCCGGTGATCGCCTCCACGCGGCGCACGCCGGACGCGACCGAGCTCTCGCCCGTGATGCGGAACGGGCCGATCTTGGCGGTGTTGTCCACATGCGTGCCGCCGCAGAGCTCAACGGACTTGCCGCCCATGTTCACCACACGCACGACATCGCCGTACTTCTCACTGAAGAGCGCCGTCGCGCCGCTGGCCTTGGCCTGCTCCATCGACATCTCGGACACGGTGACGTCCATGCCGTCAAGGATCCAGTCGCCGACGATCTCATTGACCCGCTCCAGCTCCTCGGGCGTGATGGCCGAGAAATGCGTCAGGTCAAAGCGCAGGCGATCCGGCTCCACGAGCGAGCCCGCCTGATGCACGTGATCGCCCAGCACCTCGCGCAGCGCGGCCTGGAGCAGGTGCGTGGCCGAGTGCGCACGCATGATCGCCTTGCGGCGGTCGGTATCGATGCGCGCCGTGACAGTCTGCTCGACCTGCAGGCGGCCGGAGTGCATCACACCGTGGTGCAGGAATTTGCCGGCCTTGTCCTTCTGGACGTCCGTCACCTGGAAGAGCGCGCCGTCCGTCTCAATGACGCCGTTGTCGGCCACCTGGCCGCCCATCTCGGCATAAAACGGCGTGCAGTCGAGCACGAGCACGCCCTGCTTGCCCTCATCGATCTCCGAACAGACCTCACCGTCGCAGACAATGGCCAGGATCGTGCCCTGATCGACCGTGTGGTCATAGCCGGTGAATTTCGTCGGCGTCGTGTCCAGGCCGAGATCCACACCGGCCCATGCCAGGTCGCCGAGTGCCTCGCGCGCCTTTCTCGCGCGCACGCGCTGCTGCTCCATCAGCTCCTGGAACGCATCCTCATCCACGGTCATGTCCTGCTCCTGCACCATCTCGCGGGTCAGGTCGATTGGGAAGCCGTAGGTGTCATAGAGCTTGAACGCATCCGCGCCGGAGAACACCCGCTCGCCCTTGGCCTGATGCTCGGCGAGCAGGTCGGAGAAGATGTGCATGCCAGCGTCGATGGTCTTGGCGAAGTTCTCCTCCTCGTTGCGGATGACGCGGGTGATATACGCCTGCTTCTCGCGCAGCTCGGGGTACTGGCACTCGTTTTCGTGCACGACCATGTCCACGACCTGATACAGGAACGGTTCGTTGACGCCGAGGAGCTTGCCGTGGCGCGCCGCACGGCGCAGCAGACGGCGCAGCACATAGCCGCGGCCCTCGTTCGACGGCAGGATACCGTCCGATATCATCATGACGGAGGCACGGATATGGTCGGTGATGACGCGCAGGGACACGTCGGTCTGGTGGCTGTCACCATAGTGCGCGCCGGTGATCTCGCTGACCTTGTGGGTGATGTTCATGACGGTATCGACGTCGAAGAGCGAATCCACGCCCTGGCAGACAACGGCCAGACGCTCAAGGCCCATGCCGGTGTCAATGTTTTTCTGAACGAGATCGGAGTAGTTGCCGTTGCCGTCGTTGTCAAACTGGGAAAAGACGTTGTTCCAGACCTCCATATAGCGGTCGCAGTCGCAGCCGGGCGCGCAGTCCGGCTTGCCGCAGCCGTAGGCTTCGCCGCGGTCAAAATAGATCTCCGAGCAGGGGCCGCACGGGCCGGAGCCATGCTCCCAGAAGTTATCGTCCTTGCCGAGGCGGGTGATGCGGCTCTCGGGGATGCCGATCTCGTCGCGCCAGATGTTGAACGCCTCGTCGTCCTTTTCATACACGGACGGGTACAGCCGCTCGGGGTCGAGACCGACCCAGTCCGGGCTCGTCAGAAACTCCCACGACCAGGCGATGGCTTCATGCTTGAAGTAGTCGCCGAAGGAGAAGTTGCCGAGCATCTCAAAATACGTGCCGTGGCGCGCGGTCTTGCCGATGTTCTCGATATCGCCGGTGCGGATGCACTTCTGGCAGGTGCAGACACGGTGGCGCGGCGGCTCCTTGTCGCCCTTGAAGTAGGGCTTCATCGGCGCCATGCCGGAGTTGATGAGCAGCAGACTCGCGTCATCCTGCGGGATGAGCGAGAAGCTCGGCAGACGCAGGTGTCCCTTCGTCTCGAAAAAGCGCAGGAACATTTCGCGCAGTTCATTCAGACCATATGGTTTCATAATCATCTATCCTCCAAATCAAATTCTCTTGCTTCACTCTTTTTGCAGCCGCTCGGAAAGGCTGGGCGCGTCCGCGCGGTAAAACTCCAGCTTGCCGCAGCGCCTGCAGGCATAGATATCGACCTCCAGCGCACCGGAAAAGAGGTTGGACAAGTGGCCGGTCAAAAGGCCGTATTGCCCGAGCTGCAGGGATTCCTGCCCCAGATGCTCCATCTCGCCATGACAACGCAGACAGTCCATAACACGTCTCCTTTCAAAAAAAGATGCCTCCGCCCCATGGACAGGGGCGAAGGCATTCGAGCATTCACGGTACCACCCTGATTGCCGCTCACGCGGCGTCTCAAGTCGTCCTTAACGCGGACAGACGTCCCGGTCGTCCCGGGCCGCTCCGGAGCGGCCGCCATGCTGCCGGCCGAAGGGCTTCCACCGTCCCCTTCTCTCTGCTGACCGGGTGCTGCACAGTTCTTCTCCATCCAAGCGTTCTGTTCTGGATTTTTATATTTTACCACATTCGAGCCGAATGTCAACCGTTTCGGCGGGTAATTTCCGCCGCACGAGCGACAGCGGCGCGGCCCTGCACGGCAGCGGCATGGTAAAGCGCTGCATCGGGTGCGGCACGCTCTCGAGCGGAAGGCCATCGGCATCGCGCAGATCCTGCGCCGTGAAGGTCACGGGCGGTGCGGCGTTCGTGACGAGCTCGAGCGTATCGCCGACGGAAAACTTGTTGCGCTGCGTCAGCACGGCGCGCCCGTCGGGCGCGGTGCCCTCCACGACGGCGCAGACCTCCGCACCGGCAAAGTAGGCGGAGTTTGCCGTGTACTGCCCCGGCTGGCCGAAGTAGAACCCGGTGCTGTACGGCCGGTGGCTGATCTGCAGCACCTCGCGCTGCCAGACCGGGTCGAGCGGCCGCCCGGCGACGGCATCGTCGAGCGCGTGGCGGTAGGCATTCGTGACCGCGCCGACATAATAGGCGCTCTTGGTGCGCCCCTCGATCTTCAGGCTCGTGATGCCGGCCGCCAGCAGCTCCGGCAGGTGATCGATCATGCACATGTCGCGGGAGTTGAAGATGTACGTCCCGCGCGCGTCCTCCGTGATGTCAAACACCTGGCCGGGGCGCTTGGACTCCGTGAGGCCGTACTTCCAACGGCAGGGCTGGGCGCAGCGGCCGCGGTTGGCATCGCGCCCGGTGAGGTAGTTCGACAGCAGGCAGCGGCCGGAAAACGACACGCACATTGCCCCGTGCACGAATGCCTCGAGCTCCAGCTCAGGCGGTGTGTGGGCGCGGATGGCGGCGATCTCGGCGAGCGACAGCTCACGCGCGAGCACAACCCGCTGCGCGCCGAGATCATACAGCGCCGCCGCAGCCGCCGAATTGACCACGCCGAACTGCGTGCTCACGTGCAGCGCGACGTGCGGCGCATAGCGCTTTGCGAGCGTGATCACGCCAAGATCGGCCGCGATGATCGCATCCACGCCAGCGTCGTCGAGCAGCTCCAGATACGCCGGCAACTGCGCCATCTCGTCATCGCGCGGCAGAGTGTTGCACGTCACGTGCACGGCGGCGCCCTGCACGTGCGCAAGCTGCACGGCCGCGCGGATGCCGTCCGGCGTGAAATTTTCCGCCCCGGCGCGCATACCGAACTGCGCACCGGCCAGATACACTGCGTCTGCACCGAAATGGAGCGCCATTTGCAGGCGCTCCAGATCTCCGGCAGGGCACAACAATTCCGGTTTGTTCATATTCGTCCCCGCTTATTGTGAATAACTCTGTTTGGCCACGAACGCCTGGAACTCGCCATAGTTCGTGAAGAACTTGTGCGTACCGGACTCGGCGTCGAGCGCGTAGTACAGCGCCTGTGTGCTCGCTGGCGAGAGCGCCGCCTTGATGGACGCAAGGCCGGGGTTTGCAATCGGCGTGGGCGGCAGGCCCTTGTTCTGATAGGTGTTGTACGGGCTGTCGATCTTCGTGTCCTCCACGGTGAGCACATCCTTGTGCTCCGGCAGGACGTACATGATCGTCGAGTCGATCTGCAGCGGCATGCCGGCCTCGATACGGTTATAGATGACGGCGGCGATCATGGCGCGCTCATCGTCGTTGGCCGCTTCCTTTTCGATCATGGACGCGACCGTGACGACCTCCTGCATGGTCATGCCGCGCTCGTCCGCCTTTTCGAGCATCTCGGCCGTGATGCGGTCGTGGAAGTTCTCCAGGAACTTATTGATGGCGCTCGATGCCTGCATGCCCTGATAGAACTCATACGTATCCGGGAACAGGAAGCCCTCGAGGCGCTTGGCGTCGCCCTGCATGCTCTGGTCAATGAACGAGTAGTTGTAGGAATAATTGGCTGCCGCGTCCATGAGGTCGTCATACGAGCAGACGCTTTCATCCTCGAGCTTGCGGAAGATCTGCTCCATCGTATAACCCTCGGGGATGGTGACCTTGGTCGTGACCATGGCGCCGGAGCCGACCTGCATCTTCTTGACGAGCGCGCGGTAATCATAGTTCGTGCTCAGCTCATACGTGCCGGGGTCGATCTTCGTTTTCGCGTGCGAAACACTGCAGTAAAGCTCGAAGAGGCCCTTATACTTGATGATACCGGCGTCCTTGAGCTGCTTTGCCACGTAGCCCACGCTCACCTGATGGCCGGAGCGCTCCTTGGCATTGCCGTCGGCGTCCGTGTACGAAATGGTGACGTCCTTGAACTCGGACTTATCGAGCGTGACCGTCGCCGTGACCGGCTCTTTGTTGAGCGCAAGCACGTCCGACGCCGCCATCCAGCCGACGCAGGCGAGAATGATGCTGATGCTGACGACAAAGGCAAAATAGATCAGGCCGCCGAGGCAGCCGCTGCGGCCGGCGCGGCGCGGCGCTTCCGGCTCTGCCGGGCGCGCAGCGCGCTCAACAGGCGCTGCCTGTACCTCCGTTTCCGGCGCGGAGCGCGGGGCCGGCTGCGGGCGCGCGGCAGGCGCCTGCTCCGTATGGGGGCGAGCCGGCCGCTGCTGCCGCGGCTGTTCGGCGCGCGGCGTCTGCGTCTGGGCCGGGCGGGGCTGGGCATGCGGCTGCGCGGGACGGGGGCGGACAGGACGCTGCTGCCCCTCCGGCTGCACGGCGTGCGGATGTGCAGCCGCGCGCTGCTGGGCATCCGGACGCACCGGACGCGGCTGAGCCGGGTGCGCGGGGCGCTGCCCCTCCGGACGTACCGGACGCGGCTGGGCCGGGCGCGCGGAGCGCTGTCCCTCCGAACGTACCGGACGCGGCTGGGCCGGATGTGCGGGGCGCTGCCCCTCCGGCTGTGCCGGACGGCGGCGGGCCGGCTGCGCGGCTGCCGAACGCTGCGGGCGGGACGAATCCTGCTCGTCGCGGAACAGCTCATCAAAGTTCTTAAAGTGATCAGACATGGTTCGGTCTCCCTGTCAACATGGAATTCGTCCCTGCCGCCCACACGGCGGAGGAACCCCCATGCCCCGAGGGGCATAAGATAAGGCGACGGACGGAAACGGCGCCGTTTCTCCGGTCACGCCGGAAAACATTGCGCCAGATCCATGCACCGCGCGGGGTCTGGCCACGCAAAAATCAGTTGCGCGGAGAAAGGGTTTTGGTTATGTGCTGCGGAAATAATAATAGCTGTCTCTGGATCATCCTCATTCTGATCCTGCTCTTCTGCTGCGGCGGCTGGGGCAACTGCGGCTGCGACAACAACAATAACAACGGCTGCGGCTGCGGCTGCTAACGGCCTGACACCGATCGGGGCTCCTCCAGGAGCCCCGGTTTTTCCTGTGGGCGCAAAACGCCGTCCTCGGTTATGACGGCGGAAACCGGCACATCGTTCCATTTGGCCGGCAGCGCGTCGAGCAGGAACGCCGCGCGG
>ERZ1106951.3234-NODE-3234-length-11941-cov-4.998738_pt1 | contig 11941 bp, 8 predicted proteins | sample MGYA00403676_ERZ1106951 | MGnify/ENA primary metagenome ERZ1106951 (study PRJEB35170, sample SAMEA104062398) | human gut metagenome | biome: human gut; feature: human-associated habitat; material: faeces | place: Denmark | collected 2012-04-23 ...
AAAAACCTTGATTTTCCAGTGTTTTCAAAAGTATCGTTATCTAACGTCAGCTTTAATGGTGCCGCAGCAACTAGCGTTGAGGAGCTTGGATCCATTTTCGTTACTACAACAATTGCACCATCTATCGCAACTGTAGTCTGTATGATCTTTACATGGGTAAAGTACGGAAAGCCTGATGTTTCCATGTGTCTGAATGCTTCTTTAGCTGGCCTTGTTGCTGTAACTGCCAGCTGTGACGTTGTAGATGCATTTGGTTCTATCGTGATAGGTGCTGTTTCTGGTTTGCTTGTTGTATTTGGTGTATGGTTCTGTGATAATAAGATTCACGTTGATGATCCAGTTGGTGCCGTAGCTGTTCATATGATGAATGGTATCTGGGGTACAATTGCAGTTGGACTTTTTGCCACAAAGAGTGCTCCGGCCTTTGCAAGAGGATATGGTGATGGCGTTACATATGGTGCAAACCAGATCGCTGGAGCTGGTCTTTTCTATGGCGGCGGCTTCTCACAGCTTGGCTTACAGCTTCTTGGTATGCTTTGTACCGCAGCTTTCACTGCTGTTACTATCACGATTACATTCCTCGTTATCAAAGCAATCTTTGGTCTTCGTGTTTCCGAGGAAGAAGAAATCATTGGTCTTGATGCAACTGAGCATGGTCTTCCATCTGCTTATGCTGGATTCTCAATCATGGATATCGACAACACAATGACAATGGAGCAAAATGCAAATACAAACCTTGGTGTCGAAGAATATGACCGCGCTTCTGCTGCACAGAAGGCTGCCGCTGTTAAGGTCGTTAAAGCTCCAGATGTTTCACCAAGCGGCATCTATAAGGTTGTCATCATTGCAAAGCTCTCTCGTTATGATAAGCTTAGAAAGGCTATGAATGACATAGGTGTAACTGGAATGACAGTTACTCAGGTAATGGGCTGCGGCATTCAGAAGGGTGCCGGCGAAAAGTACCGTGGTGTTGAGCTTGATGCTACTCTTCTTCCAAAAGTTAAGGTTGAAGTAGTTGTCAGCAGCATCCCAGTTGATACAGTAATCGCAGCTGCAAAGAAGACACTCTACACCGGTCATATCGGTGACGGCAAGATCTTCGTATACAACGTAGACCGCGTTGTAAAGGTTCGTACCGGTGAAGAAAATTTTGCAGCATTACAGGATGTTGAGTAATTTATATCTTCCTTAAAAAACAAAGTGCCCGCAGTCTTATTTTTCTGCAGGCACTTTTTTATTTGCAGCTTTTATGCACGCTTCCGCGTTATTACATATCTTTTTAAAGATCTGCTTACACAATGCAATTTCATCGTCTGTAAGCCCATTAAACATATCTTTTGCAAACTGCTTTTGTACGCGTATGCCATCTTTTATTATATCATCTGCTGAATCCAAAAGATAAATTTCAACACGTTTTTTATTGTCTTTATCTATCCTTCTTTCAATCAGCCCTTTTTCCTCAAGCACCTTAAGTGACATAGATACGTGAGATTTTGTTGACTTTCTGTATCTGACAATATCTGCTGCCGTGTTATGCTGTGGATTATTATATAGAAACATCAGTATATCATACTCCATCTGCCTAAGCTGATATTTTTCACATACGGATGACTTCAGAATCTCATAATAACGTGTAATTCCTCTATGCTCATCACAAAAATACATGTATGCCCTCCTTATGTAGTTCTATTTTGAACGATTATAGTTTTTTTTTCTCTCCTTGTCAATAAAAACATAACCACTTTTTCGTTTGCTCATCCTGTTTTGTGTGGTATACTATTGGCAGCGAATTTGATCGCCAAAATAATTTTAGAAAGGTGTTTATAATAATATGATCAAACTAATTCAAAATATTGACATTTACGCACCAGAGCATCTTGGAAAAAAGGATGTACTTATCATTCACGATAAAATTGTAAAAATTGCAGATCCAGGCAGTCTGTCAATTCCTTCATATTTTCCAGAGGCTAAGCAAATTGATGGAACAAATCTGATCCTCACACCTGGTTTTATTGACTGTCATGTTCATGTACTCGGAGGCGGCGGCGAGGGCGGTTTTGCCAATCGTACACCAGAGGCCACCATGGAAGGGCTTACCAAATTTGGCGTGACAACTGTTGTTGGCTGTCTTGGCACTGATGGAATCGGACGTGATATGTGTGCACTTGTCGCCAAAACAAAGGGACTAAATGAGCAGGGAATATCTGCTTACTGCTACACTGGAAGTTATCAGGTTCCTGTTCGCACGCTGACCGACAGCATCCCTAAGGATATTATGATGATTCAGGAAATCATTGGAACAGGAGAAATCGCCATTTCAGACCATCGCTCCTCCCAGCCAACTTTTGAGGAATTTACCCGTGTTGCAGCCGATACAAGACTCGGCGGAGTACTTTCTGGAAAAGCTGGAATCATTAACGTTCATCTCGGTGACGGCTCACGAGGCATGGAGTTAATCAACCGTGTCATTGATGAGACAGAAATTCCTGCATCACAATTTCTTCCTACTCACGTAAATCGAAACGAGGCACTTTTTTGCCAAGCCATCGAATATGCATTAAAGGGCGGTGCCGTTGACTTTACAGGAAACGAGGATATTGACTACTGGGAGACTATCTGCGATGAGGTGCGCGTATGCAAAGGAATCAAGCGTATGCTAAATGCAGGTGTCAACCCAAACCGTATCACAATCTCCTCCGATGGACAGGGAAGCCTGCCAATCTACAATAAAAAAGGTGAATTTCAGGGAATGGGTGTCGGTCAGTCCAGCTGCCTGTTAAAGGAAGTAAAGGAATGCGTATCCATGGAAAACATTCCACTAGAAATCGCACTCTCCACAATCACCTCCAACCCTGCCGCCATCCTTCACTTAAATAAGAAAGGAAGAGTTCAGGAAGGATATGATGCTGATCTTTGTATCTTAGACAAGAACTTGCAGCTTATCAAAGTCATTGCAAGAGGAAAGTCAGTCTATTAAATTCTTTTTGATTTTTCTCAATTTCTGGTTCCTTTATTTCCTTTGATATGGTACACTATCCCTTGCGCATTTCATTTATATATGATGCTTTTTATATCATATTTACATTAAAAGAAGGGAGACTCAACTATGAGCCACAAAAAAGGAGAAGGTTTAAAATCTTTTAACAAGGGCTTTACCGTACCAGACACTTACATCATTATCTTTTTTGTAGTTGTTCTGGCTGCAATTTTAACGTTCCTTGTTCCAAAGGGCTACTACGAAACACAGGACGTTTCGTACATGATTAATGGTGTAGAAAAAACACGTACCGTCATTAAAGACGGAAGCTTTCAGTATTTAAGAGATGATGCTGGAAAGGTCGTAACAGAAGGTGTCTCATTATTCAGCGGTGACGGCGGAACCGGTTTCTTTAACTACATGTACAACGGAATCGTCAACAGTTCAGCGATGGATATCATAGCATTCCTATTAGTTGTCGGCGGTGCATTTGGAATCATGATCAAAACCGGTGCACTCGAATCCGGCTTAATTGGATTAATTCGAAAGGCAAAGGGAGCCGAAAAGCTGTTAATTCCAGTGCTGTTTGTACTGTTTTCATTAGGCGGTGCTGTCTTTGGAATGGGTGAGGAAGCACTTCCATTTACGATGATTCTCTGTCCGCTGTTTGTTGCCGTAGGATACGACACCGTAATTGCAGTACTTGTCACCTATGTTGCTACACAGATCGGCTTCGGTTCCTCATGGATGAATCCCTTCTCTGTTGGTGTTGCTCAGGGAATTGCTGGAATTGACGTATTCTCTGGCGCTGGTTTTCGTATGGTTATGTGGGTTGTCTTCACCGCACTTGGCTGTGGAATGACAATGTTCTACGCATCCAAAGTAAAGAAAACACCTACTATCTCTGTTGCCTACGAAAGCGATCAGTATTTCCGTGATCAAAACGAAAAAACAGGACTTGACGATGGACACGATTTTGGCATTGGCCACATCTTAGTACTTCTGACACTTGCTGCTACTGTCATCTGGGTTATCTGGGGTGTCATGGTAAAGGGCTACTATATGGCAGAAATCGCTACTCAGTTTTTCATCATGGGAATCGTTTCTGGTGTTATCGGCGTTGTTTTCCACTTAAATAATATGAAGCTAAATGACATTGCATCTTCATTTAAAGATGGCGCAAAGGATCTTATAGGTGCAGCACTTGTTGTCGCAATGGCACAAGGTATCATGCAGGTTCTTGGCGGCTCCGACCCGACCACACCAACCGTTATCAACACAGTCATGTACGGAATTTCTCAGGCACTCTCAGGACTTTCCGGTGCATTTGCCGCTGTACTTATGTATCTTTTCCAGTCCGTATTTAACTTCTTTGTCGTATCAGGTTCTGGACAAGCTGCAATCACCATGCCGATCATGGCACCACTTGCTGATCTTCTTGGTGTTTCCCGTCAGACCTCTGTTCTTGCATTCCAGCTTGGTGATGCATTCACCAACCTGATCGTTCCAACCTCTGGATGTTTGATCGGTTCTCTGGCAATTGCAAAAATTGAGTGGTCCAACTGGATTAAATTCATGTGGAAATTCCTCGGTATTTTGATGATTGGTGCAATCATAACTATTCTGATTGCCGTTGGAATTGGTTTCTAAAACAATCAAAAAGCGTATCCGCCAGTTTATCCTGGAAGGTACGCTTTTTCTTATCTGATTTTGATTTTACTTATCTTTTTTCAGAATCATTATATACAATTGTACTCTTTTGTTCTTATCGAACCTTCTTCAGCCACATATAGCCATATGCCGGAATATTGACTCCAGCTGCCTCCATTAATGTTCCAGTTAAAAGATCACAGTACAGACCGTCTCTCTCATTGATCCAAGCCGTCTTATCAAATTCACTAAAGTTAAATAAGCCATATATCTTATCGCCATCATAATAACGTCCGATACAAAGAATGCTCTTATCCCATGTTTCAACAGTCCATGTATCCGCATTGCTCATAAATGCCTTCTCAGATTTACGAAGCTTCTCAAGCTGATTAAGCTTTGAAGAAATCTGACCTGGAATAGTAGATTGATCACTGCTCTTTGCTGCCTCTTCCCAATTCATTGCACCACGGTGAACATAACGTGAATCTGGTGCCTTATCAGGATCATCCCTATAAGCATAATCATTTAACTGGCCAATTTCATCTCCACTATAAAGCACAGGGATTCCAGACTGCATAAACATATATGCATGAAGCATTACATCCATTCGAATGGCCTTCTCAAGTGCCTCTTTATCGTGCTGATAGCTTGCCTTTTCAATACCGCACATTGAAGCAGTTGTTCCACAAAATCTTGCATCACCAGTCACCGGATCCTCATTATAGAGAACACCGCGGCTGTTGCTGTAACCGGCATAGCCTCTAAAATAATCATTCAAATATTGCTTATGCGCACGCTCCTGAATGCCTTCCTGCTGCAAAGTTGCAAAATCAAGTCCCCAGCCAATATCATCATGGCAGCGCAGATAATTTAAGAAAACATAGTCCTTTGGAAGACGATTTACAATATCAAGCTGCTTCTTTAACAGACTGACATCTCTTGTTGCTACAGTATGCCATGTGGTAGCCATTGTTGTTACATTATACAGCATATGGCACTCTGGCTTTTCTACTGTTCCAAAATATGGAACAACCTTTTCCGGCTCCATTACTACTTCACCCAAAAGCAAAATGCCCGGGCAGACAAGTTCTCCGATCAGTCTCATCATACGCACAATTGTATGTACCTGCGGCAGATTTCGGCAGGTCGTATGGAGTTCCTTCCATATATATGGTACTGCATCAATTCGAATGATATCAATTCCCTTATTTGCCAGATAGAGGAAATTATACATCATTTCATTGAATACTCTTGGATTTTTGTAATTGAGATCCCACTGATAAGGATAAAATGTCGTCATTACATAGTGACCAATTTCTGGAAGCCATGTAAAGTTGCCAGGTGCAGTCGTCGGGAATACCTGCGGAACTGTCTTTTCATATTCAGATGGAATAACCGCATTATCAAAAAAGAAATAGCGGCTCATATATTCTCCATCTCCCTGACGTGCCTTCTTTGCCCATTCATGATCCTCTGAAGTGTGGTTCATAACAAAATCCATGCACACACTGATTCCCTTCTCATGGCAGGCATTAGTCAGATTCTCAAGGTCTTCCATGGAACCTAAATTTTCCTGAACCTTTCTAAAATCAGCTACTGCATAACCTCCATCAGAGCGTCCCTTTGGTGTATCAAGAAACGGCATCAGATGAATATAATTAACATTATTCTTCTCCAGATAATCCAGCTTTCCCTGTACACCCTTCATGTTGCCTGCAAAATTGTCAATATAAAACATCATGCCAAGCATATCATTTTTTCTGTACCAATTAGGATCAGCCTCACGCTTTTTATCAAGTGTCTTTAATTTCTCACTTCTCTCCTTATAAAATGAGTACAAATGCTCGCACAGCTCTGCAAACATTGCATCATTTCCATATAATTGCATATAAAGATCATGAAGCTCATCCTTCTTTTGCTCAAAGCGTTCCTTATATATTGTTTTCATATTATTTACTGCAGTTTGAGCACCTGTTATTATGTCTTTTTCCTTGATGTCATTCATTGCTCTCACTTATCTCCTTTTCTAATCGTTAAAAAGAAATCGGGGTCCAAAACAAACTATATTTTGGACCCCTTATAAATAAACATTAAATTATCCCTTTACTGCACCGGAGGTAACGCCCTCAACAATGTAGCGCTGCAAAAACAGATATAAAATCAGAATCGGCAGCATTGCTAACAGCAGAGCAGCCATTACCAGGCCCATATCCGTAGAGTAAGTTCCATAGAATGCCTGTGTTGCAATTGGAAGTGTATAAAGCTCCTTACGACCAAGTACAAGGCTCGGAAGAAGATAATCGTTCCAGAATGCCATTGCATCAATAATTGCTACAGTTGCAATCGTTGGCTTTAACAGTGGAAATACAATCTTCCAGTATGTCTGCCAGTTGCTGCAGCCATCCAAAAATGCCGCTTCCTCAAGCTCTAACGGAATATTCGTATGAATTGCTCCATGGAACATGAATGTTGCCATTGAAAGTGAAAATCCGATATGCATAAGGATTAAGGTCACACGGCTATTTAAAACTCCGAAGATACCACCATATAATGATACTAACGGAATCATCAAAACCTGGAATGGAATTACCATAGATGCAATCATTAATGTAAACAGAAGCTTACATGCCTTCCAATTGTTTCTTACAATTACAAATGCGGTCATTGCAGACAAAAGAATAGTTCCAATTGTTGCTGAAATTGTGATGATCAGTGAGTTGGTAAAAGATGTTGTAAAATTCATCTTCTTCATCGCATCAGAGAAGTTTGTTACAATAAATCCATGAGAACCAACTAGTGCCATCGGGTCAGACATAATGTCACCCTTTGTCTTAAATGCATTAATAATAACGATAATAAACGGAAAGATAAACATCAGAAACAGGAGGATTAAAACAACCATTATAATGGCATGGCTAATTTTCTTTTTCTGTGCCGCTTTTTTATTTTCTTCCATTATGCTGCCACCTCCCCTTTCTTACCAATATAAACCTGTGTCACACCTACAATTGCGCAGACGATAAACAGTACAAGTGCCTCAGCCTGTCCAAGACCATAATTCTTATAAGTAAATGCCTGATTGTATACATGCATTGCTGCCATTACAGAAGAATTGAATGGCTCACCCTTTGTCAAGGACAGGTTTACATCATATACCATGAAGCATCTGGTAATTGTAAGGAACAAGCACTGTACAAATGAAGCTCTCATAAGTGGGATGATAATATTAACTGTTGCCTGAAAACTAGTACATCCATCAATCTGAGCAGCTTCCTTTAAGCTCTTCGGTACACTCATAAATCCGGCAACATAAATTAACATCATGTAACCGGCATACTGCCATACAGAAACAATAATCAAACATGCCATTGCACCGCTCGGTGTTGCCAGCCAAGAATTTGAAAGCGCACCAATAGAAACTGCCTTTCCAATTGATACAAATGCTCTGTTAAAAACAAACTTCCATACATAACCAAGAACAATACCACCGATCAGGTTTGGAATAAAGAAGCCCGCACGGAAGAAGTTCTGTCCTTTAATACCGCTAGTCAGCAAATATGCCAGGAAAAATGCAACCACATTTACCAGAACAACAGAAATAACAGAATATATAACTGTTCTTCCAAGTGCCTGCCAGTAGGCAATATCTTTAAACGTTGCAATATAATTTGCAAAACCGACAAACTGCTTATCCTTTGAAATACCATCCCAGCTTGTAAAGGTCAAATATAAACCGTAGATAAACGGAATAATTACTACTGCAGCAAACAGTACAGTGGAGATACCAGCGAACATTATGTACTGCTTTACTTTATATTTTGTCGTGTTTCTATCCATGATCACGATCCCCTTCCCTGTATTCGTTTTATCATCAAGAAAATTATGAGACTGTCCGCTGCCTGTCATCGGCGGACAGCCTCTATAGGGGTAATGTCTTCCTTCCTATTATATTATAAGGAAGCATCATCTATCAAATGTTTGATATTATCAGTGCTCTACAACGTCTGTTGACTTCCAGTAATCCTCAATCTCAGTTGCAAACTCTGCACGATCCATCTGTCCTGCAAGATACTTCTGGAAGATTGCACCACACAGAGAGATGTGATCATCTGGCATGTAGTTGTAGTTATCAATCATAGCACCCTCATCTGCATACTTCTTAACAGACTTTCCAAGAGGATCTGCTACTTCATTCTCATTATTGGTGAATGCAGGAACAAGTGCACAGTCTTCTGTGATGAACTTCTGACCTTCTTCAGAATCTGCAAGCCACTCTAAGAAATCTAGTGCTGCCTGACGCTGCTCATCTGTTGTAGTATCAGAAGAATCAATCATAAAATACTTAGAACCGCCGCCTACAAGCTTCTCGTTAGTGCCGTCATCTGTGTTCTGCGGAATTGGCATCATACCCATGTTCTCAGTGTAATCATATGCGTTGATTACGGACCAATCCCAGTTACCACCGTACATAAAGGCGATTTCTCCCTCAGCTAACATCATCTCAGTTACTTCACGCTCAGCTGCGATTGCAGAATCCTTTGCGTAGTTGTTCTCCTTCATTACATCAAAGAAATCCATCAGAGAATTGAATTTCTCATTATTAATCAGATCTGCTTCACCCTCATGAAGCTTTGTAATAAACTCCTCTACATCCGGCTGCTCCTCTGATACCTGTGACAGAAAGTGACCTCCTAAAGACCAATCCTCCTTCATGATACCAGTAGGCGTCTCCATACCGCCTTCCTTTAACTGCTCAATCAGTTCCTTAAAGGAATCAAGTGTCTTGTAATCTTCTGGGTTAAATGTTTCACCAGTAATTGCTTCGATCGCATCTGCATTGTAAATCAGTCCACGAGCCTCAACACTCATAGGGAAACCATTGATCTGATCATCAATTCCGATTGCATAGTTAGTATTCTTTACCCACTCCTGATCACTCATATCAATTGCATGATCTTTTGCCAGTGAGTAGATATCCTTTGCATCTACCATTGCTAATGTATATGGATCTCCAGATGAATACTTGGTAGCCAGATGAGCTGATACTGTATCATTTGTGTAGTAAACCTCAATATTGATTCCATTATCCTCAGCATACTTTTCTGCCATCTCTTCAAACTGGCTCTGAATCTCCATCTTGGAATTGAAAATGGTAATGCTTACCTTATCATCTGCAATTGCAGGAACTGCTGTTGCTGCCATTGCTGCCGCAAGTGTAATTGCGAGTGTTGCTTTTCTTCTCATTTTTTATTCCTCCTATTTTGTGCCCCTATCTCGTATGTGGGCATTTCTTTGTTTGTGTCTTCATTCTAGCACTGCACTTTTAACATGTCAAGCGGTTATCATAATTTTTCTTTTATTAAAATATATTTTGTTAAAATTATACGATTATGCCTCTTTTGTTTTGTGCATTATATCAATTATGTTTTTTTTGAATTTTATTTAATGTTCAATAAAATAAGTTAATTACGCTATTTTTTCAAAAAACTTTTTAAATTGTTTATCGCAACCGCTTGCGATATTCTTTCTTGTGACGACTTGTGTACATATCTAATATTCACAAAAAAAGAGTTATGCATGCAAGTACTCTACTCACTATGTAATAACTCTTTTTCGATATGTTTGTATAAAATTGCTATATTAGATTATATTGGTAAGAAACAGCTCGCTCGCGCCTATCATGCGCAAAACAGCCCCTTAGGGCTTAATCACTGCTTCGCAGCTGTTAACTCAAGTCGTTCCGCGCTCAACAAGCGTTACCGGAAATACAGTTCTTGAAGGCACCACCTTGCCAGCATCTATCATCGCAATGTCCGAAATTGCCTGCTCTGCCATCTGCTCTACCGGCTGATGAATCGTCGTCAGTCCAGGTGTCGTAAACTGGGCAATATTCACATCATCAAAACCGACAATTTTCATATTCTGAGGAACACTAATTGACAGGTCGCGGCAAGCCTGAAGCACATATGCACCGATAATATCAGAACTTGTAAATACACCATCCACATCTGGATTTTTTTCAATCTTATTTCTCACAAAGCTATAATACTCCAATGTATCAAACTGTTCTTTGTCTGTCACCATCACAAGATGCTCTACCTTATACTTCTCACATGTATCTTTAAAGCCCACTTCTCTGTAATCAGCTGGCATAGCAATGCCCTCACCGGCACTTCTTCCACCAATATACATAAGCTTTTTGCAGCCCTTTTCAATTAATAACTCCGTTGCAAGCACACCACCCTGATAGTTGTCACATTCAATACCTGATGTTGCCTGATCAATAGATCTCTCTAACGTAATCAACGGGAAATCAAGCCCTACAAATTTTTCTGTACCAAAGCAGCCGCTGCACAAAACTACTCCTGACACTCTTGCACTTTTGCACATTTCAATGCATTCTTCCTCGCGTTCTTTTTTACTTTTAGAAACAAATACAGTTGTGCGATATCCACGCTTAGAAGCCTCTTTTTCAAGACGTCCCAGAACCTTTGCAAAATAAGGATGCTCAATCTGCGGTAAAATAATTCCTATTGTATTATTCTTCTGCTTTGAAAGTGAACGTGCCATTTCATTTGGCTGGTAATTCAATTCCTTCATCACCTGATACACTTTCTCTCTTGTTTTATCACTTATATAGCCTCTATTATTCAAAACTCTGGAAACAGTTCCTACTGTCAGTCCGGAAGCCTTCGCCACATCCTTTAGCGTCGCCATACTTCTCTCCTTCCTTCTTTTTCTTAGCTGTTTCGAAAAAATATTTTATCTTATCACTCATGTGAGTATAAAGCATTTACTTTTATTTTTCAAGTCTATTTTTCTTCGACAGATCCATTGGGGATAACTCTGGGGATAACTTGGGGATAACTTTGTTTGATACTGCGTATTTTGCAGATGATACTGCATATTTTGCAGTGGGTACTGCGTATTTTGCAGTTGGTACTGCGTATTTTGCAGGGGGTACTATATATTTTGCATGGGGTACTGCACATTTTGCAGTTGGTAACACCTTTTTGGGGATAACTCTGGGGATAACTTGGGGATAACTTTGTTTGGTACTGCGTATTTTGCATGGGGTACTGCACATTTTGCAGTGGGTAACACCTTTTTGGGGATAACTCTGGGGATAACTTGGGGATAACTTTGTTTGGTACTGCATATTTTGCAGGGGTTACTGCGTATTTTGCAGTGTCTTTAAATAAGCTATTGTTTTTCTCCTACCATTATGGTATACTCAAGCCAATATAAAAATTACAAATTAGGTAATTGCGAAACACGTTCGCAATCCCAATTAAAAATGTAGTAAGAATCCCG
>ERZ1106951.3238-NODE-3238-length-11930-cov-4.823747_pt1 | contig 11930 bp, 10 predicted proteins | sample MGYA00403676_ERZ1106951 | MGnify/ENA primary metagenome ERZ1106951 (study PRJEB35170, sample SAMEA104062398) | human gut metagenome | biome: human gut; feature: human-associated habitat; material: faeces | place: Denmark | collected 2012-04-23 ...
TGTCTCATCTCCTCATCTCTTTCTTTTCTTTCCTTTTTTTCTTCTTACCTTTCTTCTTCCCCTCTTCCTTTTTTGTTCATTATTTGATAAATCGATGTTTATGTTTTGTTCTTTTATCCCTCCTTCAACACGCCATCTTCTCCCTCAGCATACCAATCCCGTCATGATAATCCTGTCTTACCCGGAAAACAGTTTTTCCGAGCTGCTTTGCAATAGTTGTAAACGGAAGACCATCTACAACCTTCATCTTAATCACACAGCTGCTTTCCGGAGGGATTCCAGACAGGATGTCATCCACAATAAAATCATCCGTCAGGGACATGCTGGTGCCGACCTCTGCCAGCACTTCATAAGATACTTTCGTGTGGTCTACTTTAAGCTCTCTTTTGGCTATTTTATGACTAAGCCCGGTTGTTTCTGCAATATTCTCTACGGTCACTTCCTGGCCATTTGTTTCAATCTTTGTCTTTGCGCGTTCCACGGCAGTATGTAATGAAGCAAAATATTCTGAAGACTCGGAAGCCATGAATCGCACGTATTTACTGATTTCTTTCTTTATATAAGGTGTGCAGTGCGTCGTAAATGCTCCTTTGCTGGCATCATAACTTGTCATGGCATTCATCATACCAATTGCTCCGTGCTGGAACATATCAGGAGTTTCGTTATGGAATGTTGGATAGTATTTTTTGATTACATAATAAATATAGTCCCGGTACTTTTCAATCATCTTTTCATTTCCTGCTTTTCGGTCTTTTTTGTACACCTCGATGATGTCTGCATCACTCATATAGTTCTGATATGTTTTATTTCCCATAAACATCTACACCTCTTTCTTAAAATGCAATCGTGCTTTTGTCCCAATACTTGTGTCAGGGGAGCGTAAGACTCTCCAATGGTTTACTTTTAGAAGGCGGTCTCCTCCTCTCGCCAAAGTAATATGCGTACTTTTTTATGTGTTTTTGTTTTTTTGCGGATTTTTTTTGAAAAATTTTTTTATTTTTTTTTCGGTCTATCATTTTATGTATGTCAACATTAATCAGTACAAAGAAAGGAGATACTAAATGATGAAAGAGTATCGCAGCAATGCATCGAGCAAGGCATTATTTGTTTTAGGAGGTATCCTGGTTTTTATCTGTACATTTATTTTTATGACAAACCTGATGAAAACACCTGTATATGGAAATTCCGTTCCTAGAGCGAGTCACTCATATTCTGCTTCTGCCGTGACAGAGTCGGAAAACTTAAGCGATACTTTGAAAGGAGGTAATATTAAATAAAATCACCAGCAGGAAACGCACGATAAGTGTGTTTCCTTTTTTTATGCTCTTCGGTAAGTAGATTTGCTATCAGTCACTGGCTCAGCGTTCTCTGCTGAGCTGTCAGAACTTCGTAAATATTCCAAAGATATACAATATTCCTAATATCATCAGTAAAACGCTTAAAGCTTTTATGATATTCAATACAACCCAGTATGTACGGTACCTTCCAAGCCATCCTCTGAATATCCACATGCCCATTTTGTCTGATTTCTTTAGGTTGCAGTTTCGGCATGCTGGCGCCAGGTTTTTTATATCATTGACACTGCTGCATCCTTTCATGGACAACAGTATTCTTGCTATTGCGTTTTTTTGTGTTTTCGCGACGGGGATGATATGGTCTACAAATACATTCTTTTTTGATAGTCTCTTGTTGCAATATCTGCATCGGTATGGCCCGGATGTTCTTGAAAAAAATACCTGGCGATAATTGGAAGCACGTTCATATTCAACTCGGTAGCATTCATACCTCACGCCTGCCAGTTTCAACTTTTTGATTATTTTTTTGGGCTTATCTATATAATTGTTTACACAACAGTTTTTCTTATATTTTGTATTTTTTTTCTGCACCATTTTGCTTATTCGTTTTGGTGTATTTTCTTTTATGTATACTTTTAATACCCAATTTCCGCTCATCTTTTATCATCCCTGCTCTTCTGTAAATTGTTTCTAATTACAAAATGCAGAATTTAACAGATAAAATAACGATTGGCCGTCAAAAAATAGGCGTAAAAATAGCAGCTGCCTGCTTACAGCAGCCGCCATATATCTATCTATGAATTTATTTTTTGTTTTTCCTTACTATTATATTTTCGCTTCCAAACTGGATTCTGGCCTTCTGGAGTAGCTCATCGTTGATAGCAATGTCTCCGAGAAATTCCTGTCTTTTTGATGTTTTAGACGCGATTCTCAAATAGTCACCTATTCCAGGATTATTTTTCATGAAATTTTTTGCTGTGTGTCTGAGGTTATTCAGCGAAGCATCGTCTGTTCCAATCCAAAGCGTCGAAGATACATCTTTTAATGCATTGGCTGTCTGAAGGATTAGAGAGCTGTTTTCGCCAGTTCCTCTGACCTTTCCCTTGATAAATACAAGTCCGTCTTCTTTTAATTCTGACTGATATTTCTGAATTCCGTATTCAAACAGCAGTACATCGATGTGTCCGGTTGTATCCTCAACATCCAAAATCATCATGATGTTTCCATTTCGGGTGATTTTCTTTTTGATGCCCGTAATGACTCCTCCAATATAAACTTCTTCATTTTCATTAATTAAAGAATCTTCTCTGGTAATATCAGCAATATCTACTGCACCATGCTTCTTCGTAATGTCAACGATACAGGAGGCCGGATGTTTTGTTACATACATTCCAGTGGACTCTTTTTCTTTTCTGCAAAGTTCGAGATATTCAAGTTCCGGAAGTTCTGGAAGGTCGTATACCCCTTTGTCTGTTTCAAGTCCGAAATCAAACAGAGTAAGTTGATTCTCATCTTTTGATTTGTTTGCTTTCTTGATAGCAGTAACCATGCTTCCGATGCCTTCAATCAAAGTATGTCGTGTATATCCAAATGAATCCAGTGCGCCTGATGCGGCTAGATTTTCAAAAACGTCCTTATTCGCATCTGAATGCCTTTCGATGAAATCATATAATGATGTATATGGCTTAGCCGTTCTCTCTGCTGGAATGCTCTTTGCAATGCCGTCTCCAACTTTTTTAATTGCGAACAAGCCAAAACGGATACATTCTACGCCATTTTCGTCTGTTTCAATGGAGAAACCATACTGCGATTTCTGAACATCTGGTGGTAAAATCTTTGTCCCCGCCAGACGATAGGCATTAACATATTTCATCAACTTATCGGAGTTATCCATAACAGATGTTAAAAGACCCATTGCAAATTCAAGAGGGTAATTCGCTTTCAAGAAGGCCGTCTGCAAGCTTATTGCAGCATATGCTGCAGCGTGACTTTTATTGAAAGCGTACTTCGCAAAATCAACCATCTGGTCCCAGATTTTTGTCGCGACTGCTTTAGAGATTCCTCTTTTTGCACAGCCATCAATACCAAGTTTTTCATCACCACAAATAAAGTGTGGTCCCTCCTGGTCCATGATTTCCTGTTTCTTTTTTGACATTGCCTTACGCACTACATCGGCACGGCCCATTGAGAATCCGGCCAGTTTTTGCACGATTAGCATGACCTGCTCCTGATAAACGATGATTCCATATGTAGATTCAAGAATTGATTTTAATTCTGGTGTATCATACACAATTCCTTTCGGATTATGTTTATTTCTGATATATTCCGGAATATAATCCATAGGACCTGGTCTATAAAGGGCAACTCCCGCGATGATATCCTCAAAGCAGTCAGGCTGTAATTGTCTCATGAATTTTTTCATTCCATCAGACTCTAGCTGAAATACACCGTTTGTGTCTCCATCGGAAATCATTTTCAGTGCTTTTTTATCGTTTAGGATTTCCTTAGTCCAGAGTGGAATCTGTTTTCCTGTCCTTCTTTTGATTTCTCTTTGTGCCGCGTCAATGATTGTCAGGTTTCTCAGCATCAAGAGGTCTTTTTTCAGATTCCCGAGATGCTCGGCCTGGTTCATATCATATTCGCAAACAAGCAGCCCAGATTCAGAATCAACCCTGCATGGGAATAACTGTTCACATGGAATCGGTGTCGGGATATGTCCGCAAGCATGCGTTCCGGCTGACTTCTTTACACCTTCAAGTTTTAGTGCGATTTCCCATATTTTTTCAAGTCGTGGGTCGCTGTGCACATATATCTGAAGTTCTGGGTTCATTCCCCATTCTGTTTTTAAGTCATGGTTTTCATTGATAAATTTCGCCAGTTTATTACCAACTGCAACATGATTCTCAATTCCAGATACTTTTGCGCATCCTTTTAAAACATTTTTTGCCTGCATAGTGCCAAAAGTTTCAATTTTGGCAAAACAGTCATGACCGTAATCATCGGCTTCTGCCGCTATAACGTCATCTTTTCTAAGGTACTCGAAGTCGGTGTCGATATCCGGCATCGATATTCTTTCCGGATTTAAAAAACGTTCAAACAGAAGGTCATACTGCAATGGGTCAAGGTCTGTAATTCTCAGACAATAATTCATACAGCTTCCAACGCCAGACCCTCTACCAGGTCCGACAAGGATACCATTGTCCTTTGAATGTACGATTGTCTTTCTGATATCAAGGAAGTATTGTGCAAATCCCATTTCCTTAACAATTCCAAGCTCGTAGTTTAATCTGTCTTTTGCAATTTCTCTTCTTACATGGCCTAAAGGATACCTTTCTTCAAAGCCTTTCCATGCTTCATCCTTCAGGTATGCGTAATAATCGTTATTATACTCTTCCGGGACATGCACTTTAGGCATTCGGTAATGTCCATATTCAAATTCAAAATTGCATTTTTTTACGACTTCTTGTGTATTGTAAATTGCTTCTGCGCAATAAGGGAAAAGTTCAAGCATCTCCTCTTTTGATTTCAAATAATAATCTCCGGAGTTAACCATTCGGTTATCCTCATTAATTTTCTTGTCCATCTGCATACAAAGTAGCCAGTTATGAGCCTCTTTGTCTTCTTTGTTAACGTAATGGCAGTCATTTGTGGCGATAAGTTTTACCCCACATTCTTTTGACAGCTTTAGTAGTTCAGTGATTACTGTTCTTTCATCAGGAATTCCATGGTCCTGGATTTCCAGGTAGTAATCCTCACCGAATACCTCTTTATATTCCATGATGATTCTTTTTGCCAGTTCAACGTCACCTTTTACGATGGCCTGCGGGACTGCTCCTGCAAGGCAGGCAGACATTACAACAAGACCTTCACTGTGCTCTTTAAGCAAATCGAAGTCAATACGTGGTTTGTAATAAAATCCTTCTGTATGGCTTCTCGTCAACAGGATGCAACCATTTTTATAACCAATTTCATTTTTAAATAAGATAATCAGATGGTTATAAGCCTTTCCTTCCAATCCTTTTTTTTCAAATCTGTTTTTTCCATATGGTGCAACATAAGCCTCAAAACCGCCGATAAATTTAATTCCTTCTTTCTTGCATTCGTCATATGCAGTTACCAATCCGGCCATTGTGCCATGGTCCGTGAAAGCCAATGCATTCATACCAAGTTCTTTGGCACGTGCTACGTAATCTTTTACGTTTCCAAGTCCATCAAGTAAACTATAGTCTGTATGGACATGAAGGTGAGAAAATCCTTCTTCGTTTATTAAATTCATAACATTGTCTCCTTTTCTTTGTATAAACTGTTGTTACGAATTTAATATGCTGGATTAAAAAAAATCCTGAAAATATGGTTTGTGGAAATCAGTAGACATTCACTAAGAATATGCAGCCAAAGTATTTTGAGGTAAACACTCGCTTGCCGGGCGGGCTGTATATTCAGGATGAACCTCTGTGACAACTATTTTAGTTGCGATTGTATGATAAAAAGATGGGTTTCTGGAGTCTCCACGATACGATTGTAAGGATTTGATTCCAGATGTAGATGTGGGAAATTGCCGTAAATAAAAATAAAACGCTATATATCACCTCTTATTTTCAATCTATTTGTTGTCATATTTTTATTACGGCTACCATCTTTTAGTAAAATCAGAACATGTGTTCTTGATTTATGGGTGTATAATATCATAGTTAAATAACAATAGACTGGACTAAGACAATAAAAAAGCGAAAATATGTTCGTTTTTTATTTTTTTATTAAACATATCTTTTTGCGATAAAATTCTGCATATTATTATCGACGGGCGGGAGAACCGAGGCTAACTTTGATACCTCGCCGTATCGGCTCGGTACCAATTTGCGCAGCAAATGTCAAGCGAAGCCGTAAGGCTGAGTGCAGAGATTGAAATTGATAACTCGCCAGCGAAGCTAGATTTGGTGTCGAGTTTCGGCTATGGATTAGTCAAAAACATTTGGCAAACCCCAAAAAATAAGTTAAAGGAGACAAAAAAATGAAAACGATAAAATATTGGCTATCATTCTTATCATTGATTCTGCTTATCATAATTCCATGTGGAGGCATCTACTATCTTACAACGCGTCCTGGCTTTAATCTAATCAGTTTCGTTTCTGATAATATGGTCGTTGTCTGTGTTGTATGTGTTGTCTGGGTTGTCGCATTTAAAACATGCAACACATGGTATGAGAAATCAAAATACAACAAAAACGTTGACGCGTTCGGTATGACAAGCAGTTTTGACTATTTTAAGCTTTCTGACAAAGAACGAAAAAAATACGATAAACAGCGTAAAGAGGAAATGAACCGTGTTCTTCCCGATTCTACAATCCGAAAAGCAACGCATGCCGGCTCTAAAAATCCCGAGCGAGATATGGCTGCATTATCCGGTATGGATTGCGTTAAGGAAAAAATCGAGGAAATCGTTGCAAGAGCAAACTATGATAAGCAGCAGGGCAAAAAAGGGGAAGGCTTCAGCTCGCATTATGTTTTTTATGGCGCCCCTGGTACCGGCAAGACTACATTTGCCAGGATTTTAACAGGTTTTTTATATAAGAATAAAATCATCCAAAAAAATCAGTGCATAGAGGTTGATGGCAACCTTTTGAAAGCCTCCGCGCCAGGTGCAGGCGGTATGAAGGCTGAAATCTTAGTCAAATATGCTATGGGTGGAGTTTTGTTTATTGATGAGGCTTATTCAATGGCTGAAGGGTATGGAAATGAGGCGGTTGACACTCTTATCAAACTCATGGAAGATATGCGTGGCAAGTTTGTTTTAATTCTTGCTGGATACACGGAGCCAATGGCTGAATTGCTCTCTTCCAACCCGGGGTTCCGTTCTCGTATTAAAGACTATCTGGAGTTTCCGGATTATACAGTTGATGAAGCGTCTGCGATTTTTAAATCAATGGCCAATGGTGCTGGATTAAAAGTCAGTAAAGAAGGAATGGAAAAATTCCGTGAACGATATAAAATTGAGCTTCATAAAGCAGACTTTGGTAATGCAAGAACAGTAAGAAACATTTTGGATGAGGCTATCAGTAAACATGCCTTAAGGCTTACGCGCGACCGTAAAGCTAAAACAAACCTATTAACATCAGCAGATATTAATGATGAGTCGAGAAAAATAATATAACTTAAATTGCGCAGGCCTACTTCTTGAGGCCTGCAATTTTTTTTGTTTTTTTTTGCAAATTTGTGTTACGTATTTTTATTTTTTCGGCATATTAAAATAGTAAGGATACAAATGCCAAAATAGCTCAGCTGGCAGAGCAGCTATCTCGTAAGTAGCAGGTCGCGGGTCCGAGTCCCGCTTTTGGCTTCTCTGTTCTGGTGATGTAGAGTTCTACTCAAAACAGAAGCAGGACAGTTTATATATAGTTACCTGCAGGTGACAGTAATATATTAACCATGGCCGTCTGTCGGAATACTGTCTTTCTGGCTAACGACTAACATTTTAAAGGCGCTTTCCGTATTTGCGGGGTGCCTTTTTTTACAAAATATTATTTTTGCGTTAAATTATTACAGATATTTTACATATTAATTATTGAAGACAAAAGACTACAGATTAAAGGAGGACACGATGGAACCATACAAGAAAAGAGGCATGCAGTTCTTAGTCATGCTTTTATTTGTATCAATCATCACAATATTCACTATGACATCCGCTCAGGCGGCTACAAAGAAAAATGGGTTTGTGACATCTGGCAGACAAACATATTATGTTAGAAACGGGACTAAGGTAAAGGGATGGCTGACTCTCAACGGTAAAAAGTATTATTTCAACACAAGAACAGGTGCACAGATAAAAGGCTGGGCAAAGGATAATACTGGCAAAAAACGCTATTTTACAAGTAAATCAGGAGTAATGGTCACTGGATGGATAAAGAATTCAAAAGGCCAAAAACGATATTTTGACCCGTCAACAGGTTATATGAAAACAGGATGGATGACGATAAATGGCAAAAAGTATTACTTGTATAAGCCATCTGGTATCCTTGCTACTGGCTGGCTCAAGGACCATAAAGGAAATTATAGATATTTTACTAAGGGGAAAGGAGTCATGGCAACGGGCTGGATGCAGGACAGAAAGAAAAACAAGCGTTATTTCAGTACATCTGATGGAGTCATGTATATTGGTCTCAAAAGGGTTGGCAACCCATATTATTATTTTTACACCAAAACCGGAGTTATGGCTTCAGGGTGGATTACAGACACAAATGGAAATAAACGTTACTTTAACACAAATGGTCAGATGGTTACTGGTTCAAAAACCATAAATGGAAAGGTATATTCATTTAACAGTAACGGAATTCTCACTGTCAATACAGATACCGGTTCGCATACAGTAAACCCCTCATCATCTAAAACAATAAAAAATTATCTTCTTGGCGCATTGCAGCCTGTCGGAAAAGCCCTTTATGTATGGGGAGGAGGCTGGAATGATTCAACCAGAAAGGGCCTAAGCCCTCGTTGGCAGCAATGGTACAACAGCCAAGACAGTAGCTATGACTATAATGATTATCGTGATTTATCTGATGGGAACCGTGCAAAAGGGCTTGATTGTTCCGGGTTTGTTGGATGGGCCGCATACCAGGTTATGCAGCAGCGTTCCGGCGTCGGATATGGCTATACCGTAGTAGCAGCAGAAGTCGGGTCGTATTATCGTTCTCTTGGATGGGGGCAGGTTTTAGACCAAAGTGACCTTGCATCTAGCAATTGGACTTTAAAGCCTGGTGATGTGGGCTATAATAACGGACATACGTGGATAGTCATCGGACAGTGCTCTGATAAAAGCGTCGTGATAGTGCATTCCACTCCGCAAGCGGGATGTCAGATTTCTGGTACTAGCACGCCTGGAGGAAATTACGATAGCGAGGCCGTTGCTTTAGCCAGAAAATATATGCCAAGGTATTCCGGTTATACAAAATATAATTACCACACGACAAGCGGCAACTACATTAGGAATGGAAAGTATTTGAGATGGAACCGCTCCACTCTTGCTGACCCAAACGGATATATGAATAAAACAGCAAATCAGATTCTTGCAGACTTATTTAGGTAATCCTGATGGGTTTTGCTTCAACTTGGCATGTTAACTTATATACAAAAAAAATGACAATGCATTATAGAATGCATTGTCATTTTTTTGTGCCCAGAAATCTTTTAAATCTCTCCCCGCATCTCCTTCTCTTCTTTTTCTTTTTGCATTTGTCTCACACACATCCATAAAAACCAATCGCCAAATAATAGTAACGCAGTGATTATCATACACATACTTTGAGTGTACGTCTGCTGTATTTCTTCTGGGTGGTCTGGGTTGTATTTTATAGATACTTTTTCACCTTCGGTTTTACCAATCCTGGTAAATTCTCTTCGCGTTGCCGTATACGTCTTTCCTGCGGCTTCGTATTCGTATGTTATAGAATTTGTGTATGAAGTCCGGTTCTTTGATGATGGAGACTTTGTCACATGACGTGTTACATCAGAAATAATTGCATCTACGGTTTGGAAATCAGCGTATCTATTGTAATACTTAACATCCAGTACAATCAGAACTACTGTTGCGAGTAATGTTATTAGTAGAATCCAAGAGATACTTTTTTTGGCTTCTGGGTTTATCTTTATTGTCTGCATATCTGTACTCCTTTTACTTTTTTTATACAATTACAATATGCGAAATTTCACAAAAAAAATAAGCCCGAATAAATCGGGCTTAAGAAAAAAATGTAAAAACAATATGTATTAGACGTAAGCAGAAACCTTGCCATGATAATATACATATGCATGGTTGGCTAATACTTCTTCCGGTTTGACAATGCCATTACTGCCGTTGACACTTTTTATCATTTCTGAAAGTTCTTCTGGCGACATAGCCTTATCTCCCGGTATGACTATGACCTCGCAGAGGCTTGACGGAATGATAAAGAAAAACCCTCCAAAAATATCTGAGAGTTCATCCAGTACTCCTTCGTAGAATATTGAGGCTCCTGACGTTTTCATGTTTGTTGTGATAGCATACATTCCAGGTGCACTTATCACATCACTGATTTTCTGAGTGTTGATATCAATAATATTACTGCTATGAAATCCAAAAAGCAGGCTTCTTGCATCGGTGATAGATAGTGGAAGTAGCTGCGGAGAAGAAATTTTTGCCTGCTGCATAACATCTTCTCTTGCTACTCCCCAGTCTTTCAGCATATGATAGTCAATCAGGGTACTTGCAATCCCATTATTGCTTACATTAACACAGATTCGCGGGGTAATAGCCAGGTCATCAATCGTATCGTAAATTTTATCTTTTAGATACTCTTTGTGAAGCTCTGTATTGTACAGTGAAAGAATCAGTCTGTCTTTAACCCAGTCCCATGAATGTATTTTATCTGCGATATCATTCAGTTCTGCAGGAAGTTCGCTTTCCAAATCACTGATAATACCATCAACGACATCATCAAGGAGTGGAGGTTTGCCATTTGAAAGCATTTTCATATAGTGGTTGTAGATGAACTCAATCTTGACAGAGGCTGTAACCCTTAATTTAGAGCCTGCTTTTTTAACCTTTTTTCTTACCAGGCGATGCTCAGGTCCACGAGTTCCGCTCCAGGTCACAATTTCTGTGTCGTATCCTTTTTCTTTCAGAAGAGAAATGACAATGTTTTCGAATGTTTCGAGAGTGATATTTGTTTTTACCATTTTTTTATCTCCTTTCTTATTGAAAAAATATTGTTTCGTAATTAATATGCATGATTTCAGTGAAGACAAAACAAAGAGCCTCCTCCGATTTTTCGGCGGAGGCTCTGGTACTTAAGTCACCTCGCTCTTTTTCTTTTCTTTTTCGTACATTTCTTTCAGTGCTTTCCAATACTTACCCCTATATTTTAACCACCTTTCCGGTATTATTTTCTATATACAATATGCCGGAATTTTTGCCATAAACAGCAATTTTTGCGTATTTTCTTTTTATATATTTTTCTGCATTTTATATATGCAAATATTTTTAAGAGGAAAGGAATTAAAAAAATGGTAGAAAAAATCAAAACAGAAGCAAGCGAAGAAAGAGAAGCCGCATCAAAATACCTTCAGAAGGAATTAGATTTCAGACTCAAGAGTCTTGACGGAAAGCCTGATGCACTGTGTCAGGCTTATCAGGTAGCCATCCGTGTTCTTCGTCCCGAATTTAAGCATTACGTTGTTACGATTGCGTCTTCAAAAATCCGCAATTCGCAAGCAAAAATCCAGGGAAACTGGAGGAATGTTTATGGTGATGTTATTTTTGACGAATTCCCGGAGCAGTCCATGGACGAGGCCAAAGAAACGTTTAAAAAAAGATATCCGTCTATGGCACTTGAGGATGTGCAGATTATGGAGTATGTGCTTCCGATTTAACTTTTTCAGCTATTTAAGTCGTCCGTTTTTACGGACGGCTTTTTTTTATTGTTGTTTTTTTGCATATTAGATACGAAACATATTCTACAAAAACGAAAGGAGAAATTAACATGGAAAGATGTTTAACGCCAGAAGAGAAAAAAGAAAAAAAAGCCGCCATTAAATACTTGCGTGAGGAAGTGAACTACTCGGCAATTAAATTACTGAGCATCTGATGTGCGGAGCCTGGGCCCC
>ERZ1106951.3239-NODE-3239-length-11927-cov-28.282850_pt1 | contig 11927 bp, 8 predicted proteins | sample MGYA00403676_ERZ1106951 | MGnify/ENA primary metagenome ERZ1106951 (study PRJEB35170, sample SAMEA104062398) | human gut metagenome | biome: human gut; feature: human-associated habitat; material: faeces | place: Denmark | collected 2012-04-23 ...
CCTTTTCCAGCTTGACCATGGTGATCTCGTACTGCACTTCCAGACCGTCGGCCTCGGCGTGCTTGAGCACGGCGTCCATGGTCAGCTGCTCGCTGTACTCGTCGCCGTACTGGGTGCTGTGGCCAACATCTAGAACCTCGTAATTGTCGCCCTCCTGCTTTTCGTCGATCTCGTGGCGGAAGTCGATGCCGCTCTCGGCCAGTACGTCGGTGAACCAGTCGATGGTCTCACCGCTGCGGTCTGCCCACACCTGTGCCAGGCTGCGGCGGGTATAGCCCTGGCTCCAATTGCACAGGTAGCGCACAGCGTCCTTCTTGTTCACGTCATCGCCGTCCTCCTGCTGCTGCTTGGAGCCGCAGGCAGCCAGCGTGTCGCGGATGCCGCTGGCCATGTCGTGGCCGAACTTTTCGATCAGGATGGTCTTGGCACCGGCCTCGGCCGCGGCGGCAGCGGCAAAGCTGCCGGAGGAACCGGCACCCACCACCAGCACCTCACACTCCACGGTCTGCTTGATGTCGCTCTCGGCCACTTCGGGCTCCTCGCCCAGCCAGTCGGCGGTGGAGGCAGTCTCCTCGGTGGTCTGCTCAGCGGGGTTGATGGCACCGCCGCTGGCCTGACGGATGCAGTCGGCCACAGCGTTCTGCACAGCCTTGCTGGTCACGGTGGCACCGGTCACACCGTCGATCTGGCTGGTCTGAGCGTTCATCACCTGCTCGATCAGCTTGTCCTTGGCGGCCTGGCCGATGCTGTCGGTCTCGCCGGACAGGTCCAGCTCCACCTTGGTGATGCTGGCAGCGTCAAAGGTCACCGTGGCGGTGATCTCGCTCATGCCCTTGGCGGTGGCGGTGTAGGTGCCAGGGGTGTAGATGCCGGCTGCACCGGAAGATGCAGCAGCGGTGGAGCTGCTGGCTGCATTGCAGGCAGCCAGACCGGCTGCGGTGACGCTGCTCATGGCGGCAGCTGCTGCGATTTTCAGAAATCCTTTACGAGAGATCTTTTCCATAATAAGGTTCCTTTCTCTTCTTTTTCTTCGTGCTTTGTTCCAGAGTGGCAAAAATGCTTTGCCATTCTTGTTAAAAGTATCACATTTACAACCAAAGAAAAAGAAGTTATAATATCCCTGTAGGTATCAAGAAAAACTTGCGTTTTATTTCTGGAAAGGAACCTCCCATGACCATTCAGCAGCTGCGCTATTTTCTGGCGTTGTGCGAAGATCTGAACTATACCCGCACGGCCGGGCGGCTGTATCTGTCGCGGCAAGCGCTGCGCCTCAGCATTGCCGCGCTGGAAGAAGAACTTTGCGGCCCGCTGTTCATCAATGTGCGCAATCACCTTGCCCTGACCGAAAAGGGCCAGCGCTTCCGGACACAGGCCGCGCCGGTGGTGGAGCAATTTGACCGGATGTGCGCGCAGGCGTATCAGGATATCCGGTCCCCCGCCCTGCGGCTGGGCATCAGTGTGGCGTTGGTGCCCAGCTACCTGCCCATGCTGGGGGATGTGCTGGAGCAGTTCCGGCAGCAATACCCGGGCATCCCGCTGGAAACCACATTGCTCTCCAACGACGCCGTATGTGCACAATTGCAGAACGGCACGCTGGACGCCGGGCTGGTGATGGACCTAGGCGACTGCGCGGCCGGGCTTGCCCGCACCGCGCTCACCCGGCACACTGCGGCCCTGCTGGTGCCCCGCTGCAGCCCGTTCTGGGGGCGCAGCAGCATCGCCCCGGCAGAGCTGGACGGCCAGCTGCTGTTGGTGCCGGGCCTTGCGCCGGAGCCGCTGGCCCCGCTGTGGAATACCCTGCGGCAGGCCGGTGCCCGCCCGAAGGTAGAGATCGGCGAACAATACTATCAAGTGCTTTACCGCACCCAGGAGCGCAACGGTCTGGCCCTGGACCGGTTGGAGATCACCTCCGACCACTGCATGGACAATGTTCAGGACGTGGCACTGGACGGCATGCCGCCCATCTGCGCCGCCTTTTTGCAGCCGGAGCACGCAGAGCACCCCTGTGTCCGGCTTTTGTGTAGCTTTTTGCAGGAACACCTGCGCAATCTATGAAAGAAGGGACCCCTTATGCATTTTTATGGAACCATTGGCCCGGCCTGCGCCAGTGCCGGAACTCTGCGCCGCCTTGTGGACGCCGGCATGACCGGCCTGCGCATGAACCTTTCCCACGGGGCGCTGGCCGAACACGCTGACTGGCTGGCAATGATCCACGCTGTCGGCATTCCGGATCTGCTCATCGACCTGCAGGGGCCGGAACTGCGTGTCGGGCGGCTGGCCAGCCCGGTCACCCTGCCGGAGGGCGGCACGGTACAGCTGGGGGCAGGCGGCATCCCCTGCCCTGTCCAGCTGGTACAGGCGGCCCGGCCCGGACAACAGCTTCTGCTGGATGACGGCAAGCTGCTGGTGGAAGTAACTGCCGCCGGGCCGGATGCACTGGTCTGCACCGTACTGCGGGGCGGCGTTCTGCAAAGCCGCAAGAGCATTGCCGCCCCGGGTCTGTCGGTGCCCATGCCCACCCTGACAAGTGAGGACCTTGCCAACCTGCGCATCGCAGCTTCCTGCGGCGTCACCGGGGTCATGCTGCCCTTCGTGCGCGGGAAACAGGACATCCTTGCTTTGCGGCAGGCGCTGGCCGAGGCCGGTGCGCCGCAGATCCGCATCTTTGCAAAGATCGAGAACCTTGCCGGGGTGCAGGCCCTGCCGGAGTTTCTGTCCCTCGTGGACGAGGTGGTCATTGCCCGCGGCGACCTGGGCAACGCCATGCCGCTGTGGGAGCTGCCCCGCTGTCAGAAACAGCTTTCCGCCGCCTGCCGGGCCGCCGGGGTGCCCTTTATGGTGGTCACCCAGATGCTGGACAGCATGTGCACCCGTGCCGTGCCCACCCGCGCCGAGGTGAGCGATATTTACAATGCTGTGTTGGATGGTGCGTCCAGCCTGATGCTCACCGGCGAGACCGCCGCCGGGCAGTACCCCGTGCAGGCCATGGAGTTCCTGGTTCGGACGGCAAACACCGCCCTGTAAGGCAGTTCGGCCTTCTGCGCGCTTTTTCGGTCCGAAATGACAAAAAAGATGGATTCTGTCGTAAAGAGTTGGTATAATGAAGGCAAAATATTTTTGCAGGAAGGTTTTTCTATGGGAATCGTAGTCATCGGAGCCGTTTTTGTGGACATCAAGGGGTACCCCCTTTCCACCTACATCCCGGGCGGGCGCAACTCCGGCCGGGTCGAGCAGGTACACGGTGGTGTGAGCCGCAACATCGTGGAGGACATCGCCAATGTGGAGCTGCGCCCCACCTTTGTGGGTCTGGTGGACGACACCGGCATGGGCCAGGATGTCATCGACAAGCTCCGCGACCACAAGGTGAACACCCAGTTCATCCGCCGCGTGAAGGACGGCATGGGCACCTGGCTGGCCGTGTTCAACAACGACGGTGACGTATGCGCCTCCATCTCCAAGCGCCCGGACACCACTCCCCTCACCGCTCTGCTAAAAGAGCAGGGAGACGAGATTTTTAAGGACTGCGACAGCATTGCGCTGGAGCTGGATCTGGAAAAAGAGACGGTCAAGCAGGTGCTGCGCTTTGCCAAAAAGTACAACAAGCGGGTCTACGCGGCCATCTCCAACATGAGCATCGCCATGGAACGCCGCGACTTTTTGCAGCAGGTGGACTGCTTTGTGTGCAACCAACAGGAAGCCGGGCTGCTCTTCTCGGACGATTACGACCACCTTTCCCCCGCTGCCATGCGGGAGGTGCTGGCCGCCAACGTGCACAGCGCCAACATCCCCTGCATGGTGGTCACCATGGGCGGGCAGGGTGCCGTGTATGCCCGCGCCAACGGCGAAAGCGGCGTTGTGCCCGCCAAGAAGGTGGATGTGATCGACACCACCGGTGCCGGTGACGCCTTCTTTGCCGGTACAGTCATCGGCCTGACCTACGGCAAGAACCTGCCCGCCTCCTGCGAGATCGGCAGCCGTCTGGCCGCCTCGGTGATCTCCATCACCGAAAACGTCTGCCCCCGGTTCCGCCCGCTGGAATTCGGGCTGGACATTCCCGTGCTGGACTGAGTTACGCCCAAAAGCGCCGGAGCATTCCCGCAAAAGGGAGCGCTCCGGCGCTTGTTTTTTGTTTGTCAGAGTTCGTTGATGGCTGCTGTGACGGGCATTGCCTGCAATCGCTTCACCGGGCCGTGCACCGCAAGCGCCGCTGCACCTGCCACGAACAGACAGAGCACTGCCAGCAGCCCGAAGGGCACCCGCCACACGACGCCGAAATAGTGGGTGATCAGCCGGGTATACAGTGCACGGTGCAGCACAAGGCCGGCAGCAACGCCCACCAGCAGGCCGGACGCCGCATAGGTCCCGGCCTCCGCCGCGATCATCCGGCACAGTTGGACATCCTCCATGCCCACGGCGCGCATGGCACCGTACTGCCGGGCACGGGCGGAAACGCTCATGGAGATGCTGTTGACGATGTTCAGCAGCGAGATGCCGCCGATGATGGCCAGAAAACCGTACAGCACGATGCGTACCGCGTAATAGGTGCCGCGGTCCTGCCGGTTGCTCTCCCGCAGGTCCTGCATGATGACGTCATCCGTGGCAAGGTCCGCCAGCGTGAAGAGGGTGTCCTCGTCGGCGGTGCGGTCCAACCGCACACCTACCATATTATAGTTCTGGTCGCCTGCCACCTGTCGGAACAGCGCTTCCGGTGCAATAAGGGTCACATCATCCGGGAAGATGCCCTCCGAGAAGGCACCCACGATGGTAAGCGGCACCCCGTTCACTGTGATGACGTCCCCGATCTGCATGGGGTTGTTCTTATTGTAGATGGTCATCACTTCATTGCCTGCGCCGGGCATCCGACCCCGTACCACCACGGAACGGCTGGACTCCAGCATATAATCATCGTAGGAGCAGAAGATAACGTGGTCCACGTTGCCCTTGTCGCTGCTGGCCGGGGTATCCACCAGACCAGTGCAGCCCCACGCATGGGCGACGCCCGGCACTTCCAGCAGTGTCCGGGTCATGCTGCCGGGCAGCACCTGCGCATTGCCGTAGCCGTTGTAAAGCACATCGGGCTGCCACGGCACCAGACTGGGCAACAGCAGAGAGGCGAACTGCAAGAGCACGGTAAAGCCCAGCGCCAGCACAATGCTCAACGCAAAGCTGGCGGTCATCAGGGCCCAGTTCTTTTTGCTGGCGGTGGCATGGCGGACGCCCAGTGCCAGTTCCACCCGGCCCTTTCCGGCATGGGCCGCACGGCCCACCGGCACATTCTGGGTGCTGCCGGAGACCGCCGCCATCGGCGAGACCTTTGCCGCCCGCTTTGCCGGGGCCTGCGCAGCCAGCAGCACCGTCACCATACCCACCACGGCACCGGCGCACAGGCCCGCAGGGCTCAGCTGCCAGACTGGCGTTGCCGCAAACTCGCCGCCGATGCCGTACCGCAGCGCGGCGCAGATCGTCCAGCTGGCCAAAGTGCCCAGCACAAGGCCGATGGGCACCGCCGTCCTGCACCAGTTGAGGGCTTCCAGCCGGACGAACCGGATGACCTGCCGTTTGCTCATGCCGATGCAGCGCATCATGCCAAAGAACTGGGTGCGCTGGGCCAGATTGCTGTTCATGCTGCCGGAGATCATCAGCACTCCGGCCAGCAGCACCAGCACGAACAGCACCGCTGCCATCCCGTACACGGTCTGAAAAGCCGTACTGCTGCTCTGCCCTGCCGAACCCATCACCTGCAGGTTTTCCTGCACAGCCGTCTCCCCGTACCGGCTGCGCAGCTTCGGCAGGGCCTTTGCTGCTCTGGCCGCGCTGGTGTATTCCAGCTCATAATGTGTCTGGGGCAGTGCCTCGCCGTTTGCAGTCAGCAGGGCCGCAAAGGCTTCCTGCGGCAGGTAGGCATCCACGATGCTGTACTGCTCGCCGTAAAAATTCTCGTCGATGCCGCCGACGCCGGTGACCGTGAGGGGCTTTTCCGTTCCGTCCGGCAGTGTCAGCGTTACAGTGTCTCCGCTGCCCACATGCAGCACCCGTGCAGCGGTCTTGCCCAGCAGCACTTCGTTTTCCGCCTGCGGGTAGGTGCCCGCAAAGGCTGCGGCACGGTTCAGGCTCACATAATCTGCATCGGCACCATACAGCACCACCCGCTTGCCGTTCAGGCGGTATGCGCTTTCGCCGTTCTCATTGAATACTGCTCCGGCACCCACCCGCACCACGTCCGGCTGGCCGACCAGCTGCGCAGCCTGCTCCGGCGTGATGCCGGTGACCTCCAGATGCCAGCTGCCGCTTTTTCCGGCTGCACGGCCCGTCTGGGTGCGCAGCATCATGTCCGCCACACTGAAGATGGCCGTGACCAGGAACACTGCCGTGACGATGCACAGGATGGTCAGCCGGTTCTGCCGCCTGCGCACCCTGGCAGAAATGGGGATCAGGCTTAGATAGCTTTTCATTCCGCGCACCTCCCGAAGTCGGTCAGCACGCCGTCCGACACCTGCAGCACCCGGTCTGCCGTCTGGGCGATGCTGCGGCTGTGGGTGATCATGACGATGGTCTGGGCGTATTTGCGGGAAGCCTCCTTCAGCAGGGCGATTACCTCGCCGCTGTTGCGGGTGTCCAGATTGCCGGTCGGCTCATCGGCTAAAATCAGCGCCGGACGGGTGATGAGCGCCCGCCCGATGGCCACGCGCTGCTGCTGCCCGCCGGAAAGCTGGCCGGACAGGTGACTGCGCCGCTTGCGGAGGTCCAGCACATCCAGCAGTTCTTCCAGATACGCTGTGTCCGGCTTCTGGTAGTCCAGCAATACCGGGAACAGGATATTCTGCTCCACGGTCAGCTCCGGGATCAGGTTGAACGCCTGAAACACAAAGCCGATGTTCCGGCGGCGGAAGATGGTGCGCTCCCGCTCTTTCATGGCAAACAGATCTCGCCCGTCCAGCAGCACCTTGCCGGAGGTAGGGGTGTCCAGCCCGCCCAGCAGATTGAGCAGAGTGCTCTTGCCGGAACCGCTCTCGCCCACCACGGCCACAAATTCGCCCTTGGGCACCGAGAAGCTCACGTCCTTCAGAGCCTGCACGGCAGTCTCGCCGGTGCCGTAGGTCTTGCAAAGGGCCTGTGCCTGCAACAGATTCATACAAAAACCTTCTTTCGTTTTGATCTGTCCACAGCATACCACCCGTTTGCTACAGCCCGGTGACTGCAAGACTACAATTTTGTAGGGATCGCCGGAGCGGGCCTGTTCCGCAGCAGGATGGTGAAGGCGGTGCCCCGGCCCAGCTCACTTTCCACTTCCAGTGTGCCGCCGTGGACCTCCACAATGGATTTCGCCAACGGCAGCCCCAGCCCGATGCCCGGCGTATCCTGCGCAAAGCGGCTGCGGTAGAATCGCTTGAACAGATGGGGCAGGTCCTCCGGGTGGATGCCGGTGCCGGTGTCCACCACCCGGATGCGCACAAAGTCGGCAAAGCGGCTGCCCTCTACCGTCACGGTGTCCCCGGCGCGGGTGTGGTCCAGCGCATTCTTGATCAGGTTGCCCACGGCCTCGCGCATCCACACCCGGTCACAGCACAGGCACACCCCCTGCTCTGCCGCGACGGCCAGCTGCTTTTGCTCCTGCCGGGCGCGGCAGGCAAAGGGCCGGGCAGTCTGCTCCAGCAGACCTTGCAGATCTTGTTCCGTTTTTTCCAGCTGTACAGTCCCCGCATCCAGCCGGGTGAGCTTGAGCAGACTTTGCACCAGCTGTTCCATCCGGTCCAGCTCCTGTTCGGAAAGTTCGGCCAGCTCCCGCACATTTTCTGCGTCATCCGTTCCGGCCTGCAGCAGACCGTTGTAGATATTCAGAGCGGCCAGCGGCGTCTTGAGCTGGTGAGAGATATCGGCCATGGTGTTCTTCAAAAACTGCTTTTCCCGCTGTTCCCGGTCGGCATGGGCGTTGAGCACTGCCGCCATCTCATTCACTTCATGGAACAGCCGGTACAACTGCCCTTCACGGCCGCTGTCCAGCCGGGCAGTGGCGTCCCCGTCCAGCAGGGCACGCACCTGCGCAGCCGCTTCCTCCAGCCGTTTCTGCCGTCGGGCAAAATAAGCAGCGGCACTGCCCAGCACCCCGGCCGCCAGAAGGACAAACAGCCCCAGCAGCGGCAGGCACAGTGCCGGGCACAGTGCCCACGACGCGCATTCTGCCGCCAGCAGGGCCGCAGCCAGCCCGGTGCACAACCGGGCAAACAGCTGCCGGACATCGTCCTCCACCAGAAATTTCATCTCACACATCCCCGTTCCAGCGGTAGCCCATGCCCCGCACCGTGACCAGCCGCTGCGGGCTGCCGGGGTCATCCTCCACCTTGAGCCGCAGCCGCCGGATGTACACCGTGAGGGTGTTGGTATCTACATAATTGCCCTCGCAATCCCACAGGGCGTTCAGAATGGTCTCTTTGGTCAGCACCTGCCCCGGGCTGCGCAGAAACAGGCACAGCAGCTTGTACTCCGCTGCCGTGAGTTCCAGCGGAACGCCGTTCTTTTCGGCCCGGCCGGCCAGCAGATCTACCCAGATGCCGCCGGAGCACAGCTCGGTGGCCTGCTGTGCCCCGAACCCTCCGGCCCGGCGCAGCAGTGCGTGCACCCGACTCAGCAGCACCCCCAGCTTGAAGGGCTTGGTGATGTAATCGTCACCACCCAGGTCCAGCCCGGTGATGATGTCCATTTCCTCATCCGACGCGGTCAGAAACAGGATGGGCACCCCGGAAGTGCGGCGCACCTCCCGGCAGAAGTCGAAGCCGGTGCCGTCCGGCAGGGTCACGTCCAGCATCAGCAGGTCGTAGCGGCCCGCCTGCCACAGATGCCCGGCCTCGGCCAGGGTACGGGCCGTGTCCAGCGCATAACCCGCCCGGCCCAGTGCAAGGGTCAGCCCGGTGACCAGACTTTTGTCATCCTCCAGCAGTAAGATCCGCTCCATGGTGCAATTTCTCCTTTTTGCAAAAAATGCCGGGTGCTGCCGCAGGTACGGCAGCTGCCCGGCGTGCAGTCACGCATTCTGTTGTTTGTACTGTTCGCCCCACACCCGCATGGCATCCATGATGGGCTGCAGGCTCCGGCCCCTCGCGGGCCGTTTTTTCTATTTTACGGCACAGACGCGGTGCTTGTCAAGCAGGGGCCGGGCACCCCGCACATCCGGCTCAAAAAATTTTTTTGCAGTCCAAATTGCGAGAAATCGGCGGTTCACCGCAAAAGTTTCCGAATCGTAACCGGTCAAAAGTCACCCGCCGGTAACCAGGTTACCGCATTGTGCGTACTTTACGCCGGGCAAAAAGGGGTGTATCATGGCCTCGTCAGCCGGGGCACGCCGAGATGCCCCGCACACCCAATGCAATAATCCTGGAGGATGCTCACGGCGCCATCGCCGACTTCTCCGGCAACCCTCCCTACGAGTTCTGATTCCCGTTTCGTGCAGATCGCCTTGGAAACGCTGTTTTCAGGGCGTTTTGCCGTTTGGTACCGCAAAGGAGGTCTTTCTATGACCCAGACCGAACGCCGCCGTTTTTTGCTCAGCCGCCTGCTGGCAGAAGCCCCCGAATACCGGCAGCTGGCCGTCCCGGACGATGCCGCCGGGCAGAAGCAGCTGCTGCGCGCACTGCTCAATGTGCGCCCGCCCCGGGATGCCAGCCCGGAGTTTTTGCAGGTGCAGGACGAATACCTGCGCGCCGAGCTTGCCCCCCACTGCCCGCACTGCGGCAAGCTGCTCACGATGAACCTGCGCTGTGATGACAGCTTTGTAGAGGATGCCGGCTGGCACGCCGCCGCCGAGCGGTACAGCGAATTTCTCCGCCGCCACGAGGGGCAGAAGATCTTGTTCTTAGAACTTGGCGTCGGTGGCAACACCCCGGTCATCATCAAGTATCCTTTCTGGCGGATGACCGCCAGGAACCCCCATGCCACCTACGTCTGCATCAACAAGGGCGAGGCCGTCTGCCCGAATGAGATCGCCAAGCAGTCACTGCTTTTTGACGGTGACATTGCTGCGGTGCTGGCACAGATGATCCGCGAACACGGATTTATCGTTTCCGACAGCTAAAATGTATTTCAGCAGATCTCCCGTAACATGCCGGGCCGTACCATCCGACCGAAATTTCCGTCGTAGTTCAGGTTTCCACGCAAGAATGACAGAGCATTCCCGTCCTCTCGCTGCAGTCCTGCACCCCGATAAAAAGCTGCCCGCATACCGTGTGATCTTGTCACATCCGGTATGCGGGCAGCTTGTCTTTTCTGATTTTACGCGATTTAGGGGCTTATTTTGCCACGATCTCGTCGGCCAGAGCGTCCATCTGGGCTTCCGCAGCAGCATTGGCAGCAGAGCGGATGGTGACCACGTTCTCGCAGACCATGATATTCTTCATGCCTTCCAGCTCGGCGCGCATGAGTTTGGCAGCCATGGGGGCCCAGGTGCCGTTCTCCATCAGGCCGACGGTACGGTTCTGGAACGCCTTGGTCTTGAGGTGGGTCAGCAGGGACTCCATCGGCGGGAAGAGGAAGCCGTCATAGGTGGCGCAGGCCAGAACGATCTTTCCGCAGCGGAAGGCCTCAGTGACGGCGTAGGACACATCGGTGCGGGTCAGGTCCATCTCCACCACCTTTGCGCCCTTGGCACGCAGCTTTTCGGCCATGGAGTGGGCCGCGGCGCGGGTATGGCCGTGGATGGAAGCACTGGCCACAAGGATCTTTTCCGGTTCTTCCGGCTTGTAGCTGGACCAGGTATCATAATAGGCCAGATACTTGCCCAGGTCCCCGGTGAGCACCGGGCCGTGCAGCGGGCAGATGGTGGCAATATCCAGTGCGGCTGCCTTTTTGAGCAGTGCCTGCACCTGCGGGCCGTACTTGCCCACGATGTTCAGGTAATACCGGCGGGCTTCGCTGGCCCAGTCGGCCTTTTCGTCAAACTTTGCCACCGCCCCGAAGCGGCCGAAACCGTCGGCGGAGAACAGCACCTTTTCGCTGCTCTCATAGCTGACCATGACCTCCGGCCAGTGCACCATGGGTGCAAACACAAAGGTGAGGGTGTGGCTTCCCAGAGACAAGCTCTCGCCGTCCTTCACCACCACACGGCGCTCCTTGGCCACGGCATCCGGGCCGAAGAACTGCTCCATATACACAAAGGTCTTGGCGTTGCCCACCACCTTCATGTCCGGGTACTTAGCGGCCAGGCGGGCAATGTTGGCACCATGGTCCGGCTCCATGTGGGAGACCACCAGATATTCCGGCATGCGGTCGCCCAGCGCTTCGGTGAGGTTAGCCAGCCAGGCATCCGTGGCACGGTTGTCCACCGTATCCAGAATGGCGACCTTTTCATCCAGAATGACATAGGAGTTGTAGCTGACGCCGGTAGGCACCGGGTACTGACTTTCAAACAGGTCGATGGTGGTATCGTCCACCCCCACGCCCAGAATGGCATTGCTGATCTTCTGTACGCTCATAAATCCCATGCTCCTTTATTTTTATGCTGTGCCGCAGAAAGCGGCCGATTCTTCTTAAGAACAATTCCTAGTATAGCATATCGTCAGAAATTTAGCAAGAGGGATCTGCGGCTTTTTCCTCCCGGACCCCTGACCACAACCGTTATTCATCGCCCCTGCTTTCCGGCAGGCGGGCAGACACGGGGCGGCCCGGCTCGGTGTCCAGCTCCAGCAGGGCCGCAGCGCTGGCGTCATCCATCGTCTGTACGGCCCGCAATTTGCGGCTGATGGCACGGCTGCGCACGCCGATAAGGTTATCCAGCTCTTCGTCGGTCTGGCGCAAACGCTGCTGCAGCTTGGAAAGCCCCTGCCCGAACTTGTCGAACTCAGTCTTGACGGCACCCAGCAGCTGCCACACCTCGCCCGAACGCTTCTGGATGGCAAGGGTCTTGAAGCCCATCTGCAGGCTGTTGAGCAGGGCCGCCA
>ERZ1106951.3248-NODE-3248-length-11914-cov-3.619614_pt1 | contig 11914 bp, 9 predicted proteins | sample MGYA00403676_ERZ1106951 | MGnify/ENA primary metagenome ERZ1106951 (study PRJEB35170, sample SAMEA104062398) | human gut metagenome | biome: human gut; feature: human-associated habitat; material: faeces | place: Denmark | collected 2012-04-23 ...
GTCGGCGTGCATGCGCTTGTGGTGCGCGAGCATGGCGGCGTAGTCCATCTTGTAGATGTGGTCGCCGGAGAGGATGAGCACGTTTTCGGGGTCGTAGTTCTCGATGAAGCCGATGTTCTGGTAAATTGCGTTGGCGGTGCCGGAGAACCATGAGCCCTTCTCACCTGCGCTCTGATATGGAGGCAGAATGTACACGCCGCCGTCGGACACGTCAAGATCCCACGGCTGACCGTTGCCTATGTAGCTGTTGAGCTGGAGCGGGCGGTACTGGGTCAGTACGCCGACAGTGTCAATACCGGAGTTTGCGCAGTTGGAGAGCGGAAAGTCGATTATGCGGTACTTTCCGCCGAATGGAACGCTGGGCTTTGCCACGTTCTGGGTCAGCGCGTAGAGTCTCGAACCCTGCCCGCCTGCCAGCAGCATTGCAATACAGTTTTTCTTCATGGCGGCCTCCTTTTTGAATTGACGGCAGGGTAAACCTCTGCCGTCAGACTTTCAGTTATATAGGTTCATGGCGCGATCCGCGCCCTTGGTGATGTAGCATTCGACAGCCTCGGCCGCGCGTACGGCTGCGGCGAGAATGTCCTCCGCGTCCTTGCCCTTGAAGCTGGACAGCACCCAGTCGGCCATGTCGTAATCAGGGTGCGGTGCGGCGCCGACGCCGATACGGATCCTCGGGAACTGATCGGTGCCGAGCAGCGCGATGATATTTTTAAGGCCGTTGTGCCCGCCGGCGGAGCCCTTTGTGCGGATGCGGAGCTTCCCTATCGGCAGGGCGACCTCGTCCGAGACGACGATGACGTGATCCGGCGCGAGCTTATAAAAGCTCACTGCCTGAGCCACCGCCTCGCCGGACAGATTCATAAATGTCTGCGGCTTCATGAGCATGACGGTCTCGCCGCCGATATCGCAGGTGCCGGTGAGCGCTTTGAAGCGGGAGCGGTTTATCGCCGCTCCCTGCGCCTTGGCCATGGCGTCTCCGGCCATGAAGCCTGCGTTATGACGGGTCATTTCGTATTTCGTGCCGGGATTGCCGAGGAACACGACAAGCCAGCTTATACCGCCTGGACGCTTGAAAAGCATGGTTTACCTCTGAAACAAAAGATTAATCGAACAGATTGGAGATGGAGACTTCCTCGTAGATTCTGCGGATGGCTTCCGCGAATACGGGAGCGGTGGACAGGTAGCTGATCTTTTCGAGCTTGGGCTTGTCCGCGGGGTAGGGGATGGTGTCGAGGAAGAGCATTTCCTTGATGCAGCTGTTCTCGATGCGCTCGAGAGCGGGGCCGGAGAGAACGCCGTGGGTCGCGCAGGCGTAGACTTCCTTCGCACCGCCGATTTCCTTGATGGCCTTCGCCGCGCCGCAGAGAGAGCCGGCGGTATCGACGATATCGTCGAGCAGGATGCAGGTCTTACCCTCGACGTTGCCGATGATGTTCATGACCTCGGACTGGTTGGCTTTCTCGCGGCGCTTGTCAACGATGGCCATGTTCACGCCGAGCTTCATGGAGAAGGCGCGGGCGCGGGCTGTGCTGCCGACATCAGGCGAGACCATCAGATCCTCGTTGCCCTTGCCGAACATCTTGACATAGTGCTTGGAGAAGAGGTGCGCACCCATGAGGTTGTCGACGGGAATGTCGAAGAAGCCCTGAATCTGAGCCGCGTGCAGGTCCATCGTGAGGACTCTGTCAGCACCGGCGGCGGTGATAAGGTTTGCAACGAGCTTTGCGGAAATGGGGTCGCGGCTCTTGGCCTTGCGATCCTGACGTGCGTAGCCGAAGTAAGGTATAACGGCGGTGATGCGTCCTGCGGAGGCGCGGCGCATTGCGTCGATCATGATAAGCAGTTCCATGAGGTTGTCGTTTACGGGACCGCAGGTGGACTGAACGATAAAAACATCCTTGCCGCGCACCGGCTCAAACACAGAAATCGAGCACTCGCCGTCCGCAAACTGGGATACGGTGGCGTTGCCCAGATTCTGATAAAGCTGGGCGCAGATATTATGCGCAAGCTCAGGGTTGGAGTTGCCGGTGAACACCTTGATCTCTTTGCCGTGTGGAATCATATCGTAACTTCCTCTCTTTTTGAAAATCTCCGCGTCCTGCGTGCGGACGCCAAAACCCAAGTTTCCATACAAAATCATTATAGCAACATTTTTGCCGCTTGCAAAGAGAAACCGGCGATCTGCGGCAAGAAATTTTTTTGCGCCCTGCGGCAATGTTTGTGCAATCTGCCGCGGTGAATCGGCGCTTTGCATTTGGCGCGGGGTGTGTTATAATGGCGGCAAAGAAAACCAAGGGGCGCCCAGGCGTCCCGGGAAGGAAGCATATGAGTAATTTTAACGATCTGTACGACCACGTCGCCGCCGACCGCTCGCGCGCCATGCAGCTGCTCGGCATTCAGGACATCCGCCGCAAGGCCGTGGCGGAGCTGCTGGCCGCCGGCGCCTACACGGAGCCGGACAACATCGACGACATGACCGACGCCGAGCGCGAGCAGCACAAGGCCGAGGCCGCCTACGGTCTCGGCCGCCCGCACATTCTCGAAGCGGCGAAAATGCCCGTGCAGGACGGCGACGAGACCTACGCCATCGCCGTGACCGCCACGAGCGAGCACCCCAACTGCATCGCCCTGTGCATCCAGACGAAGCTCGAGGAGCTCTACGCCTCCGGCATCGTCGACCGCAGCGCCAATCACCGCCCGCGCCTGTTCGTCGTGGCCGCCAACGACCGCCCCGACGAGGACGTGCAGGGCCTGCGCACCGCGCTGGACATGCTGCGCGTGGCCTACCCCGATTTCCACATCGAGCTCAGCGAGCGCACGCCCGAGCAGGCCATGCGCGCCGCGCTGGCCGAGGATCTGCGCGACGCGCTCGACGCGTGCAAGATCAACGCCTCGAAGGAGAACTTCCAGCGCCTGGCCGCGACCATGATCGCGGCGCCGCTGTTCTTCCCCGCCCAGCGGCCCGAGGGCGAAGCTGCCCCGGAAGACGGCCAGCAGCACCTGCAGTTCGGCAAGGTGCGCACCGACGACGGGCGCACGTTCTTCTGCGCGTTCACCGACCGCGCGCGCCTGCTGCAGTGGCGCAACATGGGCAGCGTCGAGCTCGGCGTGAAGGACTACGCCCCGCTCGTGCTCTCCTCGAACGACACCGGCATCATCATCGACCCCGGCGTCGGCAGCGGCCTTGCGCTCACGCGCGAAATGCTCCAGACGCTCAAGGCCCAGCTCGAGTTCTTTGATCAGATGCGCAACACCGCGGCCGAAATGGGCGTCGACTTTGACGCCGACGCTGTGGCCGAGGCCGCCCGGAACATCACCGCCGCTGACGAGCCCGAGGGCCGCAACCGCAAGGAGCGCCGCTGGTTCGGCAAGAAGAAAAAGTAAACCGCAACATGCGGAGAGGGAGTCGGATATGAGAAAAACGAAGATCGTCTGCACCATCGGCCCCGCCTGCGACAGCGAGGAGACGCTGCGCGCCATGATGCTCGCGGGCATGAACGTCGCGCGCCTGAACTTTTCCCACGGCACGCACGCCGAACACCAGGTGCGCATTGACCGGATCAAGAAGCTGCGCGCGGAGCTCGACCTGCCCATCGCCATCATGCTCGACACGAAGGGCCCGGAGTACCGCATCGGCACGTTCGCGGACGGGAAGATCGAGCTGCACAGCGGCGACACGTTCACGTTCACGACCGAGCCCGTCACCGGCAATGCCGAGCGCGTGTCCGTGAGCTATGCCGGGCTCGCGCAGGATCTTGAGCCGGGCAACACCGTGCTCGTCAACGACGGGCTCATCGCCCTGACCGTCACCGCTACGACCGACACGGACGTCATCTGCCGCGTCACCGCCGGCGGCGTGCTCTCGGACCGCAAGAGCATGAGCTTCCCGAACAAGGTGCTCAAGCAGACGTTTTTGAGCGAGCAGGACAAGAGCGACCTGCTCTTCGGCATCGAAAACGACGTGGACTTCGTGGCTGCGTCCTTCGTGTCGCGCAAGCAGGACCTGGCCGACCTCAACGCCTTCCTGCGCGCCAACGGCGGCGAGGACATCTCCGTCATCGCCAAGATCGAGAATCAGCCCGGCATCGACAACATCGAGGAGATCTTCACCGAGTGCACCGGCATCATGATCGCCCGCGGCGACATGGGTGTCGAGGTGCCGTATGAAGAGCTGCCGAGCATCCAGAAGGAGCTCATCGGCAAGTGCCGCCTGCTTGGCAAGCGCGTCATCACCGCGACCGAAATGCTCGAGAGCATGACGCACAACATCCGCCCCACCCGCGCCGAGATCGCCGACGTGGCCAACGCCGTCTACGACGGCACGAGCGCCATCATGCTCTCCGGCGAGACGGCCGCGGGCGAGCACCCCGTCGAGGCGCTGAGCGCCATGGCCCGCATCGCCGAATACACCGAGGCGCACATCAACTACGCCAAACGTTTCCCCAAGACGCAGTTTGAGATCCACGACACGCTCGACGCCATCAGCCACGCCACGTGCGGCATGGCCATCGACATCGGCGCGAAGGTCATCACCGTCTGCTCCATCACGGGGCGCACCGCGCGGCTGATCTCGCGCTTCCGCGGCCCGACGGACATCATCGGCCTGACCACGAACGAGCGCGCCTACCGCAAGCTCGCCCTCTCATGGGGCATCACGCCCGTCATGAGCGAGGTGTACGAGAGCACCGACGTGCTGTTTTACCACGCGCTGCAGGTCAGCCGGCAGGTGATGCAGCTCGAAAAGGGCGACAAGGTCATCATCACCGGCGGCATCATCAACGGCCGCAGCGGCAACACGAACACCATCAAGGTCGAGTACGCATAAGGCTGCCGGGGTGTGCGGCGGGTACGCAGCGCACCCCGGCACACGGCCGCGCCAAGGCCGGCCGGACAGCCGCAGCACGCCGCACCGAAGGGGCGGCCTTGGCGCGCCGCAGTCGAGCGCGCCGGAAAGCCACCAGAAAATACACCAGGCTTCCCAGCCCCGCGCGAGAATCTTCGCGCGGGGCTGGTTATTATGCGATATGTTTACATAATGATATTTACATAAATGATGAATAAATATAAAAACGTACTGAAATATCAATATTTTTTCTTAATTTTAGTTGTCATAATCCTGTTTCCATAACTTAAATGGTGCAAGCGTCCATGTCGCTCCGTTACATTTACATAATTCAGTTTACATAATTCAATTATATTTCATCATTCTTGCTGAAATTATAATCATTTTTTAAGTATTTGGTTTTCATAATGCAGTTACCATAACTGTATATTTTGCTTTTCTGTTTACATAACATCGTATTTGAATGGGAAAACCGCGCAGGAATCAGCATTCCTGCGCGGTTTTGGTTGTCATAACACCGAATATTTTACGCGACCACGTCCTCGAACTGGCTGTTGTAGAGCGCGGCATAGAACCCGCCGCGCGCGAGCAGTTCGCTGTGCGTGCCCTGCTCGACGATGTTGCCGTCGCGCATGACGAGGATACAGTCGGCATTGCGGATGGTGCTCAGGCGGTGCGCGATGACAAAGCTCGTGCGGCCGCGCATGAGGTGATCCATCGCCTCCTGGATGAGCTGCTCGGTGCGGGTGTCGACCGAGCTGGTCGCCTCATCGAGAATGAGAATGGGGGCGTTTGCCAGCACGGCGCGTGCGATCGTCAGCAGCTGCTTTTGTCCCTGGGAGACGTTCGTCGCCTCCTCGTTGAGCTCCATCTGGTAGCCGCCGGGCAGCGTGCGGATGAAGGCGTCGGCGCGCGCGGCCTTTGCCGCCGCGATGACCTCGGCGTCCGTCGCCTCGGAGCGGCCGTAGCGGATGTTTTCCATGATTGTGCCCTTAAAGAGCCACGTGTCCTGCAGCACCATGCCGAAGGCGCGCCGCAGGTCGCCGCGCGCATAGTCGCGCACGTCGCGCCCGTCGACGAAGATCGCGCCGGCGTCGACATCGTAAAAGCGCATGAGCAGCTTGACCATCGTGGTCTTGCCGGCGCCGGTCGGGCCGACGATGGCAACGGTCCTGCCTGCCGGCACGTCGCAGCTCCAGTCATGGATGACCGGCTGCGCGGGATCGTAGCCGAAGCGCACGTGCCGGAACGACACGTCGCCGCGGATGTGCTCCGCCGGGGCGGGCAGCGCGGGGTCGGCCGGCTCTTCCGCCTCGTCGAGGAAGGCGAACACGCGCTCGGCCGCGGCCGCCATGGTCTGCAGCTGAGTGCTGATCTGCGCCAGCTGCGTGATCGGCTGCGTGAAGTTCGCCATGTAGTTGAGAAATGCCTGAATGTCGCCGATCGTGATGGTGCCGCGCGCGGCAAGCGAGCCGCCGAGCACGACCACGCACACGTAGCCGAGCTTGCTGACAAACGTCGTCACCGGCGACATGAGCCCGGACAGGAACTGGCTCTTCCACGCCGAGCGGTAGAGCCGCGCGTTGATGGCGTCGAACTCCTTTTGCGTCGCGCCCTCGCGGTTGAAGGCGCAGACAACGTTGTGCCCGGCGTAAGTCTCCTCGACCTTGCCGTTGATATCGCCGAGGTTCTTCTGCTGGGCGACAAAATAGCGCTGGCTGCGCTTGACGATCCGGCCCGTGAGCACGCCCGTGACCGGCAGCACGATGAGCGCGATGAGCGTCATGAGCCAGCTGATGCGCAGCATCATGACCAGCACGCCGACGAGCATGGTGACGTTCGTGACGAGCTGCGTGACCGACTGCGCCATGCCGGAGGACATGGTGTCGACGTCGTTGGTGATGCGCGAGAGCACGTCGCCGACGGTGTTGCGCTCGAAGTAGCGCATGGGCATGCGGTGGATCTTGGCGCTGATCTCGCCGCGCAGGCGGTAGGCGAGCTTCTGCGTGATGCCGGCGAGGATCCACGACTGGAAGAAGCTGCACGCCGCGCTGACGAGATAGAGCGCGAGCACGGTCAGCAGGATCTTGCCGATCTTGCCGAAGTCAATGCCGCCGAGGCCCGAGAGCTTGCGCCCGAGGCCGGTGGCCAGCTCCGTCGTGGCCGTCGAGAGGATCTTCGGCCCGACGATGCCGAAGGCCGTGCTCGCCAGCGCGAGCACGAGCACGAGCACAAGCGGCAGCCGGTAGCGGCCGAGGCAGCGGAAGAGCTTCGTGATCGTGCCTTTGAAGTTTTTCGGTTTTTCCGGGATGCGGCCCGGTCCGCGTCTGGGACCCGCCATGGTCAGCCCTCCTCTCCGAGTTCCGCGGCGCTGAGCTGGCTGAGCGCGATCTCGCGGTAGGTCTCGCAACTGCGCAGCAGCGCGCTGTGCGTGCCGCGGCCGACGATGCGCCCGCCATCGAGCACGAGGATCTGATCCGCGTGCAGGATCGTGCTCAGGCGCTGCGCCACGATGATGACCGTGGCGTCGTGCGTCTGTTTGGCCAGCGCCTGACGCAGCGCGGCATCCGTCTGATAGTCGAGCGCGGAAAAGCTGTCGTCAAACAGGTACACCTGCGGGTGCCTGGCGATGGCGCGCGCGATGGACAGGCGCTGCCGCTGCCCGCCGGACACGTTCGCCCCGCCCTGCGCCACCGGCGTGAGGAAGTGGTGCGGCCGCGACCAGATGAAGTCCTCGGCCTGCGCCGTGGCGGCGGCGCGGATGGCGTCGGCCTCCGAGACGTCGCCGCCAAACTCGAGGTTCGAGAGAATGTCGCCCGTGAAGAGCACGCCCTTTTGCGGCACGTAGCCGAGCATGGCGCGCAGGTCGGTCTGGTGCAGGCAGCGCACGTTCACGCCGCCGATGCTGACCGTGCCGCCGGTCGCATCGTAAAAGCGCGGAATGAGATTCAGCAGCGTCGATTTGCCGCAGCCGGTCGAGCCGACGATGGCCGTGACCTCGCCGGGCCGCGCCGTGAAGCTGATGTCGTGCAGCACGTCGTCCTCCGCGCCGGGATAGCGGAACGACACGTGGTCGAACGTGACAGTCGCGTCCGCAGGCGCGGGCTTGGGGCTGCGCGGGTCGCGCACGCTCGCGCGCGTGCGCAGGATCTCGTCCACGCGCGTGGCCGAGACCTCGGCGCGCGGCAGGAGCACCGCCACGATCGTGATCATCATGAAGGCCATGATGATGAGCGAGGCGTAGGTCGAAAAGGCGATCATGTCGCCAATCTGCATATTGCCGGCGTTGATGCTTTTCGCACCGAACCACTCGATCATGACCGTGACGCCGTACATGATGAGCGTCATGACCGGGCCCATGAACGCCATGGTCCGGTTGACGAACAGCTGCGTTTTCATGAGCGCCGCGCTCGCGGTGTCGAAGCGTTCCTCCTCGTGCCGCTCGCGGTGGAACGCGCGGATGACCGGCAGACCGGTCAGCACCTCGCGGCTGACGAGGTTGACGTCGTCCACGCGCTGCTGCATGGTGCGAAACTGCGGCATGGCGATCTTCATGAGCACGCCGACGAGCAGCAGCATCGCCGCGACGGCCAGCGCGATGATCCAGCCGAGACCGGTTTTCGTACGCGCGACCATGATAATGCCGCCGAGGCCGATGACCGGCGCATAGAGCACGACGCGCACGATCAGCACGCACACCGCCTGGATCTGCGTGACGTCGTTCGTGGTGCGCGTGATGAGCGAGGCCGTCGAGAACTTGTCCATCTCGGCGGACGAGAACGACAGCACCTTGCGGAACACCTGTGCGCGCAGGTCGCGCCCGATGGCGGCAGACATCCGCGCGCCGACAAAATTGCAGAGCACGGCCGCCGCGATCATGCCGAGCGTAAGCAGGAGCATTTTCCCGCCGGTGCGCAGCAGGTAGCTGTTGCGGATGTGGTTGACATTCAGGCCCGCGACGGCGTACTCCGTCTTGAGAAACTGCACGGCCGCGCTGTGCAGGACGCTGTCGGTGAGCGTGCCCATGCCGCTGAGCGCTTCCTCGCCGCGCGCGAGGATCTCCTCGTGCGTGATGAGGCCGCCCTGCATCTGCTGGCGCAGGGCGAGCACGGTATTCGCCCCCTGCTCCGACAGGCGGGCATACATGACCAGCGGCCGGATGAAGATGCCCTCCAGCTCCGGCAACTGCGCCGTGTCGTTGATCGTCCAGACGCCGTCGGCATCCGTGTAGGCGGCACTGACCGCGGCGGCGTCGTCATCCGACAAAAACAGGCGCACGCCGTCCATGGTCTTGTCCGTGAGCGCGAGGGGCGCGGCATATTCGATGCCGCCGCTCTGGATGCCGGTGTCCACGATGCGGCTCGTGTACGCCGGCAGCGACAGCTCGCAAAACGACTGCGCCACGAGCAGCAGCACGATCAGCGCCACGGCCGGGATGTGCCCGCGCAGGTATTTCAGCACCCGCATGGCGCGCCCTCCTTCTGCTCTTCATAGATCTGCTGGGCGATCTCCCCCGCCCGGTCGCTCAGGCGCAGCAGCTCGCGCGTGTCCGCCTCGCCCATGCGGCGGTAGACCTCCGACAGGCACGCGACTGCCTCGTCGAGCGACGTCTGCACCTCGTGCCGCCCCTGCTCGGTCAGGCGCACGACGACGCGCCGGCGGTCGGCCGTGTCGCGCGCGCGGGTGATCGCGCCCTTGCGCTCGAGATTGTTGAGCATGGCCGCGATGCGCGCCGTGCTCAGGTCGAGCAGCGTGCTCAGCTCGCCGGCCGTACGGCCGTCCGCCCCGGCATTGAGGCAGCCGAGCAGGCGCATCTCGCCCTGCGAAAAGATCTGGCTGAGGTCCTCGCGGCGCGCGTGGTTGAGGATCATCGCGCGCACCTGTTCGCGCGCGATCTGTTCAAAAAAATCCATGATCGGTTCGCTCCGTTTCTCCGGCCGCGGCCGGGTGGAAAATGGATATTTCACTAATACCGTTCGCTTTTATTATTAGATCATACAGTGCCCCCGCATTTCTGTCAAGTCTCGTGCAGGACATTTGGGCGAAAATGTGAAACGCCTCGCAGAGTTTGCGCCCGCAGGCGCAAAGAAAGTGAAATCATTTTCTCTGGCGGCGTGTACGGCGGAGAAAATTCCGCCCGGCCCGCAAACGTGCGCTGCAGCGGGCCGCAATCTCTTCCAACGAGAACCCGGCGAAGCGGTTCTCGTTGGACGGATCTTATTTTGCGTGGATGTTGATGAATTCGGTTCTCAGCTTGGAATAAAGGATCTTCTGGCTGCTGTAGAGCCCGAAGTAGCCCGAGAGCATATAGGCGATGCCGCACGCGAGTGCAAAGTACACGAGCTGCCCCGCGCCGAAGAGCTCGATGCTCAGCACGATCGACGCGATCGGGCAGTTGACCGCGCCGCAGAACACGCACACGAGCCCGAGCGCCGCGGCAAACCCGGCCGGGATGCCGAGCAGTCCGCCGAGCACACAGCCGAGCGTCGCGCCGATGAAAAACGTCGGCACGACCTCGCCGCCCTTGAACCCGCTGCCGATGGTGACGGCGGTGAACAGCAGCTTCCAGAAAAATGCATCCGGCGCGGCCTGCCCGCCCTCGATGGCGCGGGTGATGACGTCCATGCCGGCGCCGTTGTAGTCCCCCGTGCCAACGAGCAGCGTCAGCACGACCACGATCGCGCCGCCGGCGGCGATGCGCAGCCACGGGTTCGGGATGCGGCCGGCAAAGAGCCGCTCCGTGCCGTGCATGGTCACGCAAAAGAGGATGCTCATGAGCGAGCACACGGCGGCGAGCGCCGCCACGCGCAGCAGCAGCAGCCGCGGCGCGGCCGTGAGCGCGAACGTAAAGTGCGTCGGCGCGATGCCGAAGGCATTCGAGATCGTCAGCGCCGCGAGCGACGCGACGATGCACGGCACGAGCGCGGAGTAATAAAACACGCCCACGCTGATGACCTCGAGCGCGAAGATCGTCGCCGTCAGCGGCGTGCCGAACAGGGCCGAGAACACGGCGCTCATGCCGCAGAGCGTGGCGATGCGCATGTCCTTTTCATCGAGGCGGAACAGCTGCCCGACGTAGCAGCCGAGGCTGCCGCCGATCTGCAGCGCGGCGCCCTCGCGCCCGGCGCTGCCGCCGAACAGGTGCGTAATAACGGTCGACAGATAGATCGCCGGCACGAGCAGCAGCGGCACCTTGTCGCCGAAGTGGATGGCGTCGATGATGGCGTTGGTGTTCTTGTTTTCCATTTTGGTCAGGCGGTAAATGGCCGCGATGAGCAGGCCGCCTATGGGCAGCAGCCACAGCAGCCACGGGTGCGCGGCGCGAAACGTCGCCGCCCAGTTCACGCTCAGGTGAAAGGCCGAGCCGACCAGCCCGCCGATGCCGCCGGTCACGCCCGCGATCACGAGCCACTTGAGAAACGTGCGCACGAACTGCCACATGGTGCGCGCCTCGCGTTCGGCCTCTTTTTTCATATCGTCCACGGTGATGGTGTCCTTTTTGCGCAGAATTTGCGCCATATTAGCGCATACGCAAGTACTATACAACAGAATTTGCAGAAATTCCACCGCCATACTTGATTTTTTTCGCGGGATTGGTTATAATCATCCGTGCGTTCGTGAAACGCATTCATGGATAGGTATCGAAGTGGTCATAACGGCCCTGACTCGAAATCAGGTAGTCGCGCAAGCGGCTCGTGGGTTCGAATCCCACCCTATCCGCCAGAAAGTTCCGCCGCGCTCCCAGCAGGAGTGCGGCGGATTTTTTCTATCTAGCCGCATGGACGATCTACTGTTATTTTTGTAAAGATGACAGGTATTTTCGATAATATCTGACAAACATTGTAACTGTTGCGGTACATGCCAGTGTATCTGTAATCGGCTCTGCAAGGTAAACGGCAACGACCGGATCCGGCAATATAAGAGGCAGCAAAAGAATCAGTGGTACTAATAAAAATACTTTACGCACAAGCGCAAGAAACAGGGATGTTTTTGCGTTTTCCAAAGCCACAAACATGATGAAGCTTGGCTGCTATCTGTTCATGGCAATTGTCGGTCTCATTGGGTTTA
>ERZ1106951.3265-NODE-3265-length-11860-cov-4.274545_pt1 | contig 11860 bp, 10 predicted proteins | sample MGYA00403676_ERZ1106951 | MGnify/ENA primary metagenome ERZ1106951 (study PRJEB35170, sample SAMEA104062398) | human gut metagenome | biome: human gut; feature: human-associated habitat; material: faeces | place: Denmark | collected 2012-04-23 ...
CGCGCGCCCGCTGTCAAGAACATGCACCTTCCCTCTTGACAAATACCCTCAGGGGGTATATATTCAAAAATACCCCCAAGGGGTATACGGGAAACAATGAGGTACGAATACATGGACGATGAGAAAAAAACGTGCTGCTGCGGCTGTTCGCAGCGCAAAAAGGAGCGCTCGCCGGAGGAATACAAGCGGCTCATCCACCGGCTCAACCGCATCGAGGGCCAGATCCGCGGCATCCGCGGCATGGTCGAAAACGACGCCTACTGCCCGGACATTCTCGTGCAGTCGGCGGCGGCGGGCGCGGCGCTCAACGCATTCAATAAGGAGCTGCTGGCCAGTCACATCCGCACCTGCGTCGTCGAGGACATCCGCGACGGCAAGGATGAGGTGATCGACGAGCTGGTGGCGACGCTGCAGAAACTCATGAAATGAGCCGCACCGCAAAGGAGGAACGACATTGAAGCAATATAACGTCACCGGCATGAGCTGCGCGGCCTGCTCGGCGCGCGTGGAAAAGGCGGTGTCGAACGTACCGGGCGTGACGGCGTGCTCGGTCAGCCTGCTGACCAACTCCATGGGGGTGGAGGGCACGGCGGCCGATCAGGCTATCATCGACGCGGTGCAGGCCGCGGGCTACGGCGCGTCGGTCAAGGGCGCGCAGCAGAGCGCAGGCCCCGCCGCCGGCGCCGACGCACTCGCCGACCACGAGACGCCGAAGCTGCGGCGCAGGCTCTTCTGGTCGCTGGGCTTTCTGCTCGTGCTGATGTATTTTTCCATGGGCCATATGATGTGGGGCTGGCCGCTGCCGAAGTTTTATGACGGCAACCACGTCGCCATGGGCCTGACGCAGCTGCTGCTGACGGTAATCATTATGGTCATCAACCAGAAGTTTTTCATCAGCGGCTTCCAGGCGCTCTGGCACCGCGCGCCGAACATGGACACGCTCGTGGCCCTCGGGGCGACGGCGGCGTTCGTGTACAGCACGTACGCGCTCTTCGCCATGACGGGCGCGCAGGTGCGCGGTGACGAGCAGGCCGTCATGAACTACATGATGGACTTTTACTTCGAGTCCGCCGCCATGATCCTCACGCTCATCACGGTGGGCAAGACGCTCGAGGCCCGCTCGAAGGGCAAGACGACCGACGCGCTGCGCAGCCTCATGGAGCTCGCGCCGAAGACCGCCACCGTCGAGCGCGACGGCGCGGAGGTGACCGTCCCGATCGAGCAGGTGCAAACCGGCGACGTGTTCGTCGTCCGCCCGGGCGAGCGCATCCCGGTCGACGGGGTCGTGCTCGCCGGCACGAGCGCAGTCAATGAGGCGGCGCTCACGGGCGAGAGCATCCCGGCCGACAAAGCGCCGGGCGCGGCCGTCTCGGCCGCGACGGTGAACCAGTCGGGCTTTCTCAAGTGCCGCGCCACGCGCGTCGGCGAGGACACGACGCTCTCGCAGATCATCCAGATGGTCAGCGACGCGGCGGCCACGAAAGCGCCGATCGCCAAGATTGCCGACAAGGTGTCCGGCGTGTTCGTACCGGCGGTCATGGGCATCGCGCTCGTGACGTTCGTCGTCTGGCTGCTGCTCGGCCGCACCGTGGGCTACGCGCTCGCGCGCGGCATCTCCGTGCTCGTCATCAGCTGCCCGTGCGCGCTCGGCCTCGCCACCCCGGTGGCGATCATGGTCGGCAGCGGCATGGGCGCGAAAAACGGCATCCTCTTCAAGACGGCGGCCTCCCTTGAGGAGACCGGCCGCATCCAGATCGTCGCGCTCGACAAGACCGGCACCATCACCTCCGGCGACCCGACCGTGACGGACCTCTGCCCCGCCCCGGGCGTGACGGAGACGGAGCTGCTGCGCCTGGCCTATGCGCTCGAGCGCCGGAGCGAGCACCCGCTGGCCAAGGCGGTGCTGCGCCGCGCGGAGGCGGACGGGCTGACCGCCGCCGAGGTCGCAGACTTTCAGGTCCTGCCGGGCAACGGACTCAGGGCCACGCTCGACGGGCAGCCGCTCTGCGGCGGCAACGCGGACTTCATCCGCACGGCGGCCGACATTCCCGCGCCCATGCAGGCGCAGGCGCTGGCGCTGGCCGAGGCCGGCAAGACGCCGCTGTTTTTCGCCCGCGGCGAAAAGCTGCTCGGCATCGTCGCCGTGGCGGACGTGCTCAAGCCCGACAGCCCGCAGGCCATCCGTGAGCTGCAGAATATGGGCATCCGCGTCGTCATGATCACGGGCGACAACGCGCGCACGGCCAGGGCCATCGGCGCGCAGGCCGGCGTGGACGAGGTGATCGCGGGCGTGCTGCCCGACGGCAAGGAGCGCGAGATCCGCCGCCTGAGCGCGCGCGGCAAGGTCGCCATGGTCGGCGACGGCATCAACGACGCGCCGGCGCTCACGCGCGCGGACATCGGCATCGCCATCGGCGCGGGCACGGACGTGGCCATCGACGCGGCCGACGTCGTGCTCGTCAACAGCCATCTGAGCGACGTGCCGGCGGCCATCCGGCTCAGCCGCGCGACGCTGCGCAACATCCACGAGAACCTGTTCTGGGCGTTTTTCTACAACACCATCGGCATCCCCATCGCGGCGGGCGTGTTCGTCCCGCTCGGCCTGACGCTCAACCCCATGATCGGCGCGGCGGCCATGAGCCTGTCGAGCTTCTGCGTGGTCACGAACGCCCTGCGCCTGAATCTGTTCAAGCTGCGCGATACGCGCCACGATCATAAACGTGCAAACCATCTCAAAGAAGTACCCGAAATCAAGGAGGAAACTGCAATGAAAAAGACCATTCAAATCGAAGGCATGATGTGCGCTCACTGCGAGGCGACTGTGAAAAAGGCGCTCGAGGCGCTGCCGGAAGTCACCGAGGCCGAGGTCAGCCACACGGCGGGCACCGCCGTCGTGACGCTCAGCGCCCCGGTGGACGACGCCGTGCTCAAGAGCACGGTCGAGGCCAAGGACTATAAGGTCACCGGCATCGCGTGAGCACACAAAGCAGCAGCCGGGGCATCCCAGAAGGGACGCCCCGGCTGTTTTCTGCTCACTTTTTGTGCGCGTCAATCGGCTGCGCGAACAGCCCATGCTGCGTGCAGTACCACACCAGTGTGCCGTGCGCGAAGTACGGCAGGCGCGTCTGCGCGCCCCACTCGGGGTAGAGCCGCCGCAGCACGACCGTGTCCTCATTGACCAGCACCGCGAACGACAGATAGTGCTCCCGGCGCATGGGGTGGTCGGACGTGAGATACCACTCGCCGTCGCTCAGCTCCGCCGACAGGATCGCCCCCGCGCGCGGGCGCTGTCAAGCGGGCGGCGAAAAATCGCGCCGGGGCGGGAAAAAATTCTGAATTTTGCCTGAATTTTTGCTTTCGCTGTAGCTTTTGCGCGCGCGCGCCCTTATAATGTAAGCGCGGACGAAAAACCGTCACAACCATCCGCATCCGACGAAAAACCATCACCAAAAAGGAGTTTGTATATGGGACTGATCAAAGCTGCCGCGGGCGCTGCCGGCGGCGTTCTGGCCGACCAGTGGAAGGAATTTTTCCTCTGTGAGGCCCTGTCGGCAAACGTGCTGGCCGTGAAGGGACAGAAAAAAACCACCCGCCGCTCGAGCAACACGCACGGCGACGAGAACATTATCACCACCGGCTCGCGCATCGCCGTCGCCGACGGGCAGTGCATGCTCATCGTCGAGCAGGGCAAGGTCGTGGAGGTCTGCGCCGAGCCGGGCGAGTACACGTATGACGCATCGACCGAACCGTCGATCTTCGCCGGGAACCTCGGCGAGAGCATCGGGCAGGTGTTCCGCAACATCGGCAAGCGCTTCACCTTCGGCGGCGAGGCCCCGAAGGATCAGCGCATCTACTACTTCAACACCAAGGAGCTGACCGGCAACAAGTACGGCACGCCGAGCCCCGTGCCGTTTCGCGTGGTGGACCAGCGCGCCGGCATCGACATCGACATCGGCATCCGCTGCTTCGGCGAGTACAGCTACCACATCGCAAACCCGCTGCTGTTTTACACCAACGTCTGCGGCAACGTGACCGAGGACTACACGCGCGACACGCTCGACGGCCAGCTCAAGAGCGAGCTGCTCACGGCGCTGCAGCCGGCGTTCGCGCGCATCAGCGACATGGGCATCCGCTACTCGGCGCTGCCCGGCCACACGCAGGAGATCGCCGCGGCGCTCAACGAAGAGCTCTCGGCCCAGTGGCGCGACCGCCGGGGTCTGGAGATCGTGGCCTTCGGCGTCTCGTCCGTGAAGGCCGACGAGGCCGACGAGCAGATGATTAAGGACATGCAGCGCGACGCGGCCTACATGGACCCGACGCGCGCGGCGGCGATGCTCTCGCGCTCGCAGGGCGATGCGATGAAGGCGGCCGCGTCCAACACGGCCACCGGCCCGGCCATGGCGTTCATGGGCATGGGCATGGCCGGCCAGGTGGGCGGCGTCAACGCGCAGGGCCTCTATGCCATGGGCCGGCAGCAGGCGGCCCAGCAGCCCGCCGCCCCGGCGGCCGGGAGCTGGACGTGCGCCTGCGGCCAGACGGGCAACACCGGCAAGTTCTGCGGCAACTGCGGCCGGCCGCGCCCGGCCGCGCCGGAGGGCTGGACGTGCGTGTGCGGCGCGGTGAACAAGGGCAAGTTCTGCTCCGAGTGCGGCCGCCCGAAACCGGCCGGCACACCGAAATACAAGTGCGACAAATGCGGCTGGGAGCCGGACGACCCGACCCACCCGCCGAAATTCTGCCCCGAGTGCGGCGACCCGTTTGACGATGGGGACATCCAGTCGTAACCCCCTCCCGGACGAAAGGAGGCATGCACCATGCCGACCCAGGTAACGAACTATCAGTGCCCGGCCTGCACCGGCCCGCTGCACTATTCGGCCAAGAGCGGCAAGCTTGAGTGCGACTACTGCGACTCGTCATTCGACGTGGCCGAGATCGAGGCGCTCTATGCCCGCAAGGAGGCCGAGGCCGCCGCAGCCAAGCAGGCGGCCGACGCGAAGGCCGAAGCAGCGCAGGCTGCCAAGGCCGAGGCTGCGGAAGCCGCCGCGGCCTCCGGCGGCTGGGACACCTCCGACCTCAGCCGCGACTGGGGCGCGGAGGCGGACGGCCTGCGCGTCTACAGCTGCCCGTCGTGCGGCGCGGAGCTCATCTGCGACCAGAGCACCGCGGCCACGGCCTGCCCCTACTGCGGCAACCCGGCGATCGTGCCGGGGCAGTTTTCGGGCGCGCTGCGGCCGGACTATATCCTCCCGTTTCGCCTGAGCAAGGACGACGCCGTGCAGGCGCTGCGCGCGCACTACAAGGGCAAGCCCTTCCTGCCGCGCTCGTTCACGTCCGCCAACCACATCGAGCAGATCCAGGGTACGTCCCGTTCTGGCTGTTTGACGGCGGCGCGGAGGGCGCGGCCAGCTACCGCGCCAGCAACACGAACGTGTACGAGACCGGCGACTATGAGATCACCGAGACGCGGCACTACCACGTGGTGCGCGCCGGGTCGCTCGCGTTTGAGAAGATCCCGGTCGACGCATCCTCCAAGATGCCGGACGACCACATGGACTCCATCGAGACGTTTGACTATGCCCAGCTGCGCCCGTTTTCCACGGCGTACCTGCCGGGCTATCTGGCAGATAAATACGACGTGACCATCGACGACAGCCGCGACCGGGCGGACACGCGCTGCCGCGAGACGCTCGCGCAGGCCCTGCGCGACACCGTCACCGGCTACGGCGCGTGCGTGACCGAGCGCGAGGACATCGCGCTGCGGCGCGGCAAGGTGCACTACGCCCTGCTGCCGGTGTGGATGCTGAGCACGAAGTGGCGCGGGCAGGACTTCCTCTTCGCCATGAACGGGCAGACCGGCAAGCTCGTCGGCGACCTGCCGACGGACCGCGGCCGCTTCTGGGGCATGTTCGCCGCCATCGCGGCCCCGCTCACGGTGGCGCTGACTGCAATTTTGCAGTTCCTGCTGTAAGGAGGCGACGGATATGAAACGCAAACTGACCGCCCTGCTGCTCGTGCTGCTGCTGGCCGTGACGCTCGCAGTACCGGCGCTGGCCGCCGGGGACTGGGTCACGGACGAGGCCGGCCTGCTCACCGACCAACAGATCAGCCAGCTCTCGCAGCGCGCCGCCGCCCTCGCGCACAGCAGCGGCGTCGGCGTGTACATCCGCACCGTGGACGACTATGCCGACTACGGCTTCACCGACGTGGAGACGGCGTCCTACACGCTCTACCACAACGACTCGCTCGGCGTCGGTGACGGGCGCGACGGTGTGCTCCTGCTGCTGAGCGTGTCGAACCGCAAGTACGCCGCCTTCGTCTACGGCGACAAGGCAGAGCTCCTCTTCCCGGACTCTGCCCTGCATCAGCTCGAGGACGGCTTTCTCGACGACTTCCGCAACGACGACTGGTACGAGGGCTTTTGCGACTACATCGACGGCTGCGCCGACCTGCTCAGCGGCGAGTCCTATACCGGCAGCGACTCTGACTATGCCTACAGCCCCGGCCATGACGCCGACGTCGACCCCGGCTTCTCCGCGCCGTCGCTGCTGCGCAATTTGGGCATCGCGCTCGTGATCTCGTGCGTCATCGCGCTCATCGTCTGCCTGATCCTCAAGGCGAAGATGCGCTCCGTGCGCCGCCAGACCGAGGCGCGCGCCTACGTCACGCCCGAGGGCCTGCACCTGACGCGGCGCGACGATGTCTACACCCACACGACCACGACGCGCCGCAAGATCGAGCGCGACAACGACCAGCACTCCGGTGGCGGCGGGTCGAGCTTTTCCGGTGGCGGCGGCCACGGCCGCAGCGGCAGCTTCTGACGCACCAAAACGCAAAAACGCTGTCCCATTTTCGGGACAGCGTTTTTTCATGCCTCCGTGACGGGGATGCGGATCTCGGTCACGAATTTTTCCGGGTCGCTCGTCAGGCCGTAGTCGATCATCGTGATCTCGCGCGAGAAGTCCGCCGGGGCGAGCGCGTGCGCGCGCAGGTAGTCCATCAGGCGCGCATACTGCGCCGGGGCTTCGGGGTGGCTGCCGCGAAAGCACACGGCGGCGCACGTCGTCTCGGGCAGGGTGGTCACGTCGCCATCGAAGGCGTCCTCGTCGTCGAGCACGAGAAACGCGCGGTCATACGGCGCAAACGCCCCGGCCAGCAGCCGCTCGGCCGAGAGGCCCACACCCACCTTGCCGAGGAACACCACGGCCTCCGCCTGCGAGCGCTCGAGCATGCGGATGGACGGCTCCATGTCGAGAAAGCTGTGCAGCTCGAGCGCGCCGGACATCCACACGATGCGGCACGCGGGGCTGCGCACGAGGCGGATGGCGCCGAGCTCGGCCGTCTGCGCATCGTGCAGCTGGCGCAGGCGGTTGTCGATCTTGCGCTCGACGCGCTGCAGCTCCGCCTGCTTGTGCACGACGGCGGCCTTCTGCTCGCGCAGCAGCTGCTCGATGCGCCCGACATCGCGGTTGCGCAGAAAGGCGCGGATCTGCCCGAGCGGCATATCCAGCGCGCGCAGGTAGCGGATGGTGTTGAGCACCTCAAACTGCCGCGGCCCGTAGTAGCGGTAGCCGGTCGCGGGGTCGGTGTATTCCGGCGTAAGCAGGCCGATGGTCTCATAGTGGCGCAGGCTGCTCACGCTCAGGTGAAACAGCTGCGCCACGTCGCCGATGGAAAAGAGCTCCTGCGTGCGCGCCATGTCACGCCTCCTCCGGCACGAGCCGGCCGCGCCGGCGCAGCACGAGAAACGCGATCACGCAGATGATGACCGACAGCAGCGAGCCCGCCGCCGTGGCCAGACCCATGGGCAGCAGCGTCGTGGGAAACCACTTGCTCATCAGGTACGCGCCCGGCACGCGCACGAGCACCACGGCCGTGATGTTGTGCAGAAACGACAGCTCCGAGCGGCCGATGGCGCAGAAATACCCGCTGAAGCAAAAGTGCAGCCCGGCAAAGCAGCAGTCGAGAATGTACCCGCGCAGGTACTGCCCGCCCGCGGCGGCGACGGCCGCGCTGTCCGTGAACAGGCCCACGACGGGCTCTGCCACGAACTGGATGGCGATCGTGATGAGCACGCCGAAGCCGAACGCAACGGCGATGGCGTACCACAGCGTCTGCAGCGCACGGCGGGGCTTGCCCGCGCCGATGCATTGCGCACCGAGGGCCGACACCGTCGAGAGCATGGACGACGGCACGAGGAACAAAAAGCTGATGATCTTCTCCACGATGCCGACGGCGGCGGCGTCCGTGAGGCCGCGGCGGTTGGCGATGACGGTGATGAACAAAAACGCGATCTGGATCAGCCCATCCTGCAGCGCGACCGGCACACCGATGCGCAAAATGCGCCCCATGACCGCCCGCCGCGGGCGCAGATCGCCCCGCGTGAGGGCGATGCCGTCGCGCTCGCGGCGGATGACGACCAGCGACACGACCACGCTGACCGCCTGCGCCAGCGTCGTGCCGAGCGCGGCGCCCGCCGGGCCCATGTGCAGCGCGCCCATGAACAGATAGTCGAGCGCGATGTTTGCCGCGCACGCGATGGCGATGAAGTACATCGGGCGCTTCGAGTCGCCCAGACCGCGGAAGATGGATGCGATGATGTTGTACGCCGTGATCAGCGGCACGCCGAGAAAGCAGATGCGCAGGTAGGCGACCGTGCCGGGCACGGCCTCGGCCGGCGTGGACATGACCGCCGCGATCGGCCGCGCGAGCGCCAGCAGCACCCCCGTCGCCACGACGCTCAGCGCCAGAAACAGCGTCGTCGTGTTGCCGATGTAGCCCGCCGCGCCCCGGCGGTCGCGCGCGCCGACGGCCTGACCGATCGTGACCGTCGCGCCCATGGCGAGGCCCACGATCATGACCGTGAGCATGTGCATGGCCTGGCTGCCGACGGACACGGCCGTCGTGCTGGCCACGCCCTCGTACTGGCCGATGATGAACAGGTCGGCCATGCCGTAGAGCGTCTGCAGGAAGTACGAGAGCAGATACGGCAGCGAAAAGCGCACAATGTTGCCAAAGACGCTGCCGGTCGTGAGATTTTTCTCCAAGGTGTTTGCCCCTTTGCGTGGAATACCGTCATTGTAAACTCTACAACGGTTGTAGAGTCAAGGCTTTGTTTTGCCCCGGCGCGGATTTTTTTGCGCCGGGACTGCATTTTTCAAAACGTCAGGCGCATCTGATACCAGACGACGCCGCCGTGGGTAGAGCTCGACACGCCCTCGCTCACGAAGCCGAACTTCGCGTAGTAGTGCACGAGCCGGTCCTTGCACGTGAGCACGAGGCCGCGGCGGCCCTGCGCGCGCGCGTCGGCGATGGCGCGCTCGATGAGCTGCCCCGCATAGCCGTGCCGGCGGTAGTCTGGCAGCGTGTTCACGCCGAAGATCATCTGCCACGCGCCGTGCGCGTCGTGCAGCGCGGCGTCCGCGTAGAGATCGTCCGTGAGGTCGGTGCGGTCCGTGACCATGCCGTCCACGAACGCGATGAGCGTGCCGCCGTCAAACATCAGCCAGAAGTGGTCGCCATAGTGCGCCAGCCGGTCAGCGAGTTCTTCCCGTGTCGCGGCCTCCGCCGCCGGGAAGCACGCTGCCTCCACCGCCGCCACGGCGTCGAGATCGGCGAGCGTCGCCGTGCGAATCATCCTAGTATCCATCGTTATGCCTCCGTTTCGTCCAGCAGCAGCGCCGCCAGCTCCGCCACCGTGCGGCAGTAGTGCGGGCAGATGCGCTGCATCGTTTCGATGATGTGCGGCACGGTGTGCGTCCACCCCGCCGCGATGAAGTCCACGCCCGCGCGGTCAGCCATGTCCTTGCCGGGCTTGAGATCGTCGATGACCACGAGCTGCTCCGGCCGCAGGCCGAGCTCCCGCTCGATCTGGTAGATGGGCCACGGCGCGGGCTTGCGCCGCTCGGGGTCTGAATCCCAGCCGTAGATGCGCTCCGGCGTGGGCAGGTCGTGCGCGCGGTAGTCGCGCAGGATGTTTTCCGGCACGGAGTGGCTCACGACGCAGATATGTCCGCCCGCGGCGTGAAACCGCTGCAGCAGGTCACGCATACCGGGGAACGTGTCGGGCACGTGCGTGCGCACATAGTCCAGCCACGTCTGGTACTGGATGTCCATCTCCGCATCGGAAAAGCCCAGAATATCGCTGCACAGCGCGCCGAAGCCCGGCTCGAACGAGTAGGCAAAAAAGTCGTCGAGCGTCATGTGCACGTCCGGCCGCAGCGTTTGCAGCGTCTGCACGAAGGCCGGGTAATTGATGGTCGCGGTGCTGTTGACGACGGTGTCGTCATGGTCGAGCACCAGACACTGGTAGCGCACGCGCGCCGCCTCCTTTGTCTCACATTGCACAGCATTTTACCACGAACCCCTGCGAAATGCCACCACCGGGCGCAAAAACGCCCGGACGAAGTTTTCCCCCGTCCGGGCGGATGCCGTTGTGCACATTGCCGTCAGAAGCTGCCGGCGGCGGTGGACGCCCCCGCGCCCCAGAGCAGCACGCGCAGCACGCCGATGAGCGCGAGGTGCGCGGGATAATAGACGTAAAAGAGCCAGCCCATGCCGCGCCATTTGCCCCGCGTGCCGTCATAGCACCGCAGCAGCGGGATGGAGAGCGCCGTGCCGAGCTGCACGAGCGCATATACCTTATCTATAAAGAAGAAATACACGAGCGCGTACACGGCCGACCACACCATGAGCCAGCCCATCTGCTTTCGGAAGTCCCCGCGCGCCTGCCCCATGAACAAGATCGCCATCGCGGCCACGCAGCTCCAGTCCGACGGGAACGTGACCGCACAGATCACAAACGTCAGCGCGATCTTGACCCAGTCTTTCAGCCGCGCGTCGTCGTGGATGACGAGCAGCACCAGCCCCCACGCGAGCGACCACACGACGCCCGTCTGATTGAACGGCCCGGTGGACAGCGGCACAAACGGGATGCCGAAGCAGAAATCATACGCAAAGTGCGAGATGAGCGCGAGCGCGAACAGGCGCGCGGCGTACTTTTTCACATCGTGCGTGTAGTGGTAGCCCTCGACGATGAAAAACCACATGATCGGCGCCGTCACGCGGCCGAGCACATGGCACACGAGCACCCACCAGTCGGTGGCGTAGCCGGGCCAGAGCGTCCACGTGAGGTGGTCGAGCGTCATGGCGAGGATGGCGATGCCCTTGAGCGCGTTGCCGCTCAGGGCCGGTCTGCGGGTCTGGAGCATGGGGGCACCTCCGGAAAACGAGTTTTCTCTTTTTCAGCATAGCAAATCCGCCCCGCCGCGTCAATGCCCGCGGGCGGCCCAGCGTGTCAAAAAAGCCTCGCAGAGTTTGCCGCCCGCAGGCGGCAAAGCATTGCAATCATTTTCTCTCGCGACATGTGCGTGAGAGAAAATACTTCTCAGGCTGCAAGTGTGGAATTTGTGCGCCGCAGGCACACAAATTATGCGCGCAGCAGACTGCAAGTCCTTTGTCGGAAACCCCTCCGGGTTTTCCGACAGTCTCCACAGCGCCGGACGGGCTTCCGTCCGGCGCTGTTTGTTTTTGTATCGCTCAGAGCCGATCCATGCGGAACGCCGCATAGACATCCCGGCGGGTGAAGCTGTCCGTGGGAACGAACCACGCCTCCGGCAGCGCGGTCACGTGATCCGCCGGGTGCGCCGCCTCGGAGACGAGGCCGTTTTCCCGGCACCAGGCCATCGCGCCGTCGTAAGCGCCGGCGCGGCCGGTCCGGCGCAGCTGCGCGACGCGGCGCGTGATGGTCTCCGCCTTCGGCGCAAGCAGCATCGCCAGCTCGCCCACCGTCATGGGATCGTCGAGCCGCAGGCGGTTATCGGAAAAGACGATCGCCCGCTGCTGTGCGAGCGCCGTCAGGCGG
>ERZ1106951.3269-NODE-3269-length-11855-cov-3.579915_pt1 | contig 11855 bp, 11 predicted proteins | sample MGYA00403676_ERZ1106951 | MGnify/ENA primary metagenome ERZ1106951 (study PRJEB35170, sample SAMEA104062398) | human gut metagenome | biome: human gut; feature: human-associated habitat; material: faeces | place: Denmark | collected 2012-04-23 ...
TGCCACAAGAAGTGCGATCCAGATCAGGTAGCTGATTCCAAGGAATCTGCCGGAAGCAATACCGGTATAAGAGGATACATAACCTCCCAGCGGAGTTGCATTGGTGTAGATCATGTTGATACCGTAAACGATCTCCATCATTGCCATGGTGGAAATGAAGGGCGGTACGTTCAGATAAGCGATGAAAAATCCGGTAACAGCGCCGAAAACTGCACAGATCAGCATGACGATCAGAAGAGCCAGGAAAATATTCATGGGCTTCATGTCCGGGAAGAATTTCTGGGAGTAATCCATCTTCTGAAGCAGGGTACCTGCGATACAGCCGCCCAGACCGATCATACGTCCGGCTGACAGGTCACAGCCTGCGGTGATGATACAGCCCGCAATACCAAGGGCAATGACCAGACGGGAACTCATATTCATGAGGATGTTTGTCAGGTTGTTGACACTCAGGAAATTCTTTGAAGTAATACCGGTATAGATTACCAGCAGCACTACGATGATGATTACACCGTAGTTGATCATAATGTCTTTAAAACTCAGTTTTTTCTTATCCATTATTGGCTCCTCCCATCATCAGAACTGTGTCGCATAGCTCATTACCTTGGCCTGCGTCATGTCCTTCTTATCTTTGATCTCTCCCCGCATCTTGCCGTCGCACATAACATAGACACGGTCGGACATTCCTAAAAGCTCAGCCATCTCAGAGGAAACCATGATAATGGATTTTCCCTGAGCAGCCAGATCGTTCATGATCTCGTAGATCTCATGCTTGGCTCCTACGTCGATACCACGAGTCGGCTCATCCATGATCAGAATATCCGGATCGTTCGCCAGCCATCTGGCGATGATAACCTTCTGCTGGTTTCCTCCTGACAGGTTGGCGATGTGCTCCTTCATGTTCGGAGTCTTGATCCGAAGCTTCTTGATACTGCTGTCCACGATCTCGCCAATCTTCTTGTGATCCAGAACAATGCCTGCTTTCAAATATTTATTATAGGTAGAAACACCTACGTTGTCTTTGATGGAAAGACAGCCGAAGATACCATTTCCACGACGGTCCTCTGTGATCAGGCCGATACCGGCTTTCATGGCATCTGCCGGATGTTTGATCGTTACTTTCTTTCCTTTGACGTAAACTTCACCGCTCTTTAAAGCACGAATACCGAAGACACCTTCCAGTACCTCTGTTCTCTGGGCGCCGACCAGACCGCCGAAACCAAGGATCTCACCTTTTCTCAGGTTAAAGGAAACATCCTGGAAGGATTTGTCGGAAATGGAGGTCATATGTTTGACTTCCATGATGACTTCTCCCGGTGTATTCTTTCTCTCGGGGTAAACGTTTGTCAGGGTACGGCCTACCATCTTGGCGATGATATCGTCAGTGGAAAGCTCGTCCGCAGACCAGGTACCTACATAAGTACCGTCACGCATGATCGTAATGTCATCTGCGATTCGTTTGATCTCGTCCATCTTGTGGGATATGTATACCATGGCAACGCCCTTGTCACGAAGGTCGTTCATGATACGGAAAAGAGCTTCTACCTCATTATCGGAAAGAGATGAGGTCGGCTCATCGAAAATCACGACTTTTGCCTGATGGGAAACTGCCTTTGCAATTTCTACAGACTGCATCTGACCAATGGAAAGATCTCCCAGCATTGCCTTGGGATCAAAGTCCATTTTTACTTCTTTCAGCCAGTAAGCGGTGTCCTCATACATTTTTTTATGATCTACCACTTTAATCGGACCGAAGCCTTTCAACGGGAAACGGCCTTCATAAAGGTTCTCAGCCACGCTTCTTGCCGGAATCGGCTGAAGCTCCTGATGTACCATCGCGATACCATATTTCATGGCCTCGTCCGGGTTATTGATGGAAACCTTCTGTCCATCGAGATAAATTTCACCGGCATCCATCTTGTAGATACCGAAGAGGCATTTCATCAAAGTGGATTTTCCTGCGCCGTTCTCACCCATCAGTGCATGCACGGTTCCCGGGCGGAGCGACAGCTGTACGTTGTCCAACGCCTTTACGCCTGGGAAGGATTTACAGATTCCCTTCATCTCCAGCTTAAATTCTGCCATATTCTCCCTCCTTCTTTTTTTAACAGGGAGCACTGCAAAATACAAAGCCTTCGCTTATTGTATTTTGCAGCGTTCCCTGCACGCATCTTTTTCATAGAAAGAGGTGTGGGTGCTTTTTCCATCACCCGCACCTCTTCGGCTTTTATGCTGTTTTCTGATTATTTCAGTTTTTCCTGAATGTCAGCTACGTTGTCAGCGGTAACTTTTACATAGTCACAGCCGATGTAGTGCTCATTCTCGGTTCCGGTCAGATAGTTAGCTGCTGCGATAGCTGCTGCATGAGACTGAGAGAAATGATCGTTGAATACGGTACCGGTCATTTTTCCGGATGCTACATTGTCCAGAGCCTCGGTCAGAGCGTCAACGCCTACCAGGTAGATATCCTCGCCAACGGTACGGCCAGCTGCCTCGATGGACTGCAGAGCGCCAAGTGCCATTGCGTCGTTGTTACAGAATACAACTTCTACATCGTCGCCATACTGGCTTAAGGAGTTAGCAACCAGCTGCTGAGCGGTAGCCTGATCCCAGTTACCTACCTGATCATCCAGGCACTCAACTTCAAGACCAGCATCCTCAAGTGCTTTGATGGAGAACTCGGTACGATATTTAGCATCTACGTTCTCCGGGTCACCCTCGATCATAACGTAGTCGATTTTGCCGTTTCCGTTTTTGTCGATAGCGTCCAGACCCAGATCAGAGATGATCTCGCCCTGGAAGGTACCGGACTGTCTAGCGTCACAGCCTACATAGGTAACGTCCCAGCCGTTCTCGTCCCATCTTGCTTCCTCGTCTTCGCCCGGCTCACGGTTGATGTATACCAGCGGGATTCCAGCATCTACAACTTTATCGGTAATGGTCTCTGCGGAAGAGGTGTTTACCGGGTTGATGATCAGAACATCTACGCCATCAGCGATGAAAGCATCGATCTGGTTGGACTGGGTAGCCTGGTCATTCTGGCCATCCTGAATGGTGATATTCTCTTTGCTGAATCCAAGTTTTACCAGGTAATCCTCAAGCTCTGTACGGAACAGGGTCATGAAGTTATCGGAGAACTGGTAAATACATACACCAACTTTTTTGTCTGCTAAACTTGCATCTGCGTCTGTTGCTGCATCGGCTGCTGCGTCCCCTGCATCGGCTGCCTCTGTAGCTGCTGCATCATTCGATGTATCACTTGATGCATCGCTTGCTGCTGCATCGGTTGTTGTTCCGGCATTGTTTGTGGATGCGTTATTGCTTCCGCCACATCCTGCTACCATAGATGCTACCATTGCTGTTGCTAAAATTACACTAACTACCTTTCTTTTCATAGAAAAATCCTCCCATTTGATTTAATGTATTTGTAACTCTTTGTTTGTTACAAGTGCATTATACCAACAGGAGGATTGGATAAACATACAATATTCTTCTGTCTTTCTTAAAAATTCTTCTTTTTTATTTGTGCATTTTATCACTTTTATTTGATTTTCGTTTTATTTCGTTGTGTATTTTGACATAACAGTAAATTATTTCATGTTTTTTCAACGTCATTCTGTCGCTTTAAAGTTCTAAAATATTCTCTGCTATCTCCACTGCATCACGGATACAGTCCGGGCAGCTTCTAAGTACTTTTCCGGTTTCAGTGCCCTTTAATTCTCCACAGGTGAGCGATCCGTTTTTCTCTAAAAATGTCTTCGTGATCTCTCTGGTCAGTTTATAGGTATCTGCCTTACTTGCCGGCTGCTCTAAATTTTTGCAGCTGTTTTTTAATCCCGCAAGCATGACTGCGCCGGATACCGCACCACAGGTTGCTGCCATGCCGCCCATGCCAAGTCCGAATCCTTCACAGGCTGCAAACAGGGTTTCCTCCGGTATGCCGGTCTCCTCTGCAAATGCACAGGCAACTGCCTGAGCACAGTTGAATCCTTTATCGTGTAATTCGATTGCTTTTTCTTTTCTGGTCATTGATGTGTCCTCCGTTTTTATCAATTTTACTTTTGGCATAGAACATGTTTTATGCACGATACATATTCTAAGTGCTGTACATACTTTATTTATTATACGAAGGTGACAGTGTATTTTCAAGTTTCTGTATCATTTAAAGTGTTTCCTGACCATTTAATCTCCTTTCCAGTCAGGGTCATTGCCGACAATATATCATCATGATCTGCAAAAGTCTATCCCAAAATCATAAAATACATATTCTCTAAACATTTTATTATCATGAAACAAAAATAACAGGGCACATCGGATTTTAAATCCGAAGTCCCTGTCGTTAAGTAAAAAAACAAATAGAAAATGCCGCTCTTATTTTGCCTCATCGATTGCTTTTCCAATATCATGACGCATATATTTATTGGCAAAGTCAACCCACTCGGTTGCCTCGTAGGCTTTCTTTCTCGCCTCCTTCAAATCAGCTCCGGTCGCCGTGATACCAAGCACACGTCCGCCATTTGTGACGATATCGCCATTCTCATCGAATTTCGTTCCGGCATGGAAACAGAAATAGTCGTCTTTTCCATCAAACTTTTCAAAACCACTGATCTTAAATCCTTTTTCATAGGATACCGGATATCCGTCGGATGCCAGTACCACACAGACTGCCGCATTATCCTCAAACTGCAGATCAATGGTATCTAATCTGCCATCTACGCATGCTTCCATCACATCAATGATGTCGTTTTTCATACGCGGAAGTACGACCTGGGCTTCCGGATCGCCGAATCTTGCATTATACTCTAGCACCTTCGGTCCATCCTCTGTCAGCATCAGTCCAAAGAAAATGACTCCGGTAAACGGTCTGCCCTCTGCAGCCATGGCATCCACGGTTGCCTGATAAATGTATTTCTGACAGAAATCATCCACCTCTTTGGTATAGAACGGACTTGGAGAAAAGTTACCCATTCCTCCGGTATTTAATCCCTGATCGCCGTCTTTCGCACGTTTGTGATCCTGTGCAGAAGACATGATCTTGATCGTCTTTCCATCCACGAAAGATAATACAGACACCTCACGTCCTGTCATAAATTCTTCCACAACCATGGTATTTCCGGCTGTTCCGAACTTTTTATCCTCCATGATCTCTTTGACACCGGCTTTTGCCTCCTCTAAGGTGTTGCAGATCAAAACACCTTTACCGAGTGCTAATCCGTCCGCCTTTAATACGATCGGCATTTTTGCAGTCTCTAAATAAGCAAGCGCCTCTTCTGCTGATGTAAAGTTTTCGTAAGCTGCCGTAGGAATATGGTATTTTTTCATGAGGTCTTTTGAGAATGCCTTAGATCCCTCTAAAATAGCTGCGTTCTTACGCGGTCCAAATACCTTTAATCCCTCCGCCTCGAAAACATCCACGATTCCGCCGACCAATGGATCATCCATTCCAACGATCGTAAAATCAATGGCCTGCTCTTTTGCAAAAGCCACAAGTTTATCAAACTCCATGGCACCGATCGGCACGCACTCTGCAAGTGCCGCGATTCCGGCATTTCCCGGAGCGCAGTAAATCTTATCGACACGCGGGCTCTTTGCCACACTTGTCACGATCGCATGTTCACGTCCACCGCTTCCAACTACTAATACTTTCATCCTCCGTCGCTCCTTACTCTGTTATTAAACACTATCTTTCATTTCCTGCTATTCTGTAATGATCGTATGTCCATTTTCTACCGATAGCTTTCTTACTCTTTCGCAATGATCACATGTCCATCTTCCACAGATACTTTCCCGTTTGCGATCAGGTCGATCGCTTTTGGAAGGATCACCCATTCTGCCTGTTCCATCACACGGCGCTGTAATACTTCCGGTGTATCTCCCTGCTCTACCTCGACTGCCTTCTGCAAAATAATCGGTCCCGTGTCTGTTCCCTCGTCAACAAAATGTACCGTTGCGCCCGTTACCTTCACTCCGCGGGCAAGCACGCCTTCATGTACTTTCAGACCATAAAATCCTTTTCCACAAAAAGATGGGATCAGGGATGGATGGATATTTACGATACGGTTCGTATATTCTTTGATCATCATCTCCGGCAGTACTACAAGGAATCCCGCCAGCACAACAAGATCTACATTGTAGGAATTTAATTTATCAAGGAATGCCTGATTAAAAGCCTCTCTGCTTTCAAAATCTTTCGGTGAGATGCACAGTGCTTCGATTCCATGTGCCCTCGCACGCTCCAGGGCATAGGCATTTGCATTATTACTGATGACAACCGAAATGCACGCATTTGTAATCTTTCCTGCGCTGATCGCATCAATGATCGCCTGAAGATTTGTTCCTCCACCGGATACTAAGACTGCCAGTTTTAGCATAAGGTTACTCCTTTTTCACCGTCTTTGATCTCACCAACCACATATGGTGTCTCGCCTGCTGCTTTGATTGCTTCCATTGTTTTGTCCACATCAGCAGGATCTACTGCAAGTACCATACCAAGTCCCATATTGTAGGTATTGTACATCATTTTCTCTTCTACCTGTCCCTTTTTCGCCATCAGTTTAAAGATAGACGGAACTTCATAACTGTCTTTGCGGATCACAGCCTGTTTTCCCTCCGGCAGCATTCTTGGAACATTCTCATAGAAACCACCGCCTGTGATATGGCTGCATGCCTTGATGCGCACACCTGCCTCTTTGACGCTGCGCAGCGCTTTTACATAGATTCTTGTAGGAGCAAGCAATGCCTCTCCAAGTGTTTTTCCTAACTCATCATAATAGGTATCCAGGCTTTCTTTTGTCATCTCAAAGATTTTTCTGACAAGTGAAAAACCGTTGGAGTGCACACCGGAAGATGCCATACCGATCAGTACATCTCCTGCCTTTACATCTGCACCTGTTATGATATCTTTTTCATCTACGACACCAACCGCAAATCCGGCAAGATCATATTCGTCCTCAGGCATCAGTCCCGGATGCTCTGCTGTCTCTCCACCGATCAGGGCTGCATCGGACTGTTTGCATCCCTCTGCGACACCGCTTACAATTGCCGCAATCTTTTCCGGATAGTTTTTTCCACATGCGATATAATCAAGGAAAAATAAAGGTTCACCGCCTGCACATGCGATATCGTTGACACACATTGCAACACAGTCAATTCCGATCGTGTCATGTTTGTCCATAAGAAATGCAAGTTTTAATTTTGTTCCTACGCCGTCCGTTCCGGACACTAAGGTAGGTTTCTCCATGTTTTTAAATTTTTCCATGGAAAATGCACCGGAAAATCCGCCAAGACCTGTTAAAACCTCTGGCCGCATGGTTCCCTGTACATATTTTTTCATCAGTTCCACTGATTTGTAGCCTGCTTCGATATCTACACCGGAATTCTTGTAATCCATTAATTTTTCCTCCTGAATCTGTTGTTTTTTAGTAATTTTTATAACCAACTTCCTGTAATCTGGCATCTTTTGCCTGAACCTGTTCTTTTAACTCTTTTGAATACTCTTTTAATTTTGCGAGCAGAGCCTCATCTGAAGTAGCAAGAATCTTTGCTGCAAGCAGTCCTGCATTTGCACCTCCATTGATCGCTACTGTTGCAACCGGGATACCGGATGGCATCTGAACGATCGAGTATAAAGAATCTCTTCCGCCAAGGGATGTGGTATGCATTGGGATACCAATAACAGGCATCGGGAAAATTGCTGCACACATACCCGGTAAATGCGCTGCCATTCCTGCACCTGCAATAATCACCTTAAATCCTTTTGCTTCTGCGCTCTTGGCATATTCAAAAAATACGTCCGGCTCTCTGTGCGCGGAGATGATCGTCATCTCATAATCAATTCCAAGCTTATCTAAAATATCTGCAGCTTTTGCCATAACCGGCATATCTGAATCGCTGCCCATTACAATACCAACTTTTGCCATAATCGTTCTCCTTCCAGATTCCTACAGTTTCACACTTCCACTGTTACCTATGTGTATTGTACCCGTCATTCTTTTAGAAGTCCAATTAATATTTATTATTTTATTTATTAAGCAATCTTATATATTATCTTATATATTATCTTATTTATTTCTGAAGCAGGACTCCAGCTTATTTTTAACAATCCTGTTTTTATAAAAGCGGCTCATTCAGCTGCTCTGTTCCGGCTAAGACAAATTTGCCATCTGCAATGATATCTTCTGTACTGCCATCTTTTCTTATCACTGTGATCTTGTCAAGCTCATCATATGGAATCGTGATATCTGTATGGCAGTTCAGATATGCCTTCTCTACAGACTCTTTTCTCTGTGCAGAGATGCTGTTTTCTCTTGCAACAATCGCTTTGCCATCCGGATTGTAGGAAATATTGTCCTCCTCATGACTGTAACAGGTGTCACCCACTGCAAAATGCGGTCCGGTCTTCTCGGCAATCAGGATCGGCAGTTTATCTGCGATCTGATAATCTCTCGCCATGCGGTATGCGGTTGTATTCGTTCCGATCGCAAACTCTCCCATCGGCAGCGTGTCATGATGTTTTAATACATTATCACGGATATATTTTTTATTTTCTGCCTCATCCTTAAAATTGGTGCAGGTATAGGACTCTACCATACCATCCTTAAACCGGATTTCTAAATTCTCATAGTTGAGTCCGTTTAAGTAGACCTGTCCGACGAAAAGTATTCCCGTGGTTTTCTCTAATACCGGTGAAGTAAATACCTCTCCGACCGGAATGTTGACATCTGCCACGCAGTTCTCAAATGCAGTCTCCTTTGCCGGATCTTTTAATTTCCAGATATTTACATACAGATCTGTCTTATTTTTTCCTTTTCCCGTAATATGCACCTGATCCGCCGTATCTAATACATCAATAATCTTCTGCTGTATCGTCTGGTACAATTTATAATCCAAAGTATTTAATTTTACCGTTTCGGCAAAAATCTCCTCAAAACGGTCACCGATCTCCGGGATCGGATATGCGATAATTGTAAAACTGCGCTCTTCGCCTTTGATATATTCATTAATCATCTGCCCTGCCATGTTCATCTCATAGACACAGATTTTCTGCTGTTTTTCGTTATATTTTACCGCACGCTCTTTATTTTCCGGTGAAAATGGTACCTCCCCGAACACTTCGATCACTGCAGGGCCTGCATGACCGGCCGCTAATTTTTTTTCTTCCTCAAAATAATTCTTTCTTGCCTCTAAGCAGCGCTCCACATACGCTTTATCCAGATAGAGTGCACGGTCTTCACTGTGATCATAGTCAAACTGCTTGTTTGGTGATGTTGCAGATGCAAGCATAGTCGGCTTTAAATTCATTTTTTCAAAATTGTGTACCGCTGCACGGACCATCCGCTCAAAACCGATCGGATAACGGAGCTGTACCGTCTGCTTTTTGCCAAGATCTTTGCCTGTCACTTCAAATCCGATCCGATAGCCTTCCGTATAGGTGTCTGCCATCGCCTGGATCTCCTCATCGGTCAGCCTGTTTAAAAATGCTGCCATCTTTTTCTCATTTTCCCCAATATATACACCGTAGCGGTACAGATAGCGCAGATCGTTAAGATCAGCATTCATCACAATATCATTCTCAAAATCTTCTGCCGGATCAATCAGCCTTCGAAGACTTTTTTCATAAAAAATCTCACTGTAATCATGGAAAAACCAGTACAGATCCTGCTGCACCGCTGATTTCTCCGGGACATCTTTTTCTTCCCCTGCTTCAAAACGGTTATAAATTTCGACAAACAGTTCCATCTGGATCGTAAGCTGCATCAGATCCCCTCGAAATGCCGCACCAGTCTCACGTCTGATATATGCAAGGTACGCACAGAGAAGCTGTCCGAACTCTTCTCCCAATTGTTCCACAGCATAATCCGGATTCGCATAACTTGTCTGATATGCCTCACCAAGAATGTCTTTATATAATGCCTGATTACATGTTTCTGCTTCTTTTAAACTCTGTTTTTGAATCGCATCATCTGCCCATAGATCATAGACAGCCGTCTGTTTCTGCAGCAGCTGTGCCGTCTGCCTGAAGTATTCTTTATATTTTTCTTCTGTCTCCGGCTTTTCTTCAATCTCTGCAACCCGCTCACGCACCAGCACAAAACGCTCCTTTGCAAGCTCGTTGGATTCTTTATATAATTCTTTGTATAACATTAAGTCAGAACCTCCACAAAAATTTCTATCACTCATCAATCAGTTTTCCATATTTTGCATTTTTTTCGATCAATGACTTTGCATACTCCCAGATCCGCTCAGAACCCTCGTGTACCCTCTCGTCCCTCTTTAATACCTGAGATTTTTTCACACCATGTTCCTCCCATGAAATACCACCCGATGCATCATTTAAAAACAATGGCTGTACCTTATCTAACATATTCGCAAACTTTGATTCCGGTGTCTCCATCGCCTCAAACTCATCCCACAGACCGCGGTATTCCTTCTGCTGTGCCTCCGGCAGTAAACCAAAGATACGGTCAGCCGCTTTTAATTCACGCTCCCGCTTTGTCTTATTGCCCTCCGTATCGTACGCATAAGTATCTCCCGCATCGATTTCTATGACATCGTGAAGCAGTACCATTTTCATTGTTTTTAATACATCGATCGGTTCATTTGCATAATCGGCAAGCACAAAAGTCATCAGCGCCAGATGCCAGGAATGTTCCGCATCGTTTTCTTTCCTGCTCCCATCGCTTAAATACGTCTGTCTTGTAATCTTTTTTATTTTGTCCAGTTCCATGATAAATGAAATCTGTTTTTCAAAATCTGTCATATGAATTCTCCATTCCTGCGTGTAAAAATCTTATTTTCACACCAATTTCTCTCTTTATTTACAGCAAAAATCCAACTATATACAGTGCAGCCCATACCCCAACAGCAAGGAAAGAGCATACGGTCGCAAGATAAGGAAAAAAACGATAGGAATTTTCCTCTCTTAAGCTTACAATTGCATTGAACAATGCAATCACTCCAACGAACATGGACGACACACCCGCACTCCCAAGATACATGCTTCCGTTTCCTCCATCCTGAAAAGAACAGGCAATGACTGCAATTAGCCCCCCCAATGATATAACCGACAGTATCCATGCAGCAATTCCTCTTTTTGACTGTTTTTTATCTGTAAATTTATATCCTCTTTTATGTCGTGTATGCATCTTGTTTATCCTCATTTTCATGATTTTTATCCATTTGCCTGTCAGGCATATGTTTTTATCACTAATTTCCATGCCGGACTCAAATATCATTCACCTGCCGGCATTCTTTTATTATACAAAAACATATCTTTTTATGCAACCTGTCCGCCAGTCACACAGGGATTTCGCTTTTAACTTTTTTATCTATGCATTTTTATAAATAATTCAGTTATCAGCATTCCATCTGCGGTTACCCTTCGTATTAAATATGGTTTCAACCGCATCTCGACAGTAACAGTGCTTTGCGTGATAATACGTTTTCAATTGATGGAAACCATTCTCCTCAATGTCCCTCCTGCGGTGCATCATTTCCCATAAGACCCGGTAGTCTGCCGCTTCCAGAGTCGTTACAAGCCACATGAAACGCTCTGTTTCTTTTCCATTTTCTTCCCACTGCTCATGATACCGCACCACACGCAGTTTATATGGACACCCTTCCATCTTAAAACCAGAAAGATCCCATACTTCAATCTTCTTTTTCCCTTTCCAGAAAGATGCCTTTTTTCCCTCATCCTGTTTGAACAGACGCTCTGCATCCTGAAAAATCATTCTTCTTTCGTCTTTCAGGCGTATCACCCCTTCCAGACCATTTTCCTTCAGAATGTTGATAAATGGAGCATTCAGATATAATGCATCCGCCACAATCACATCCGCAAAATGTCCATGCCGTTT
>ERZ1106951.3274-NODE-3274-length-11841-cov-3.883760_pt1 | contig 11841 bp, 11 predicted proteins | sample MGYA00403676_ERZ1106951 | MGnify/ENA primary metagenome ERZ1106951 (study PRJEB35170, sample SAMEA104062398) | human gut metagenome | biome: human gut; feature: human-associated habitat; material: faeces | place: Denmark | collected 2012-04-23 ...
AAAAATATAGTGACAACCGGCCTTTTTAATGTTATAATAAGCTAATTAAAAACTTTGATTTAATATTATTTTTGGAGCAGATAAAGATATGGAAATTAGTGAAGTTTTCAAAATTGCTGAAAAACAGCTTAATCAAACAAATACCGAACTTGAATTTAAAAAAGTAAACGAAGATGAAAAGAGCATTACTTTTGCCGGCGAAAAAGGAGCTTACAGAATTGCTTATGATATGCAGGCAAGCACAATGGCATTTGAATGCTGCTATGATTACGAGGCAGACGAGCCGAAGTTTGAAACAATTTCACGCTCGCTTTACGATACCGAAACTTATAATGAAAAAGATGCGAAAAGTCTCGGCAATGAAATCAACGATGAAATATCGGGCATTTTCAAGGCAAGAAAACAAGTAAATCTTGATAAGGTCAAGATGCCGAAAGCTGTATCAAGAACCAAGGCCAAAAACGGAATCATCAGCTACGATTGCGACTCACTTGCAAACCGTTTCGGCACACTCTACCCTGAATATAAGGATGAAATCAAGAAAAACATTATTGCTTACGGCGAATTTTTACCTGAAACATTTTTTACAGAAGTCGGAACTGCAAAGGTGCTTGATGTAATCAAAAACGGAAACACGGCAGAGCAGAAAAAGCTTTTCAAAATGCTTAACGAAGTTTACGAAGACGGCACAAACGAAGTGCAGGATGTTATCGGCGTAACAATTTTGGGTGCAATGCAAAATGACAAAGATATGATGGCAGTTGCAGATAAATATATGTCAGAATATATGTCAGGCCCTGTTCACGAAATTAACAAGCTCACTGCCAAGAATAACAGCAAACTTATGAAAAAGCTTAAAAACCCACCTGCATACAAACCTAAAAAGAAGAAGAATAACTTTATGCAAAATGCTCTTCAGGCGCAGGATATGAACAGATAACAGGCTTAATATGACAAAAAATGAAAAAAGATTAGTTTTAAACGGGATTTTTCTTCCCGTAGTTCTTGCAATAATACTTTCCGTTTTATTTGTGGGAAGTGTTGATATACTTGAATCAAACAACTCTTTTATAAACGCAAGCGTTCAAAGTGATGAAATCAAAAAAGTTACTTCGCTTGATATTAAAGAAGAAAACGGAATTATTGCAAAATCATCTTTTCAAAAGCTTGAGTCTAATTCAATAATCGGCAATGTGAATTTTGAAGATAAAAGCCTGCCGCTTATTTATAATGCAAGTGCAGTAAACGCAAATGATAAATTCAACATTGATTTAAACAGCACTTTGCCGGGCGAAATAGGGCCTTGCTTTGCGCAAGTTTATAAAAACAACAGTTCTAAAATCAAGCTTGCTTCAAAAGGTGATTTAATAAATATTGACACCTTTTATTCATCATACGAATATGAAGTAATAAAAACGCTTACGGTTAAAAACGATTACGAGCTGAAAAAAGTCGGCGCCGGGCTTTCAAGGGCGCTGGTACTTTATACCGATAACAGCGTAGGCGCAGGAATATCAAATGAATATTATGTTTGTGTTGCAGTTATGAAAACCGGCACAAAAGTAAACGCATAGGAGGGCATATGACACTTTCAAAATCGCGAAAAGCTATGTGCTTTATCCTAACAATGCTTTTTTCTATCGGCTCTATTTTATTGTTCGGCACGCTTATTGCCAAATCCACCGTTTTAAACGAGGGGTATATGAACCGTATTTTTGAATACAGCAATGTAAATGAGCAATGCGAAAAGGCGTTTGAAGACAGGGTTGCCGTATTGGAAGCGCAAAGCACAATTCCGGCAAGAGTGTTTGACACCGTGTTTAAAACGAACGATACTGCCGCATCAAATGTAATAGGCAAATTATATTCAAGCCAAAATCCTACATTGTACTCAAAAAATCAAATTAAGCAGTTTGAATCGCTTTGCAAAGAGTATCTTGAGGGAAACAATATGCAATATGACAGCGAACTTATACACAACACTGCCATAAAAGCTACCGAAGCATATAACGATTGCTTTGGTTTTAACAATGCTGATACTCTTGTAAGCTATATCGGCACATTAAACAGTAATTCTTCCCGCCTTATATCAATAGGAATGTTGCTTATGGCTGTGCCTATTATTATGCTTCTTGTTTTATACAGGCGTTCACGCGAAATAATGTTTAACATTTTTGCTTCGCTCACCACTTCAGGTATGATATTTACGGTATCTTCTGTTTTGTGCCTGATATTTAAAACAGCACAAAGGCTTGATATATCACCGCAGGTATATTCGCAGGCTTTCGGCAATGCGGTAAAAGGCTTGTGCTTTATCAGTATTATATTTGGCCTTTTACTTACGGGTATAACAATTTTCGTAAATGTAAAAATAACAAAATCACTTGATTCAAAAAAGTAATAACAAACAACTTAAAACCGGTAAGAAATTAAGCTTACCGGTTTATTTCATGCTTACATATATAATAGTTTTAAATAATATATTATATATTATAATATATAATAAGGAAATACGAGGAAAACAAACGGTATTTAGGCTATTCATCGAACAAATATACTATTTTTCGGCTTGAAATAATTGTTGTTTTATCTAACTGTTAGGCTGTCGTACAATATCTATATAATGGGTAGTGTTTTCTATTTTTAGACTTTTTATACAATATATTGAGTTATTAAAAATTGGTAAAATAAAATGTTACAAATTGTAAGAATTTAAAGTGGCATTTCTAACGATTTTACAAAAATATACTTTCTCACACTAAATCGCTAAAGAATATAACCACAAGATATAGTGTAACCGTTTTGTAACCATACCACAATGTTAAAAACGTTTGTGCATATTATACAAAATCTTATCTTCGGAAATATTGACACATTATGCATTTGTCACTATAATGGCAATCGCTCGAGGAAATAATAACGGTGAAGCAGAAAAAACAACTCTGCTCGATATGAAATTTTTGTAGCTACATTCGTATCGGTATTAGGAACAATGTTTCAAAGCGAAACCCTAATATTTCTATCACAAAAGGAGATTAAGATGACTAACCAATCAACAACCGGCGACATACGCGGCGTAAGCCACAAAGTCGTAACGGCAGTAATTGCGTTTGTGTTAGCAATAATTATTTTTGCATCAACTGCATTTGCACAGATGGTATCAAACTACACTGTTGAAATTAAAGTTGACAACAACACTTATACAATTACGACAAACGAAACGGAACCTATCGAAATCCTGTCGCAAGCAAATGTTACTTTGAAAGATACAGACAAACTCGATATAAGCTCTTTTAACGCAGGTAAGGGCGGAGTTATTAAAGTTGACAGACTTAACAACATAAATGTTGAATTCAATGGAGTAACAAACACATACAGCGTATACGGTGACACAGTTAAGGAAGCACTTGACGAAATCGGATTTAACACCGAAAAAGTTACTCTTAGCTGCTCACTTAATGATATTGTTACAGACGGTATGGAAATTAAGTATATATCATCTAAAACAACCACACTTAAGGTTGACGGTGAAATATACAAAGTACCGGTTGTAGACGGAACTGTATCAACACTTCTTGATGTAGCAAATGTTACACTTGACGGTGATGATTACACTACCCCATCTGTAAATAAGCAGATTACAAAAAAAACCAAGGTAACTGTTAACCGTGTAACATACAAGGAAGTTACCAAAAAAGAACGCGTTAAATACGGTACCATTGAAAAAGAAAATGATGATGTTTACGAAGGCATTGAAACCGTAGTAAAAAAAGGTAAAAAAGGCAAAGCCAATGTAACTTATCAAGTAAAATATGTAAATGGTAAGAAAAAGACTAAGAAAGTTATTGACAAAGATGTTATTACCAAAGCTAAAAGCGAGGTAGTAAAAGTAGGCACAAAGGAAACAGACGGTGCCAAGGTCAAGACTAACGGAGTAAAGAATAAAAAGGGATACAAAGTAGGCCAAGTAATTTCAGGCAGATACACACACTACTGTGCTTGCGGCACTTGCGGTACAGGTACAGGTAGAACTGCAAGCGGCAAGCGTGTTTCAAACGGAATGAAAAACCCGTACTACATTGCTTGTAACTGGTTGCCTATGGGTTCAATAGTAAATATTGACGGAACAAACTACACAGTAGTTGACAGAGGCGGTTCAGGCCTTTCAAGCGTAGGCAGAGTAGATATATTTACACCTGAAGGACACAGAGCATGCTATAAATACGGAACAGGCAAATGCACACTTACAATTATGCGTTTGGGCTGGTAAGTATAAAATATATAAATTAGGTTCGTTAAAAAGGAAAAGTGACAAACACTTTTCCTTTTTTATTTTAATAATATGTATTTGACTTATTAACAAAAACATAGTAGAATAATGTGTATATAACTAACGGAGGAAAATACAATGGATAATTCAGAAAAAACTTTAGATCAGCTTGTTGCTCTTTGCAAGGGTAGAGGTTTTGTTTACCCGGGTTCAGAGATTTACGGCGGTCTTGCAAATACATGGGATTACGGCCCACTCGGTGTTGAACTTAAAGAAAATATCAAAAAAGCCTGGAGAAAGAAATTTATTCAGGAAAACCCATATAATGTAGGGCTTGACAGTGCTATTCTTATGAACCCGCAAACTTGGGTTGCATCAGGCCACCTCGGCGGATTCTCCGACCCGCTTATGGATTGCTGTGAATGTAAAACAAGGCACAGAGCAGATGATTTGATTGAAAGCTTTGACGGCACAAATGTTGCCGGCTGGAGCAATGAGGAAATGTCTGCTTATATTAAGGAGCATAACATTCCTTGCCCAAATTGCGGTGCGCATAATTTTACGGATATTCGCCAATTCAACCTTATGTTTAAAACTTTCCAGGGTGTAACAGAGGATGCAAAAGACGAAATTTATCTTCGCCCTGAAACTGCACAGGGTATTTTTACAAACTTTGCAAATGTGCAGAGAACTACAAGAAAGAAAATCCCTTTCGGTGTAGCACAGGTAGGTAAATCATTCAGAAACGAAATTACTCCGGGCAAATTCATCTTCCGTGTAAGAGAATTTGAGCAAATGGAACTTGAATTTTTCTGTAAGCCGGGTACTGACCTTGAGTGGTTTGATTATTGGAGAAGCTTCTGCCGTGATTGGCTTTATTCTCTTAACATCAACAAGGATAACCTCAGGCTTCGTGACCACGACCCTGAAGAACTTTGCTTCTATTCCAAAGCTACAACCGACTTTGAATACAAATTCCCATTTGGCTGGGGCGAACTTTGGGGTGTGGCTGACAGAACAGACTACGACCTCACACAGCATATCAAAACAAGCGGCAAAAACCTTGAATATTTTGACCAGGCAACAGGCGAAAAATATGTACCTTATGTTATTGAGCCTTCACTTGGTGTTGAGCGTTTATTCCTTGCACTTCTTACAGAAGCTTATGATGAAGAAATGCTTGATGAAGAAAAGAATGACAAGAGAATAGTAATGCACTTCCACCCTGCAATTGCTCCGTTTAAAGCAGCGGTTCTTCCGCTTTCAAAGAAGCTTAACGAGCAGGCAACAGAAGTTTTTGCTATGCTTTCAAAGAAATTTAACATTGATTATGATGACGCAGGCTCTATCGGCAAAAGATACCGCCGCCAAGATGAAATCGGTACTCCGTATTGCATCACATACGACTTTGATTCAGTTGAAGATAACTGCGTAACCGTTCGTGACCGTGATACTATGGAGCAGGTTAGACTTCCGATTGACGAACTTGTAAAATTCATCGAGGAAAAGGTTGAGTTTTAATTTGTCTTTCAAAGGAGGATAAAATTATGAATAACATCAACAGAAGCTTGGTAAAATCACAAGCTAAGCAAATCATTAAAGACAAAATATTTGCCCTGTTTGTTTTAAGTGCAATTGTAATTTTTTTAACCCAGGGTTTAACCATAGGTGTAAATGTTTACACCGACAGTGATGATATTGAAAACCTCTTCGGCCCGAAAAACAGCAACGGTTACAGCGATAATTCTAACCAAAACACACCTGAAGATTTTTTCAAATACTTTAACGGCGAGCAAAGTGATGATAACGACAACAGCTACGATGATGATGACAGCTACGATGACGGTGACAGCTCAAGCGACAATCCTATTGAAAGCTTCGGCCAAAGCTATAACGGCGGTGACACCGGCATTACTAACACATCCGTTAACACTTCAAGCATAGGTTATTTTTCCGATACAGGAATTAGAGGGCTTACCGTTCTTTCAATCGTGCTTTCTCCGCTTCTTGTTTCACTTTTAGGTTTTTATGTAATCCTCGTTAAGCGTGACCCGAGTGAGCAATTTTCACTCGGTGAAGAAATCAAAAATATATTCAAAGTATCGTTTGACGCAACATACGGTAAAAAGCTTGTTGTTTCAATTTTAAGAACCTTGTTTATAACGCTTTGGTGTTTCCTCTTCATAATCCCGGGTATCGTGTATAATTACAGTTCATACTTCTCATTCCAGATTATGTGTGAAAACCCGAATTTGAAGCCTATGGAGGCTCTCAAGCTATCTAAAAAGATGGTTGCCGGCAACAGAGGTGAGCTTTTTGCACTTGACTTAAGCTTTATCGGCTGGTGGATACTCTGCGGTATCTCCTTCGGCATTGCGAGCATATATGTAATTCCTTATTATTTAACTACCCAAGCACTCTATTATGAAAACTTCAAAATAAGAGCTTTGCAAGAGGGCAGAATTACGGAAGACGACTTCCTTTCACAAGAGGAAAAGGCAAACAAATATGCTTTTGCCGGTGCGGGAAATTATTATAACCCTGCACAAAATACCAATGAGCAGTACACAGCTAATCAAAACGGCAGTGCAAACGCTTATTACTACAACCCACAGCAGCACACAGCTGATACCGAAGCAGCACAAACCGCTGCAAATGAAAATGCAGGCGAGCAAAATACATCACCATTTTATACTCCTGCAAATGTGCCGAGTGAAAATGAACCTACACAAAGCGGTTCATACCCGTCATATGCAAATAACGAGCAGGAAAAGGCAGAATTTTATCAGCCGCCTGTAAATGATGAAACGGTTTCAAGCGAGCCGGAAAATCAAAATGCAGATACAAACGAATAATCTATAAAAGCAAAGGCGAACAGTATTTGCCCCTAAAAATCATCGGGGTTTCACTGCTCGCCTATTTTTTTGTTTATTTTTTCAAAAGCTATTCTGTTTTTCCCATTACATCAAGCGGGTTGACATACTTATTATCCAAAAGCGTTTCAAAATGAAGATGTGATTCGCTCTTTTCTTCAAACGGAGTTGTACCGAGCGTACCGAGAGTTTCGCCGATAGTTACATAATCGCCCTCTGAAACATTTACGGTATCCATACCGCAATACCTTGCAACAAGTTTGCCGCCGTGGTCAATTTCAATCACGGTGCCGAGCATAGCGTCTTTGCTTACGCTTAATACAAGCCCATCGTTAATCGAACGCACTTTACTGCCCTTATTAGCTTTAAAATCAACCGCCGTATGCGCCCTGTAATCTTTCATGGTTTTATTTTCAACAAGTTCTTCACTGTAACCCAAAAGCACCGTTTCATCGCAAGGATATTTGTAAAACGATTTATAAGGAATATTAGTATCGCTTGATGTCATAGTAGATACTTCGGTTGATGTTACGGTAGTCGGCTTTTTTGAATTTTGCTTTTTTGAATTTTGCTTTTTAGTTGTTTGCTTTTCGGTTTGGCTTGCGGTGGTTAACTGCGTATTATTTGTGGTGGTAACCTTTTTTTCTTTAGCTTTTTCAACCACGGTAGTAGCTTCGTTTACATCTGTTGTGTGCGAAGACTGGGTTGAAAAATAAACAATCAAGCCAAGTGCAACAATGCAAAGGCAAATTACTGAAAATAAAGCTCTTAAATTTTTATTATTTGGTTTATCTTTTGTAGCCATAAAAAACACCTCAAGGGTATTATTGCCCTTGGGGTGTTAAGTTATACATATTAAATTTTAATCGTAAACTACGGTAACTACGCTTGAAGCAGGAAGCGAAACATCAAGTTTTTTTGCTGTGCCAAAATCTGTTTTGGCAATATCGTTATCCTTATCTGTTGTATAAACGCTGTAATCACCTGTGCAGTCAAGAGTTGTTTCAACCTTTTTATCATTGTTATTTACATATACTACAACTGTTGAACCGTCTTCATTAACAAAAGCAACGCTTTTTACATTTTCAACACCTGATGAACAAGCAATTCTGATTGCGCCCTCTTTAATGAATTTTGAAAAATTGCCGAGACAGTAATATCTTTTTGAAAAATCGAGATTTTCGTGATTATCTTCATCAAGGTAAATAAGACCGTCGGTATATACACCGTAGGAACAGGCAGTCCACCAATCCCATTCGGTAGCGTTTAAAAGAGTTAAATCATCCACAATTTTATTTGCCATTGCAACACCGTACTTAATTGTAGTACCGTTAGTTCCATTTTTCGCTTTGGAAATAAGGTCAAACACACCTGTGTTTTCATCGGTAGTCATTTGGCAATATTCAGTAGACGCAACATTATATTTTGAATATTTTTCAGAAATATAATCTGCCGTGGCTTTTTTAGTATCTGTATCCGACCAGTAAGAATGCATACTCACTTCGTCAAAATATTTGCGAAGAGCGGCATTTTTGAAAACATATTTTGGCCCTTTGCCCAAAATGCAATCCATATATGCCATTGCTGTACTGCCTTGCCCTTCCATAGCACCGGATTCAAACATTGATACTTTTACTCCGCTTTTATCAAGCTCACTGCCTTTAAATTTTTTAACAAAAGTTTTAAGCAAATCTCTTGCTTCATATTTGGAATAATAGCAACCCTCTTGATTAACGGAATAAGTATTATCATCATTATACCAAGCTGCCCAATTATACTGCGGCTCATTTATAGGCGAAACGCTTGTAACACGGTAACCTTTTTTCACAAAGTAATCGGCACTGTTATAGCAAAAATCGGCAAATGCCTTGTAATTTGATTTATCAAGATTTGAAACCCACTGTTCATCATCACTTTTATATGGGGTACAGTATGCCGCACCGTTTTTAGTCAAATACACGGGAGCACTGTTGCAAAACAGAGTTAAGCGCATATCCTTGCCGGCATATTTTTTTGCAAGTTCCAGGCACTGCTGTGCGTTTTTATCATTATTAAAATTATATGTTCCGTCAGCATTTAAAAAACATTCGGTTTGGCGGTTTTTAGTCAAAATATGACTATCGCCCTTTGAACCTGCACCGAGATTGTAGCGGTAGATATTAAGTCCTATTCCCTTGTCATCATCATAAAGTGCCTGCATAATATCACTTGCATTATCCCACGAGCCTACATCCTGGCTCCACCAGCAAGCAGACGCACCAATCCGTTTATAGTTTGGTAATTCACATTATTATCAAGCACGGTGACATTACTGCCGCTGACATTGGCATTTACTTTTTCGCTTTGCCTGTATTCAACTTTTCCGTCAATTCCAATAACACCGAAAATTATATAAAGCACCGCCGCTATAATTGCAACAATCAAAGCCGATATTACAATGAGCAAAGTTTTTTTCTTTTTGCTTTTATCCATTTTTCATCACCCGATTTTAAAAAAGGGCGAATTGCAAATCAACTCGCCCATAATAATATTCTTGTTTTTTATACACCCGAATAAGCGTTGAAACCGCCGTCAACAGGAATATTAACACCTGTAATAAAGCCTGAATAAGTATCATCGCAAAGGAAAAGAAGTGTACCTGAAAGTTCATCAGGTTCGCCGAATCTATCCATTGGTGTAGCGGCAAGAATTTTGCCTGTTCTTTCAGTAGGTGTTCCGTCCTCATTCCAAAGAAGAGTTGCATTCTGCTTTGTTGAGAAAAAGCCCGGTGCAATCGCATTAACTCTGATTCCGAGCGGAGCAAAGTGAACTGCCATCCATTCGGTAAAGTTCTTAACAGCGGCTTTAGCGGCACTGTAAGCAGGAATACGGGTAAGCGGCCTAAATGCATTCATAGAGGTAATCATAATGATAGTACCCTTTTGCTTTTCAGCCATATCCTTGGCAAATACCTGAGTAGGAATAAGTGTACCGAGGAAATTAAGGTTAAATACAAAGCTGATACCGTTAGGGTCAAGGTCAAAGAAAGTTTTTACATTTTCATCCTTTTGAACAAGGTCGATTTTTTCAAGAGTATCTTTTGTAGTAGTTCCCTTCGGGTTGTTTCCGCCTGCACCGTTTAAAAGAATATCGCAAGAGCCTAATTTTTCATTGATGACTTTTCTTGCGTTTTCCATTGATTCAAGTTCAAGAACATTACAGCCGACTGCAATAGCTTCGCCGCCGTCTGCATTGATTTCATCAGCACATTTTTTTGCTGCTTCTTCATTAAGGTCAAGCACTGCAACTTTGCAACCCTGTTTAGCAAGAGTTTTTGCGAATGCGGCACAAAGAACACCACCGCCGCCTGTAACAACAGCAACTTTACCTTTTAAATTCTCATGTTTAAACATAATGTTTATTTTTCCTTTCTGCTTTTTTCAACAGCTTCCCAAAGTCCGTTGAGATAGCTTACGCCCAATGCTCTGTCATAAAGTCCGTAACCCGGGCGTGCAACTTCTCCCCAAATCATTCTGCCGTGGTCAGGGCGAATATATCCGTCAAACCCAACCTCTTGAAGAGCTTTAACTATTTCATACATATCAAGTGAACCATAGTCACTTTCGTGTGCAGTTTCGTTAAACCACCTGTCATTGATTGAAACATTGCGAAGATGAGCGAAATAAATTCTATCCCCTGCGGCTTTAATAATTTCAACCATATCATTTTTAGGGCTTGCACCGAGTGAGCCTGTGCAAAGAGTTAAACCGTTGTACTTGCTCGGAACCATATTAAGAAGCTTTTCAACAGCTTCTTTGCCTGTGATAATACGAGGAAGGCCAAAAATACCCCAAGGCGGGTCATCCGGATGTATTGCCATTTTGACATCGCATTCCTCACAAGTAGGCATAATAGCTTCAAGAAAATATTTAAGATTTGCCCACAAATCATCGGCAGTTACATTCTTATACTTTTCAAAAAGTTCTTTAATTTCACCCATTCTTTCAGTTTCCCAACCCGGCATAGCATATCCGTTTGAGTTATCATCAATCTCTTTAAACATATCTTCGGGTGATTTGCCCTCAACCTGCTTACCGTCATAGCTAAGGCAGGTTGAACCATCAGGCAAAGGCATATAAAGGTCTGTTCTTGTCCAGTCAAAAACAGGCATAAAGTTATAGCAAACCATATCAATACCACACTTACCAAGGTTTTCGAGAGTTTCAATATAATTATCAATATACTGTTCTCTGTCTGGAGAGCCAATTTTAATAGAGTCGTGAATATTTACACTTTCAATACCCTCTACCTTTAAGCCCTCAGCTTCAACTTCTGCCTGCATAGCCTTAATTCTTTCAATAGGCCATACATCTCCAGCCGGAATATCATATAATGTAGTAATTACACCTGTTACTCCCGGAATTTGTCTAATCTGCTGAAGCGTTACGGAATCAAAATCCTTACCAAACCATCTTAATGTCATTTTCATAATATAGTACCTCCTAAAATCCACTAATTCATCAATTATTTTTACTAAAGTTTATCTGAAATCAAATATTTTTATCCCATTAAGCCCATTACAGTTGGCAACCAAGTTGAAATTGCAGGAACAAATGTTACAAGCATAAGAACTAAGAAAATCGCAACATAGTATTTAAGCAATGGCTTTATTACATCTTCTATTTTTGTGTTTGCTACTCTTACACCTACGAAAAGAAT
>ERZ1106951.3275-NODE-3275-length-11831-cov-3.442935_pt1 | contig 11831 bp, 14 predicted proteins | sample MGYA00403676_ERZ1106951 | MGnify/ENA primary metagenome ERZ1106951 (study PRJEB35170, sample SAMEA104062398) | human gut metagenome | biome: human gut; feature: human-associated habitat; material: faeces | place: Denmark | collected 2012-04-23 ...
GTACGCTACTGACCCCTTTTTAACGTTTCCCAACGCATTTTTAACATTTGCAAACATTTTGTGGCACGGTTTTTGCTGGGTCGCCACTTTACCGTTTTTTAACATTTCGCAACCCACTTTGGCGCGGTTTTTGCTATGGCTCACATTTAACATCTTTTGCACAAGTTTGGCACGGTTTTTGTTATGCGTGTGCGCCCGTGAAATTGTTTCACGTGGAACACTGCCACACCGATGCACGAAATAAAATGTTTCACGTGGAACACAACACCAAGAGTTAAGAAAAGTTAAAACGAAAATAATTTGTGCGCTTATGCTTGTATGTTATAAAAATGTTGTATCTTTGCAGTGTTCAATTAAACATTTTGAAATTATGAAAGAGTTTATACAACATTTCAGAGAGCAACCGAAAGAAGCTATTAAAGAAGTTGCAATGTGTTTAGCTATTTTCGCCGTATGTGGGGCGATGTTGTTTTTATCTGCAATCTTGCAGGGTTGCACCGTTTCAAAGGGTACAACGGTACGGGGCAAAGCAACGATCATAACCACCGATACAACGATAGTGAAGCACAACGGTACGTTGAAATTTAAGAAGTCTATGTTTAACAATTAAAAGTTTACTACAATGGAAGAAAAAAGAAACGCATTTGACGAATTTTCGTTTGCCGCTTTGTCGGCGTTGGGCAGCCTTATGGCGTGTAACGAAGTATGCCGCAACCAACGTGCGGTTATGAAAATAAACCGCTTTCGTGCGTGGCTTATGGACTTGAAACCGCAAGCCAACCCCGATCCGAATTTGCCGTTTGACGGTGAACCGCAAGGACAGGCAGCCGAATAACAGATAACAAGAAGTTTAACAATTAAAAGAATTACTACAATGAAAAGTTTTGCAAGTAAATTTAACAAGACCACGTTTGGCATTGACACAACCGACTTTCAGTACACCAAGTTAGCCGATATTTTCAACTCAGAAAATGAGGGCGGCAAAGATGTGATACACAACATTAACGGGCTTTATGTCCACAAATCACAATTAGGCGACAGCCCCGTAATTATTGATGAGAAAAACAAACGGCTGGTGAACTTGCCAAGCCACACCGCCGAAACGGTGCGTGAAATACTTGCCGATGATGAGGCGGTACAAACTATCAAAGACGGCAAAGTCGGTTACACGATTTACGAGTACGAGAGCCACGGCAAGAAGTGTTATTCTATTTCGTTTGTGGACTTGTAAGAGTTTGAAAAGTTATGTTTAACTTTGTAGGGGTGTAAGTAATTGCACCCCTATTTAATATAACAGCGTATGGCAAAGTTAGGTTACAAGATTAAATTTACAAAGTCTGTATTTGGCGCAACCCAACGGGCGAAAATCAAAAAAGAGATATTGCAAGCCGTGGAAAGCAGCCCCGAATATAGAAAAGAGATTGCAAGGGTTTTTCAAATGGCGAACCGCCGTATACAGAATATAGAGCAAAGCGGACAACTTTCGCCAGCCGTGCAAGCGTTAAACAAAGGCGATGTAAAAGGGTTTACCAAATTTTCAATGAAAGGCGATTGGAACACCCTAAAAATTGAGTACGGCAAGGCGATTTCATTTTTACGCCAGCCAACCAGTACGGCGCAAGGTGCAAGGCAGTACGGGCAACACCTGCAACGTATGTACGATTTAACGCCCGATGAGTACAACCTTATGGCGAGAAACCTGCAAGGCAAGTTAAACAGCGTTTCAGATAGTGACTTTGTGGAACGGTATTTGATGCGGTACAAGGATTTCACGGGCGAAATGGAGCAAAGCGCAAGCGATATAAGCACCCAAATAGAAAGTGAAGCGCAAAGCATATCACGGGCGATTGATGAGGAAATAGAGCGGCAAGCAAATGAGGCAGCCGACCAAATGGAGGATATGCAAAACGATATAGAGCGCATTTTGCGCAACTTTAACAAGTTTGGGTTATGAAAAAAATACCTTTTGAGTTACAAGAAAGAATAAACAGCCCGACCGAAATAGCGAGCATCCTGCAACGTGCCGTAAACGAAAAAAACATTATCGGAAACAGCAAGGGCGAAAGGTTTTACAACATACCGTGCGCCTTTGATATTGAAACAACAAGTTTTTACCGTGATACGGACGGACGGGCGTACACCTACGAGCAAATGCAGCGTATGCAGGACGGGAACGGGCGCAAGGCGAAATTAGAGAAAGCCGCAATAATGTACGTTTGGCAGTTTGGCATAAACGGATATACAATAATGGGGCGCACGTGGGGCGAGTTTGTTACGATGATGCAGACCGTAAGCGAGGTTTTGCAACTGAATGACAAATTACGCCTTATTGTGTATGTGCATAACCTTTCATACGAATTTCAGTTTTTGCGCAAGTGGTTTGAGTGGAAACGGGTTTTCAGTATTGATTTGCGCAAACCGATTTATGCGATAACAACGGGCAACATTGAGTTTCGTTGTAGTTACTTGCTTTCGGGTTATTCGCTTGCAAAGTTGGGCGAACAACTTATGAAATACAAGTGCGCAAAAGCCGTGGGCGATTTGGACTACCAGCAAATAAGACACGCCGAAACGCCGCTAACCGATGCGGAAATACATTATTGCATAAACGATATTAAAGTAGTGATGTGCTACATACAAGAACGTATTGAGGAAAGCAAAGGGATAACGCACATACCGATAACAAAGACGGGGTTTGTGCGCAAGTATTGCCGTGCGCATTGTTTGCGTGAAAAGACCGATGCAGGAAAGACCGTACCAAATTGGGATTATGTAAACTTGATGCAGGAACTACAAATAACGGGTATGAATGAATTTAATATGCTGCAACGTGCGTTTGCAGGCGGCTTTACACACGCAAACGCCGAATATACAGACGAAATAATGTATGACGTGGATAGTTACGACTTTACAAGCAGTTACCCGTATGTAATGATAGCGGAAAAATACCCGATGTCGCAAGGCGTTGCAATCACGGTTAAGAGTATGGCTCAATTTGAGTTTTTAATATCAAAGTATTGTTGCGTGTTCGATATTGAGTTTACCAACATATTTGCCAGCGAAACGCAAGACAACCCGATTTCGGCAAGCAAATGTTTCGTGAAAGAAAACCCGTGCGAGAATAACGGGCGTATTGTGGCGGCTTCAAAAATTGCGCTGACAATTACGGACGTGGATTTTAATATACTCAAAAACTTTTATACGTGGGAAAGTATGCGAGTGGGTGAAATGTATTGTTATAAGAAAGATTATTTGCCGACCCCGTTTGTAAAATCAATACTACATTTGTACGAAAGCAAGACGAAATTAAAAGGCGTTGAGGGCAAAGAAGTGGAATACCTTAACAGCAAGGAAATGCTAAACAGTTGTTACGGTATGAGTGTTACCAACCCTTTGCGTGATGAGTTTACATATAACGGCGAGTGGGATATTAACTCAATGACAGCCGAACAAAAACAGGAACTTTTGTACAAGTACAACACCAGCAAAAACCGTTTCTTGTTTTACCCGTGGGGCATTTTCGTAACCGCATACGCACGGCGCAACCTTTTCACGGGCATACACGAAGCAAAAGACGATTACATATACAGCGATACAGACAGCATAAAGATAATGAACGGCAAGGCGCACGAAGCATATTTCAAGGCTTACAATATGCAGGTGCAAATGAAGTTGCGAGCCGCCTGCAAATATCACGGTTTGCCGTTTTCCCTTTGCGAGCCGCAAACGATAAAAGGCATAACAAAGACTTTGGGCGTGTGGGATTTCGAGGGTACATATACAAGATTTAAGACTTTGGGCGCAAAACGGTATATGGTGCAAGAACCGAACGCACTCAAAGCAAACGGACGGGCATACGATTTTAGTTTAACCGTTTCGGGCGTAAACAAGAAAGCCGCTATTCCGTACCTTATTGAAAAGTACGGGGCAAACGGGATATTTGACGCTTTCACCAACTATTTGGATATACCGCCAGCGGCAACGGGCAAAAACATACATACGTACATAGACTACGAGATACAAGGCGAAATAACCGACTACAAAGGCAGCACGGCGCACTACAACGAACGCACGGGCGTACATTTAGAGCCGACAGGTTACAGCCTTTCCCTTTCGGTTATGTATATAAATTATTTGCGAGGTATCAAATTTAAGGACTAAAAATAAACGATTATGACAACAAGAAAGACAAAGACAGACAAGCCGAAATTTTACGACTTGAAAGCGATTTTAAGCAAGAACGCCGATTATAACGTGATATTTGGCGAGCGTTCAAACGGCAAGACTTATGCAGCCTTAAAATATGGTTTGGAAAACTATATCAAGACGGGCAAACAAATGGCATATATACGCCGTTGGCGTGAGGATTTGAGGGGTAAACGTGCCGAAAGTCTGTTTGCAAATCACGTGGCAAACGGGCTTATTGAGGAACTGACAGAGGGCAAATTTAACGAAGTGTTTTATATGTCGAACAAATGGTTTTTGTCGTACTACGATGCAGAGAAAAACAAGCGGACACCCGACCCGACCCCGTTTTGTTACGGGTTTTGTTTGTCCGAGCAGGAACACGAAAAAAGCAGCAGTTACCCGAATGTCACAACGATTGTGTTTGACGAGTTTCTGACACGGCGGTATTATTTGCCCGATGAGTTTATGTTGTTCATGAACCTTTTGAGTACGATAATACGCCAGCGCAACGATGTTAAGGTTTTTATGTTGGGTAACACCGTGAACAAGTTTTGCCCGTACTTTACTGAAATGGGTTTGAAGCAAGTGCCGTTTATGGAGCAAGGCACGATAGATATATACCGCTTTGGCGAACACGGCGCAATAGTGGCGGTTGAGTATTGCAGCACGATAGTGCAGCACAAAGCCAGCAACAAGTATTTTTGTTTCGATAACCAAAACTTGCAGATGATTACGGGCGGTAAATGGGAACTTGCAGTATATCCGCATTTGCCTTGCAAGTACAAGCCGCAAGACGTGTTGTTTGTGTACTATATCAAGTTTAACGATGTAGTGTTGCAAGGTAACATTATCCAAGTGGGTAACGAGTGTTTCACGTACATACACGCCAAGACAACCCCGATTAAGGATGAAGAAAACGCCTTAATATATTCGCTTGAAATGAACGGCAAACCGAACTACAAACGCAAGTTGTTAAGCACCGCAAGTTATGTTGAGCAGCAAGTAGCACGGTTTTTTGCAATAGACAAAGTTTTCTACCAAGATAACGAAATAGGCGAAATAGTACGAAATTATTTAATTACGAGTGCAAAGACAAACATTGTTTCGTTGAAATGAAAATTACGGGCGGTTTGGTGCAAATTTCGTGCCGAACCGACCGTTTTACGAAATAAATGCCTATCTTTGCAAGTAGTAACTAAATTTATAACGATATGGACGCAAATACTATTATTCAAATCATTTCAAGTTTGGGTTTTCCGATTGTGATGTGTGGCGCATTGTTTTGGTATATGGTGAAACAAAGGCAGGCGCACCAAGAAGAAACGGAACACCTCAAGGACACGATTGCGGAAAATACAAAAGTATTAGCCGAACTTACAACACTGATTAAAGTTTTGACAGATGAAGAGGAAAGATAACATTTACAAGTTGTACCAGCAACAAGTAAGGGACAAAGACACCGCCGTAACCGAATTTATGGCGAACACGTTGGCGAAAACTCAAAGTATGTTTGAGTATGAGGGTTTGCCCGACAGCATACCGCAAAAGGAATTGGAACGGCTTTTGCAGACCACGGGCAACGCCTTTGTCACCAGCGTGGACGGCGTTTTGTATGCGCTTTCGGGCGGCAAAGGCGGCGAACCCGATGTTTACGGACGGGCAACGCTTTACACCGTGGCGAACCCTGCATTAAAGTTAAACAAGACCTACGATATACAGAAAGACGGGGTTTTGATTGAGAATGACAGCAACGGCGAAAGCCTTTTGCCGCTTATTGGGCGTTATGCCGTGTTGCACACTGATGGGCTTATTTCGTTGAACACCGCCAGCATTTTGACCCGTATTACAATGCTGATAAGTGCCAGCGATGACAAGACCAAACAGAGTGCCGATGAGTTTTTGCGCAAGATACAGGACGGCGAGTTTTCAATTATCGGGGAAAACGCTTTTTTCAAAGGCGTAAATATGCAGACCGCACCGACCACAAACAGCGTGTATATTACGCAACTTATTGAATTGATACAATACTACAAAGCCAGTATGTACAATGAGTTGGGACTAAATGCAAACTACAACATGAAACGGGAACGCCTTAATTTGGGCGAGGTATCAATGAATGTGGACGTACTTTTGCCGTATGTGGATAATATGCTAAAAGAAAGACAAAATGCAGTTGAGAAAATTAATGCGATGTTTAACACCGAAATTTCGGTTAAACTTGCTTCAAGTTGGGGTTTGGAAAGGGATAATTACAACGCTTTGGCGGCTGATTTGGAAACGGCAAAGGAAAACCCCGACCCGACAGAAGAACCCGACCCGACAGAGGAAACAACCGAAACAGACGGAAACGGAACGGAAACAGACGGAAACGACACCGAAACAGACGGAAACGACACGGAAACAGAGGAAACAGAGGAAACGAAAGAAACGGAAACGGAAACGGACGGTAACGACACCGAAACAGAGGAAACAGAAGAAACAGAAGAAAACGAATAAAACAAAGATAAACAATGAAATACAGCGAACTATTTACAAAGGGTAACGGGATATTCCAGGCGGTTTTCAAGACTGAATATCCGACCGAGTACGCCGCTATTTTCGGCGATACCGACCCGACAAAGTTAGACGCTTACGCCTTACTGATGTACGGCGGCAAAACCGTTGTAAGCAGCATAACCAGCGACAACGCAAGCGATGTTGTTTCGGCGGTGATTGCGGTAAACGTGCAAGGCTGGGAACGTGAAGCGGCGGCGATGCTTGCCGATTACGATGTACTTACACCCGTAACGGGGCAAGTTGAACGGACGGAAACCGTAACTTTGCAGGAAAGCACGGACAACACCGAAACGGGCGCAAACAAGGCGTTCAACGATACCGATTTTTCAGATAGCGACCGAAAGACCGCCAGCGATGAGAGAAACCGCACAGAGAGCCGCAAAACAACCGAAACCAGCAAAGGAACGGGCGCAAGCAAATCAATTTCAAGTGAAATTGCAAAAGAATTGCAGTTAAGGCGTGATAATTGGAGAAAAAACATTATCTTTGCACTTGTAAGCGAGATAACAACGAGTATTTACGAATAACTAATTTAATTTTTAGCAATATGGATGTAAAACAGATTCACACGCTTATTAACAGCGTATCAAAAGAAGTTTTGGGGCGTACTGACATTGTAGCCGATGATTTGACGGGCATTGTGGATTTGGGCAAAGAAGTGTTCAATCAAAGTGCCGTTGACAATTACGTTAAATCACTTGTAAACCACATTGGCAAGGTGATTTTCGTAAACCGACCTTATGCGGGCAAAGTGCCGTCCGTACTTATGGATGCGTGGGAGTTTGGCAGCGTGCTGGAAAAAATAAGTGCCGATGTTCCCGAAGCAGAGGAAAACGACACGTGGGACTTGCAGGACGGACATACGTATGACCAAGACGTTTTCCACAAACCGACCGTTACCGCAAAGTTTTTCAACTCAAAGGTTACGTTTGAAGTGCCCGTATCAATCACCGAAAGACAGGTTAAGGAAAGTTTTAGCAACGCCGCACAACTTAACGGCTTTATTTCGATGATTTATGCAGCCGTTGAAAAGTCAATGACTATCAAGGCAGACGCTTTGATTATGCGCACAATTAACAATATGATTGCGGAAACGGTTTTGGCTGATGCGCAAGCGTTTGGAGCAACGGCGGCAGGTGCTATGACAGGGGCAGACCTTTCCAGCGCAAGCACGGCACGTTGTGTGAACCTTTTGAAGTTGTATAATGACAAGTATTTCCCTGCAACACCTGCAACGGGCGGTGGAGCACCGACCCCGAACCCTAACGCACTGACAGCGGCAAAGGCGATAACCGACCCCGATTTCATTCGCTTTGCTTCTTACGTAATGGGAACTTACGCCGACCGCCTGCAAAGCATTTCGACCCTTTTCAATGTGGGTAAAAAGGAACGGTTTACCCCGAAAGATATGTTGCACGTGGTTTTATTGTCTGACTTTGCAAAGGCAGCGCAAACCTATCTTTATTCCGACACATTCAACCGTGGCGATGTACTTTTGCCGCAAGCCGAAACCGTGCCTTTTTGGCAGGGCAGCGGACAGAACTACGATTTCGCCAGCACGGGGCATATCAATGTTAAGGAAAGCGGCGGCAAAGCCGTTGAAATTACGGGCGTGTTGGGCGTAATGTTCGACCGTGATGCGTTGGGCGTTTGCAATCTTGACAGACGGGTAACAACCAACTACAACGCAAAAGCCGAGTTTTTCAACAATTATTACAAGTTTGATGCAGGGTATTTCAACGATACAAACGAAAACTTTGTAGTATTCTTTATCAAGTAAATTGATAGGTATTAGATTGTTTAACTTTTGGCGGTGTGGGTGCAGGTGAAAGCGCACCGCACCGCCTTTTTCTTTACTGATATGACAACGATAAATTTTTATTCATACAACGGACACCCGAACACGGTAAACAAGCAGTTAGGCACGTTTACGGCGATTGAGGGCGATTTGCGGCAAACTTTCGATGTGTTGCACCCGACCGTAACACTACGAAAGCAGCCCCGACCGACTTTCAATTATTGTTATGTTCCCGATTTGGGGCGTTATTATTTCGTGGAAAGGGTAAGTTTTGAGGGAAACAACGCCTACGAACTTACGTTGCGTGTGGACGTGCTTAAAACCTACGAAACCGAAATTTTGGCGGCAACTGGGCGTGTATCTGAAAGCGACAACCCCGACCCGTATATTTCCAACCGTGAAACGGTTTACAAGCGCACCCCGAATTTCGAGAAAGTGCCGTTTTCTGAAACGGGTTTACTCAATGAAACGGGCGGCATTATTATGGTAACTTTGAAAGGTAGTGAAACAGATTAAAATTTAATGATATGGCAGTAACAAACAAAGTACCGCATAGCACGGATAACAGCGCGTGGCAGGGTGATGTTGCTTTTGGGGGCGATTATTGGTATTTGAAGCTAAACGCCGAAAAGGGCTACAAGTTTGACGGCGATATAACCGCCGCATACACCGACACCAGCGGACAACCGCAAACGCTTGTTTTGACACCCCGAAACGCCTATAATTTGGAAGTGTGGGCGTATGTGTATGACACGGACGCAAACACGGCTTTCGTGATTACGGGAAACACCCGTTTGGATAATGAGTTGGAAGTAACCAACGAAATACCCAACACAACCGCAACGGGCGAAAAGTTGGGAACGTTTCAAGCGAGGATAACGGTAAACGCAAACGAGGGCTTTATAATAACAGCGGCGCAAGTGGAGTTTACGGGCAGTTACGGCTTCCCCGAAACCGCCGATATGACGATAACAGAGGACGGGAAAACTGCAACGTGGGAAAGCGATGCAATCAATGTTGATGACAGCGTATATCTTACGGGCGAAACAGCCAGCGAGGGAACACCCGAACTTAACGTTACGAACAACATAACGGGCAACGGCGTAACCGAACAACATACGTTTGACGGGGAAACGGCAACTTTCACCGTTACGGGGCAATACAGCCCGAACAAAGTGCGTTTCTTTGACCTCAAAGCGAGTTACACGAACAAGGCAGGAACAGCGACCAAAACGCCGTTTGTGGTGCAGGATTTGGAATACAGCCAACAAGCAACGCTAACCGTTACCGACATAGACCCTGCAAAGCCCGTAACGCTTACGGGCAGTTACGATTATGTTGTAGAAATTTCTACAAACCTATCAAATTGCACCGCTAACGAGGACTTGCCGCAATATGTGAAAGACGGGGAAACGGTAAATGTTACATTAACGGCAAACGAGGGCACAGAATTTGACACCGAACAAAGTACACCGCAATTCTATTACGAGAACGCAAGCGGCTACCCTCAAACGCAAGACCTTACGATTTCAAGCGATAAAAAGAAGGCAACGGGAAGCATACAAGTAAACACTAATTGGAGCGATTTTGCAGTTATTGGCAGTGCGTACCCCGTTACCGTTGTGGGCGAGCAGTACGGCGCAATAAACGTATATTTGGTAACGCTTGACGAGTTGGCAGAGTTTAGCGGTAAACGGTTTTTCAAGGAAACGGGAACAGACCCCGGCACGGGCGCACCCATATACGAAAACATAGATTTGGGCGCATACGTGAACAAAATACGCCGTGTTTACACCAACATAGGGGCAAGCAGCACCGATGTAATACGATGCGGCAACTACAACACGGGCGTATCTTGCCACCAGCCAGCGCAAGACAAAATAACACTTGATTTCGGCACGGCAGTAGTACCAGCGCACAATGAGGATAACACCGACTACGAAAGCGAAATACAAATCTTTTTGCCGTTTGCAGGCTTTGTAAACCTCAATAATGATTATGCAGGTAAAACGATAGCTTTGCAGTACGTTATAAACGTGGTAACGGGCAACGGGGTTGCGCTTTTGTCCTGCAATGGCGTTGTATTTCAAGTTGAGGAAACCGAACCAAGCAGCGAAATAATATACCTTTCACCAAGCACCCAAGTTAAAACCGTGGGCGGCGATGATTGGAACGAAATGTTATATTACGGCTTAGAACCTTACATTTACTGCAAGTGGTACGAAAGCGCAAGCAACGGGCGAAACAATGACAGACAAACGGGCATTTTAGGCGATTTCAGAGGGTTTAATGTGTTCGATGATGTAACACCTATCCACACCGCCGAAATGCTGACAGAGGAACAAGAAATGATATATGCGGCTTTGTCTGACGGCGTTTATATTGAGTAACTGAAAGGCAGGATAAAAAGAAAGGCGGCAACTTGATTGTTACCGCCTTTTCTTTTCGCTTGCTGATTGTTATTTGTCCTGCAATGTTTCAACGCCCGTTAAACCGATGTACAAGTTTGTGGGGTAACATTCGCAAAAGGTTTTGAAACGCCCGATTAACTTTTCGGCGGCGATAAAGTCATACGCTTGATTTTTGCAGGCGACTTCTTTTGCGAACTTGTTGCGTGTATCACGATTGAACACGATTTGATTTTCTAAAATATCAACACCCGTTTGCAGGCTTTCGGCGATGCTTTCCAAACTTGTACGAATTTCGGGCGAATTTGCCGCCAAAAACTCAACGTGTTTTTTACTTGTAAGCAACATTTCTTGTAATGCGTTTAACACTTTCTGATTTTGATAAAGTAAATCGGTTGTTTTCATTTTGATATGTATTTAATTGTTTAACTTATGCTTTCTTTATTTCAACCAATTCGTCAGCTGAAAAATTATAAACTGTTGAATATAATAAACTGACAAGAGGTATATCTTGCATAGGGTTATCCAAAACCCTCAAATAGTTAAGTATTAATTTAACTTCAAAGGTATCAACTAACGCATTTTCTAATTTAAGTGAAACTGGTATACCCGCTTTCATCAAATATTCTTTCATAGTGTTACCTATTCCTGAAACATCTGATATCCCCATATTCCAATTTTCTTGTCTTGTTAGGCTCATTTTTTATGCTTATATCCATAGTGCCTACAAGCTCTTTTATTCTGTAAGCTATTTCACTAGCCTCATAGTAAGTAGCATCAGCATCTTCTGGTGTTCCCTCATAATATTCACTACAAGGACACTCCATTTCACCAATTTCACTAATATATTTGACAATTTTTGTATTTTTTCTCGGTCTATA
>ERZ1106951.3276-NODE-3276-length-11830-cov-3.516008_pt1 | contig 11830 bp, 10 predicted proteins | sample MGYA00403676_ERZ1106951 | MGnify/ENA primary metagenome ERZ1106951 (study PRJEB35170, sample SAMEA104062398) | human gut metagenome | biome: human gut; feature: human-associated habitat; material: faeces | place: Denmark | collected 2012-04-23 ...
GGAGCTTATTTTGCATGGTTCTTCCACTATATGCCGGTTGGAAATGATGCGGCAGCAGATCTTCTTCCCACACCGGAGCAGAGAATCAAAATGTACGACAGCGTCCGCAGATTCCGTGCCACAAAATCTCTTTTCACTATGGACTTCCAGAACGATGCAGAGTATGTAGGCGGATGTATCGCAGGTGGCCGTCGTTACCTCCATATCAATGCAAACGGAGACGTGGATCCTTGCGTATTCATTCATTTCTCCAATGCGAACATTAAAGAATGTACACTCCTTGAGGCGCTGAAGAGCCCGATCTTTATGGAGTATCATAAAGGACAGCCATTCAACAAGAACATGCTTCGTCCATGTCCGATGCTTGAGAATCCGGAGCTTCTCCGCAAGATGGTTGAGCGTGCAGGAGCGAAATCTACAGACCTTCAGTCTCCTGAGACAGCGGAGCATCTCTGTGCAAAGTGTGATCACTATGCAGAGGTATGGAAGAAACAGGCCGATGAGCTCTGGAGTGAGAGCCAGGCAAAAAAAGCTGCAAAAAAATCAACAACTTGTTAATTAACACTTGATATAGATGTTGGGATACTGTATAATGAACCCGTTTTTCAGGAGTCTGAAATAACAGTTCAGATAAGAGTGTCGAAACAGAAGAGACACGATACGTGTACTGACAGATAACAGGGCGGTTATATTCAGCAGTGGGTATAACTGCCTTCTTTTTTATGTTATCGTCAGGACATAGGGAAAGAAAGGATGGATTCATTATGGAAAAACAGGAGAAAAACACAGCCAGCCCTTATGAGCTGGACGGACGCCCACCTCTTAAGGTGGCAATTCCCCTTGGACTGCAGCACGTGCTTGCCATGTTTGTGGGTAATCTTACCCCGCTTCTGATCATCACAGCTGCCTGCGGGATCGAAGCAGGAGGGGATCTTCAGGTTGCATTACTTCAGAATGCAATGCTGATCGCAGGAATTGTTACACTTGTACAGGTCTTTACGATCGGACCGGTCGGTGGCAAGCTTCCTATCGTTATGGGAACAAGTTCAGGCTTCATCGGCGTATGTCAGAGCGTTGCCGGAGTCATGGGAAATGGTATCGTTGCCTATGGTTCAATCATGGCAGCCTGCTTTATCGGCGGTCTTTTTGAGACTGTTCTGGGAAGCTTTCTGAAGCCCTTGAGAAAATTTTTCCCATCTGTTGTAACAGGTACAGTTGTACTTTCAATCGGTCTTTCACTGATCGGTGTGGGAATCAGCTCTTTCGGTGGCGGAAGCTCCGCAAAGGATTACGGTTCTCTTGAAAACCTTTTTGTAGGCTTTGTAGTTCTGATCGTGATCATTGTACTGAAGCATGGAACAAAAGGCTTCACAAGCTTTTCTTCAATCCTCATCGGTATTATCGTGGGATACATTCTGGTAAGTATCATGGCTATGGTACTTCCTACAACATTTACATATGTAGATGACACAGGTGCTACTGTGGAGGCTACAAAGGCCTGGGTTCTCAACTGGGACAAGGTTGCTCAGGCAAAATGGTTTGCGGTACCGGCACTGATGCCTGTAAAATGGGTGTTTGACGCACGTGCGATCGTGCCGATCCTGATCATGTTTATTGTAACTGCAGTTGAAACAGTTGGTGATATTTCCGGAATCACAGAGGGTGGTCTTGGAAGAGAGGCTACAGACAAAGAGCTTTCCGGTGGTGTTATGTGTGACGGACTTGGATCTTCTTTCGCAGCACTGTTCGGTGTGCTTCCGAACACATCCTTCAGCCAGAACGTTGGCCTGGTTGCAATGAATAAGGTTGTAAACCGTTTCTGTATCGCTACAGGAGGAATCTTCCTGATCGCATGCGGACTGTTCCCGAAGCTTGCTGCACTGATCTCCATCATGCCGCAGAGCGTTCTTGGCGGCGCTGCTGTTATGATGTTCTCATCTATTGTTGTCAGCGGTATCCAGTTAATTACCAAGTGGCCGATCGGACCGAGAAATGTTACGATCGTTTCCGTAGCACTTGGTCTTGGTTATGGACTTGGCTCCAATACAGCGATCCTGGTGCATCTGCCACAGGCGATCAGCCTGATCTTCGGCGGTTCCGGTATTGTTCCGGCAGCGGTATTTGCGATTATTCTTAATATTGTTCTTCCGAAGGATGAGAAGAGTGAGATTGAGAGAGCTGAGGAGATGCTTGAAAAAGTTAAGAATAAATAAGAAAGTGTAAGAATAAAAAGATTTTTTTTTCTTTTTTGAGACTGTTGGACTTTATTGGTCTGACGGTCTCTTTTTTTATAATTTTTTATTTTGGGGATAAAGGTTCGGCCTTTTGGAAGGCGGTAATTTGCGAGAAGGGGAAGCACTCATAGTTGCGAAGGCCGTCTCCCCTTCTCGCGCTCTTCCCCTCCTGGCCACGCCGCTGTTCGGCGTTGTAGTGGGTGTGAATGTTCTGACAGGGTGCGGGATTCGGGGGTGTCGAGAAGGGGAGGCTGTGCCGATCTGTTGGGTGGTGGATAATAATAAAAAGGATCTGTAAAAGGCGAGATTTTACAAATAGTTCTGCCTTTTTCAGATCCTTTTTTGGTTAGTAATTGTAGGCTCCCTCATAAGCATTGCATCGTTCCTTTCGATGTCCCTGCTCTACACAGGAGCTGCACCGGTCACAAAATTCCTGTTCATAGCAGGTAGAACAGACACATCCCTTACAGGCATCCCGGTCATAAGCCGGCGTGCAGGTAAAAGGAAGAGTATCCTTCGTAGTTTCCGTACTCATAAAGATCACGCTCCTTTTTTCTATATTATAGACCTATCAAAAAAGCGTTTCAATACAAATAATCAGAAAATACAAAGAAATACCTGATAAAAACCTGCCCACGCCAAAGTGTCCCCTCGAAAGGAAAAACCCCAACTCACAGCAGTTTGCAACAGCAGAAAAAAAGTGCCAGCTAATAAGGATGCCACAACATCCCTATCCTACCGGGAGGAGCTCCACCGTCCGGAAGCTCCGCAAGGAAGAACCAGACCACTTTCTGTTACAGGAAGTCCGATCTCCTGTGACTCTACATTACCCTTCCAGGGCTTCAGCTCCGTAGCAAGCATATAAGTCAGAACAGCCGGTGCAAGACCTGTAGTATAGGAATTTACCAGGAAAAACAGCGGATCGTCACTGAGGATCTTCGTACAAAGCTTGATCAGCGGATGGATCGCATCCTCGATCTTCCAGATCTCGCCCTTAGGTCCGCGGCCGTAAGAAGGCGGGTCCATAATGATCGCATCATAATGATTTCCTCTGCGGATCTCACGCTCTACGAACTTCACGCAGTCATCCACAAGCCAGCGGATCGGCGCACCGGAAAGTCCGGAAGCAGCAGCATTCTCTTTTGCCCAGTTCACCATACCCTTGGAAGCGTCCACGTGAGTAACGGAAGCGCCGGCTGCAGCTGCAGCCAGAGTAGCGCCGCCGGTATAGGCAAAAAGATTTAAGACCTTGATCGGGCGTCCTGCATTGCGGATCTTTTCACCGAACCAGTCCCAGTTCACAGCCTGTTCCGGGAAAAGTCCTGTATGCTTGAAGCTGAAAGGCTTCAGATTAAAAGTAAGGTCCTTGTAATGAAGCTCCCACTGATGAGGCAGATCAAAGAACTCCCACTCACCGCCGCCGCGGCTGCTTCTGTGATAATGTCCGTTCATATGCTTCCAGCCACGGTTTTTGCGGGGAGTATCCCAGATTACCTGCGGGTCCGGACGAACCAGAAGATAATCCCCCCAGCGCTCCAGCTTTTCTCCTTTTGATGTATCAATAACTTCATATTCTTTCCATCCATCTGCAATCCACATGATGATCAATACCTCTTTCATAATAGTAAATTTATAAGATATATATAGCATTTTTATATAGCATTTCCGGAGATTACTGTACCAGATCCGGCTGATCGGGACATGAATCCATAAAAACGCCATAATAATGTTTTTTCCAGTATAGAGGAAAAATGGATGCTGTGCAAGAGAAGTGCAGAATTTTCCACGAAAGATTTGACAACAGCGCTTTTACATACTAAAATGTACGCAGAGATTTTCTGCCGGGGCAGAGGCTTCCCGTTTCCGTGAAACTGTGGCTGTTTTTTGCGGAAGAGATTTTGCAGAGAATTCCTGACAGACAGAAATCGTTAACAGAAGAAACACAGCAACCGCAGATATGAAACTGTGCACAAAAAGAGGAGAAGCAAACTTATGAAAAAATATTGTGAGATGAGCAGGGAAGAGCTACTCGATTTAAAGAAAGAACTTGACCGTGAGTTCGACGAGATCAAAGCCGAAGGTCTGGCACTGGATATGTCCCGTGGTAAACCTGCACCGGATCAGCTTGATCTTTCCATGAAAATGATGGAAGTACTTGCAGGGGATGCAGATCTGAAATGTGAGACCGGTGTGGACTGCCGTAACTATGGAGTCATCGACGGAATCCCGGAAGCCAAGAGACTTCTCGGTGAGATGTCAGAGGTAGAGCCAGAGAACATCATCATCTATGGGAACTCCAGTCTGAACGTAATGTTCGATACCATTGCACGTTCCTATTCCCACGGAGTAATGGGAAATACACCATGGTGCAAGCTTGACAAGGTGAAATTCCTCTGTCCTGTACCAGGATACGACCGTCATTTCCGTATCACAGAATTTTTCGGCATTGAGATGATCAACATTCCGATGACTCAGGAAGGCCCGGATATGGACATGGTTGAGAAATATGTCAATGAAGATCCGGCAGTAAAAGGAATCTGGTGTGTTCCGAAATATTCCAATCCGCAGGGCTACACTTATTCCGAAGAAACAGTTAAGCGTTTTGCGCATCTGAAGCCGGCTGCACCGGACTTCCGTATTTACTGGGATAACGCTTACAGCATCCATCATCTCTATGATGACAATCAGGATTTCCTTCTTGAGATCCTTGATGAGTGTGCGAAAGCAGGAAATCCGGACATTGTTTATAAATTTACTTCTACCTCCAAGGTAAGCTTCCCTGGTTCCGGTATCGCAGCAGTTGCTGCATCCAAGGCGAACCTGGATGACTTCCGCAAATACATGATTGTACAGACCATCGGACACGACAAACTGAACCAGCTTCGTCACGTTCGTTTCTTCAAAGATATCAACGGACTGCATGAGCATATGAAGAAACACGCAGACATCCTTCGTCCGAAATTCGAGCTTGTTCTCGCAACACTGGATAAAGAGCTTAACGGACTTGGAATCGGTGAGTGGACCAAACCTCACGGCGGATATTTCATTTCCTTTGATTCTATGGAAGGCTGTGCGAAAGCCATCGTTGCCAAAGCAAAAGAAGCAGGCGTTGTTATGACTGGAGCAGGCGCAACCTATCCATATGGAAAGGACCCGAAAGACAGCAATATCCGTATTGCACCAAGCTACCCAAGCGTTGAGGAGCTTGGCAAGGCAGCAGAGGTATTTGTTCTCTGTGTGAAGCTTGTAAGTGTGGAAAAACTTCTGGAGAAATAAATCGATCACATCAGACTGCCCGGTATTTCAGCATGCGTAATACCGGGCAGTCATAACTATTGGAGAGAGCTCATGGATGAGGAAAAAGAAAAAATGAAAACAGGCAAAAAGTTGGTCATTGCACTGATCATGATCCTGCTGATCCTTACAGCAGGGGCTTATGGATATGGTGTACACTATTTTACAGATCATTTTTTGCCGGGATCTCAGGTGAATGGTTTTAACTGCTCCTATAAAACTGCAGATGAAACAGAAAAGCTTCTTGCAAAGGAAGTGCAGGCATATGTTCTTACCGTTGATACAAGAAACAACGGAAAAGAGAGCATTACCGCAAAAGAAGCCGGCCTGGTCTACAAGCCGGATGGCGGAGCCAAAAAGCTGATTAAGAAACAGGACCGGTACAAATGGTTCCTTGCTTTTAATCAGAAGAAAAAATATACACTGGCAACGGATACTGCTTATGAAGATCAGAACAAGCTGACAGAGGCTGTGAAGAATCTGAAATGCATGCAGAAGGACAATATGGAAAAGCCTGCAGACGCATGCATTAAGGATAATGGCGAAACCTACGAGATCCAGCCGGAAAAAGAAGGAACGACCCTGGATACAAAAAAGGTTCAGAAGGTGATCCGTGCAGCTGTTTCCGCAGGAGACAAAACAGTTAGTCTGGAAAAGAAAAACTGCTACAAAAAACCATCGATATATAAAGATGATGAAGCTCTGAAAAAAGATTGTGACCAGATGAACAAGCTTATCAGCTGCGTGATCACCTATGATTTTTCGGACCGGTCGGAACAGCTTGACCGAAATACCATCAAAGATTGGCTGGTCAGGGACGCAAACGGAGATTATATAGTAAATAAAGATCAGGTTGCAGCTTATGTGAACAGCCTGGGATATAAATATGATACCTTTGGCTGCACGAGGACATTTACCACCTACGATGGTCGCCAGAAGACTATCAAGGGCGGTGATTACGGATGGGCTATCGATCAGACCGCAGAGACTGAATGGCTTTATAATGCCATTCTTGCAGGAACTACAGAAGTGAGACAGCCGGCGTATGCTTACAGTGGACTTTGCAGAGATACCAATGATATCGGAAATACATATGTAGAGATTGACCTGACCAACCAGAGAATGGTATTCTATAAAGACGGACAGCTTCTGGTAGATACACCGGTAGTTACCGGCTGTGTCCGAAAGGGCCATTCCACACCAACCGGATGCTTTGCACTGGATGCCATGCGTTCACCGGCAGTTTTGAAGGGACCTGGATATGCATCACCGGTTACATACTGGATGCCGTTTTCCGGGGGAGTTGGAATCCATGATGCAAGCTGGCGTTCACAGTATGGCGGACAGATCTACATCACAAACGGTTCCCATGGCTGTGTAAATACCCCGAAAGATCAGGCGGCAACCATTTATAATAATATTAGTGTAGGAGTACCGATCGTAGTTTATGAATAAGAGATTAAAAGAAATATTAAAAGAATACGAAGAAAGAAAACACAAGATCATCAAGGGAGATGAAAGTATGAATATCGTTGTATTGGCAGGCGGAACCAGTACAGAAAGAGAGATCTCCATCGTAACAGGAACCGGTGTCTGCAAGGCACTTCGCAAAAAAGGTCATAATGCCATTCTTGTAGATATTTTCTGCGGACTGGAGCCGGTGGACTGGGATGAGCCCTTTGGAGATAAAGATTATGAGGTAGATTCTGCGGCAGAGTATATGAGAAGCTTCGATGATGATATCGAAGAGATCAAACGCACAAGAAGAAGCTTTTTCGGACCGAATGTACTGGAATTGTGTCAGGCAGCAGACATTGTATTTATGGGACTTCACGGTTCCAACGGAGAGGATGGAAAGGTTCAGGCAACCTTCGATCTTCTGGGGATCCGTTACACAGGAACCGGATATTTAAGCAGTGCCCTTGCTATGGATAAGGGTCTCACCAAGAAGATCTTTCTCATGGATCAGGTACCGACACCGAAGGGCGTTTCCATGCTGAAAGAAAACTGTACAAGAAACATCCATGATCTTGGTATGGAATTTCCTGTTGTTGTAAAAACATGCTGCGGTGGTTCCAGCGTAGGTGTTTATATTGTAAACAACCAGAAAGAATATGAGGATGCCATTGACGGTGCTTATTCCTATGAGGATGAGGTAGTTGTTGAAGAGTATATCAGGGGCCGTGAGTTTTCTGTTGCAGTTGTAGACGGAAAGGCTTATCCGATCATCGAGATCGCACCGAAGCAGGGCTTTTATGATTACAAGAACAAATATCAGGCAGGCTCCACAGTAGAAACCTGTCCGGCTGAGATCTCACCGGAACTGACTGAGAAGATGCAGCATTATGCGGAAGCTGGCGCAAAGGCTCTCTGCATTGAGGGCTATGCACGTTTTGATTTCATGATGAAAGAAAACGGTGATATGTACTGCCTGGAGGCAAACACACTTCCGGGAATGACACCCACCAGTCTGATCCCTCAGGAAGCAAAGGTCCTGGGAATCGACTATCCGGACCTCTGTGAAGAACTGATCCGCATTTCTTTTAAGAAATACAGCAAATAAAATATCTGACCGTAACTCCTCCTGTTGACAGGAGGAGTTTCTGGCAAAAGAAAGGATTTTATTCATGAAAAATCTTACATTGGAAAATATCACAAAAGTCTGCAATGGTACTTACCATGGCCCGCAGGAAAAACTTCAGGAAGAAGTGACTGCCATCACAACAGACAGCCGTAAAGTAGAAAAAGGCGGTCTTTTTGTTCCGGTAGTAGGAGAGCGTGTGGATGCTCACCGTTTTATCCCGCAGGTAATGGAAGCAGGTGCACTCGCGACCTTATCCGAGAGAACTCTTGAAGGGGCGGATCATCCGTATATCCAGGTAGGCTCCTCCCTTCAGGCAGTAAAAGACATTGCGGAGTTTTATCTGGAGCAGCTTGATATTCCGGTTGTGGGAATCACAGGAAGCGTTGGAAAGACCAGCACAAAAGAGGTGATCGCCTCTGTGCTGAAGGAAAAATACCGTACACTGAAAACCCAGGGAAATTTCAACAATGAGCTGGGACTTCCACTGACAGTATTCCGCCTTCGTGATGAAGATGAGATCGCAGTTCTGGAAATGGGAATCAGTGATTTCGGTGAGATGACCCGTCTTGCAAAGATCGCAAAACCGGACACCTGCGTGATCACAAACATCGGAACCTGTCATCTGGAAAACCTTGGGGACAGAGACGGCGTCCTGAAGGCAAAAACAGAGATTTTTCAGTATGTGAAGAAAAACATCGTACTTAACGGTGATGATGATAAGCTCTCCACAGTAAAGGAATACAACGGCATGCAGCCAGTATTTTTCGGAAACGGAGAAAATGCTTCTGTTACCTGTGAAAATGTGGAAAGCCGTGGCCTGAAGGGAATGAGCTGTGACATCTGTCTGAAAGGAAAAATGGCAGAGAACGGAGAACTCCAGACATTTCATGTAGATATTCCAATGCCGGGACGTCATATGGTATCCAATGCACTGGCAGCAGCAGCTGTGGGCAGACTTTACGGACTGAATGCAGAGCAGATCAAAAATGGCATCGAAAGCCTGGAACCGGTCAGCGGAAGATTCAATATGATCGAGACCGATAAATTCATGATCGTAGATGACTGCTACAACGCAAATCCCATGTCCATGAAGGCTTCCCTGGATGTTCTTCAGGACGGACTTGGAAGAAAGGTTGCCATTCTTGGCGATATGGGTGAGCTTGGAACGGATGAAGCTGCACTTCATGAAGGTGTAGGCGTTCATGCAGGTCAGTGCAGGATCGATGCATGTATCTGCGTAGGACCACTTGCAGCCCATATCGCGGAAAAGGCATCTCAGACCAATCCGGACCTGACAGTCATCCGGGAAAAAGATCTGGAAAGCCTTCTTAAGAACCTGAACACATATGTGAAACCTGGAGATACCATACTCGTAAAGGCTTCTCACTTCATGAAATTTGAAAATGTAGTCAAAGCACTGCAGGAAATGTAAAAAGACCGAAAACAGGGGCAGCATTTGACGAACGAAAATTCTTTCCAGTTAAGTTATATAGAAGTATAATATTCCTAAGGCGATGAGCAGTGCGGCTATAGAACAAAAGCACGCTCAGGCACTGTGCGGCAGTGAAAAAGGGAGGGCTTATGCTGGAGATGATCATGAAGCTGAACATCCCGCTTTACGTCATGACATCCATGGGATGTATCGGCGGTCTGGGGATGCTGGCAACAAACCTTACCTACCGAAGAATGATCCGAAATACGCAGCGATTACAGAATCTCAAAGAAAAATGGCTGAACCTGTGGAAGTCAAGGGACAGGCTCTGGCATCGGATGAACCGATTTGTATGGTATCCGTCACTGTTTTGTACATTTCTTCTGGGACTGTCTGTTTTTCTCAACAGCAGACTGGGATACAGGGAAGGATTGTCTATGCTTTATCTTTATATAGGGGCGGCAGTGCCGGTAGTACTGCTTCTTCTTCGTCAGGCATTGGACTTTTCTTATAAGGAAGAGCTTGTGATGGCTTCTCTTGCAGATTATGTGGAACAGGTTCGTACCTGGGTGGAGGAAGTACCGGTCGCAGAAAAGCCGGATCCTGTTCTGCAGGAAGAAATCGTAGATAAGATCACCAGAAGTATCCGTCAGACGGCTGCTACCGGAAGCCACTTCAGCAAGATGCTTTCTCCGGAGGAGGAAGAGATCATGCGGGAGATCATACGGGAGTTTATGAATGCAGAGTAAAAACATATCCCGGTATATTTGAGAAAATACAGAAATGTACACAAAGATATTCCGGAATAAGGGAACCGGATGCAAAAAAAACTCTCCGGCAGATACGATTCTCTGTATCCGCCGGAGAGCTTTTTTATGTATGCAGTTGTGTAAGATAAGGAATTTATCAGCTATACCTTATCACCCCATGGAGATCGGGCCGCCACGGAGCTTGCCGGCTGTGGTGATCCTCTTGATCGCAACCATGTAAGCTGCCATACGGAGCGTTACGTTTTTTTCTGGCTGAGAGCATAAACTTCATTAAAGGCAGTAAGCATGATCTTCTGAAATATACCTCCCAGATTGGGGATTTCTGAAAAAAGAGAACGCAGGATAAGCATTCGTGGCTTTCCTGCGTCCTTTTATATGTTACTCAGTCTTCCTCGATCACCTGGATCTCCAGGTAGTCGAACTCAATATGTTCAATGAAATTATCCTGATAAAAGCGGGCCTTATCATGCTTTTTGAAATCCCGCACTGTGGCATCCAGCCAGATAGGATTTCCCAGATCCATCTGATAACAGATTTCCTCAAGTCCGTGAAAGATCTTGTGGGTTCTGGTATCATCGCTGTCATCACAGACAACGGTGTCCTGAAGCATGCGATTGTCTTTCCATATTTTTCCCCATAAACGAAACATAAACAGTACCTCCGTATTGAAACTGCCACAACCGGCAGAATATGAATATCCGTTCGATATGGTCTTCAGTATAGCGGATTTTGCAGGGAAAGTAAAGCACAGGACAATAACGCTTGTACACAAAACAATGCACCAGGTGTGCTCACTTTTATTGACTAATGTGTAAAAATCCTCTATAATAAACGAAATTATGAAAAAAAAAGAATCATTACAGATTGGAGGAACCGAAATGAAACTTTACGATACCGGCGTTTATCTTCAGAACGGACAGGAAATCATTCCCGAGAACCAGGCTGATCTGCCTGTAGCGAAAGAAGAGGCTGCTAAGAATACCATCGCATATTCTATTCTCAAGGCTCATAATAAATCCGATAACATGGAGAAACTTCAGATCAAATTCGATAAACTGACTTCCCATGATATCACATTTGTGGGAATCATCCAGACTGCAAGAGCTTCAGGACTTGAGAAGTTCCCGGTACCATATGTACTGACCAACTGCCATAACTCCCTCTGTGCAGTAGGCGGAACCATCAATGAAGATGACCACATGTTTGGTCTCACCTGTGCCAAAAAGTACGGCGGAGTTTATGTACCGCCTCATCAGGCAGTTATCCATCAGTTTGCAAGAGAAATGCTTGCAGGCGGCGGAAAGATGATCCTCGGTTCCGACAGTCATACAAGATACGGAGCACTTGGAACCATGGCTATGGGAGAGGGCGGACCGGAGCTTGTAAAACAGCTTCTCTGCCAGACATACGATATTAATATGCCAGGAGTAGTTGCTATTTATCTGAAAGGTGCTCCACGTCCGGGTGTAGGACCGCAGGATGTTGCGCTTGCCATCATCGGCGAGGTTTTTGCCAA